>WNGI01004916.1_pt1 | contig 16498 bp, 10 predicted proteins | sample 5400621 | NCBI WGS metagenome assembly WNGI01 (sample SAMN13153374, study PRJNA577476) | soil metagenome | isolation source: 20 cm soil or saprolite under Garry oak tree replicate 1 | place: USA:California | collected 2016-06-15 | reverse complement strand
GGGGCGGGGGCGGGTTCAGCGGTGGCTTCGGGGGGTTCGGTGGTGGCGGTGGATTCTCAGGCGGCGGCGCGGGAGGGCGGTTCTAGTCGAGGCTCTTGACGAGCCCCACGGGGGCCCGTATATGCAGCCATAACGCCGTCAGCGTTCAGGGATTCCCAATGGCCGTCATCCCTTGGGTGTCACTCTACACGATGAGTCGTTCGTGTGTCCGCGCCACAGTCATGTGGCGCGTTGCGGCGTTGTCCCGTGTCGGGGGAGCGAGACGTCCTCGGCACGGGCGGGGACTAGGGCATTGCGCGCAGGGACCCGGGATCAGGGGGTTTCGTATGACAAACGATCGTTGTTGGGTTCGTTCCGTCCTCACGAGCGGGCTTGTGTTGTTCGGACTGTTCCCCGTCGTCGCGGGAACCGTGCCCGCACAAGAACGCACACACGTAGTCGGGCAGGTGCAAGACTCCAGCACGCGAAACGCGCTGCCCGGAGTGCGCGTCACGGTCGTGGGTACAACGGTCGGCGTGATGACGGACGCGAGCGGCCGCTACGCGCTGGACGTTCCGGCCGGGCGCGACAGCCTGTCCTTTGCGCGCATCGGCTACAAGCGCGTGGTCCTCGGGGTCGCGCCTGTCCTCAACGTCGCCATGCGGGCTCAGGCGGTCGAGCTGCAAGAAGTCGTGACGACGGCGCTCGGCATCGAGCGTGAGCAGCCGACACTCTCGTACGCGGCGCAGACGGTCTCCGGCGACCGGTTGAGGCAGGTGCCCAGCACGAACATTGTGTCGGCGCTCCAGGGCAACGTGGCCGGCCTTCAGGTCACGAATACGAGCAACCCGTTCGGCTCGGCGCGGGTGGTCGCGCGCGGCGGGGGCTCGATCCTGGGTCAGAACCAGCCGTTGTTCGTGGTCGACGGAATCCCGATCGACAACTCGGCCGCCACGAACACCGGCTACGGCCCGGCGTCGCGAACCTCGCCGGCGTCAATGGGCGGCTACGATGTCGGGAACGGGGCCGCTGACATCGACGTCAACAACATCCAATCGGTGACCGTGCTGAAGGGGCCGAACGCCGCGGCGCTGTACGGCTCGCGCGCGTCGAACGGGGCGATCGTCATCGTGACGAAGAATGGTCGCGGCGGGCCGAGCGATGGATTCGGCGTCACGGCGACCTTCGGCACGACACTCGAGACGCCGCTGCGGCTGCCGGACTACCAGAACCAGTACGGCCAGGGCTTCTACGGCGAGTTCGACTTCGTGGACGGGAACTTCGGCGGCAAGAACGACGGCGCGGACGAGAGCTGGGGGCCGAAGCTCGACGGCCGGACCACCGGGTGCGTCTACCCGACGGACGCCAAGGGGAACTCCATCATTAGTGGTGGCTACGACACGACCAAGCCGTGCCGGCAGTTCTTCGGCGTGGGGCCGTGGGCCGCGCACCCGAACAACGTGCGCGACTTCTGGAGCACCGGTCTGGTCACCAACCTGAACGTGGCCGTGGCTCGCAGCAGCGAGCGCAACAACGTGCGGCTGGCGGTGGGCCGTACGGGCGAGAGCGGGATGTACCCGAGCAACGACAACACCCGCACCGACGTGGCGATCTCCGGCGCGACGCAGATCTCGGATCGGTGGAGCGCGGAGGCATCGATCGACTACATCAACGACGCGATGCAGAACCAGCCGGCCCAGGCATACGAGGAGATCGACCCGATGCAGGGCTTCATCTGGTTCGGCCGCCAGGTCGACACGAAGTTGCTGGAGCAGAACCTCTACCGCGACTTGAGCGACCCGCTCACGCAGCAAATCCTGGCGGGCAACGACCTGCGCACGGACGCGCCCATCCAGTACAGCTGGAACTACAGCTACCACGCCAATCCATTCTGGGAAGCGAAGGTGAAGACGACCGACTACGCGCGCGACCGCGGGATCGGCCACGTTTCCGTCACGTACAGGCTCAACGACTGGCTGAGTGTCACCGGCCGCACCGGCCGTGACTGGTACCAGAACCATTTCCGGGCGAACTACCCCGTGAACAACATCTCGCCGTATAACGGGGGCGGACTCCTGGACGTGGGCGAGACCCACAGCGAAACCAACAGCGACTTCCTGATCACCGCCAACCGGCCGCTGTTCAAGGACCTGACGGTCACGGTGAACGCAGGGGGCAACGCGCGCGTGAACGACCTCCAGTCGAGCACAGGCCTCGTCAGTCGGCTGGCGAGCCCCGGCGTCTACACGCTGCAGAATTCGGATGGCCAGCCGACCGACACGCTCCACCAGGAGAAGAAGAAGGTCAACTCGCTCTATGGCCTGGCCAGCTTCAACTTCAAGAACTGGCTCAACGTGGACGTGACGGGCCGAAACGACTGGTCCTCGACGCTGCCGAAACAGCAGAACTCCATCTTCTACCCCTCGGTCGGCGCGGCCTTCATCTTCACGGACGCGCTCGCGATCCGCAGCCGCCTGTTGTCGTACGGCAAGGTGCGCGCGAGCTGGACCCGCGTCGGCAACGACACGGACCCCTATCAGCTCGCGGCCGTGTACGCGGCCGGCGCGACGCCGTGGAGCGGACAGCCCAGCTACACCGCCCCGGACCGGCTGCCGAACCCCAACCTCAAACCGGAAGAGACGACGGGTCAGGAGATCGGCGCCGACCTCGGTCTGTTCGACAACCGGGTGGCGTTGAACGCGACGCTGTACCAGAAGTCCACCAGGAACCAGATCCTTCCCGTCTCCATCTCGGCCACCTCGGGCTACACCCAGGCCGTCGTGAACTCGGGCGAGGTGCGCAACCGCGGGATCGAGCTGGCGGCGACGATGACGCCGATCGAGCGGCCCGACTTCCGCTGGAACGTGGTCGCGAACTGGTCGAAGAACTCGAACAAGGTGCTCTCGCTCTACAGCGGCGTCGAGCGCATCGTCGTCGGCAGCTTCTGGAACGTGGACGTGACGGCCGATGTAGGGCAGCCGTACGGCAACCTGGTGGGCACCAAGTGGATGCGGGACCCCCAGGGCCACATCGTCGTGGACTCGGCCAGCGGACTCCCGATCCGCGACTCGAAGCAGGTCGTGCTCGGCAACTACAACGCCGACTGGGCGGGGGGCATCACCAACACGTTCACCTACAAGAACCTGAGCCTGTCCTTCTCGCTCGACGGGCAAATGGGCGGGAACGTCTACTCGGTGACGAAGTGGTTCGGCCAGTACTCGGGTGTGCTGCAGGCGACCTTGTTGGGACGCGAGCACGAATGGAACGACGGCTTCGTGGTGCCGAATGCGGTCTACGAGAGCGCCACGCCCGGCGTGTTCCAGCCCGACACCGTCCATGTGCTGGCGCAGGACTACTGGCACAACACCTTCTACGCCCAGGAGATGGGCATCGTCGACGCGAGCTACCTGAAGCTCCGCGAGGTGCGCTTGGCCTACAACATGCCGCCGTCGGTCGCGCGGCTCATCGGTTTCTCGCAGGCGACCGTGGCGCTCGTCGGCCGGAACCTGCTGCTCTGGGCGAAGCAGCCCACGATCGACCCGGAGACGGGGTTCGACACCGGCAACCGGCAGGGCGTCGAAAACGGCCAGTTGCCCACCGCGCGCAGCATCGGCTTCACCCTGTCCGTGCGGCCGTAGCCGCTTGGGAAAGGAGACCGTCATGAGATACCAAATCCTGAGCGTCCTCGCCGCAGTGATCGCGAGTACGGCGTGCGCCGATCTGACGTCCGTCAACCGGAACCCGAACGGCCCCACCGACGTGGAGCCGCCCTCCATTCTGTCGAACGCGATCCAGACCGTGGTCAACGGGGTCGATGGTCCCAATAACGACCTGGACATCCGCGGGGGCGGACTGTGGGTGCAGTACTATGCGGAGATCCAGTACCGCGACGAGGACAAGTACATCGTCCGGCCGGGCGTGGATGGCGGGTGGGACTTTTACAACCGTGGCCTCGAGGACTTTCAGCGGATGATCGACAAGGGCGTGGCCGCGGGCGTGCCCAACTGGGAGGCCGTGGGGCGGATCATGAAGTCATACGTCTTCAGCGTCATGACGGACGCGATGGGCGACATTCCGTATTCGGAGGCGTTCCAGGGGCGCGCGCTCCTGACGCCGAAATACGACACGCAACAGGCAATCTACACGGCGCTGTTCGCCGATCTGGCAAAGGCCAGTCAAGAGATCGATATCGATCCCGCGGCCATCGGCTTCGCGAGCGGCGACATCATGTACGGCGGCGACATGACGGAGTGGCGCAAGTTCGCCAACTCGCTGCGGCTGCGCCTGGCGGTCCACCTGTCGAAGGTGGATGCCGCCACGGCTGCGAGCGAAGCCCTGGCGGCTGTCACCGCTGGCGTGTTCGCGAGCAATAGCGACAACGCGCAGCTCCTGTACTTGGCGTCGGCACCCGACCAGAACCCGATCTACACCAACGTGCATGTCGACAAACGTGACGACTACGGCATGAGCAAGACGTTCGTCGACTCGCTGCTGAGCTGGAATGACCCGCGCCTGCCGGTGTTCGCGCAGCTGAACAATGACACCATCCTCGCCAACCGAACCTACCAGGGTCTGCCGAACGGGCTCAACGACGGCGTGGGCCCGGCGCTCTTTTATATCTCGCGCATCGGGGCCTTCTGGCGCGAGACGCCCGCCGCGCCGCTCGGCCTGCTGACGTACTCGGAGGTGCTGTTCCTCGAGGCGGAGGCGGCGGAGCGCGGTTGGATCAGCGGCAGCGCCGCCACGTTCTACGCCGACGCGATCCGCGCATCGATGGAGCAATATGGCATCGCCACGGCCGATATCGATGCGTACCTGGCCCAGCCGCGGGTGGCGTACGCTGGGGGGGCTGCGGGCCTGACGCAGATCGCCTACCAGAAGTGGCTGTCGCTGTTCACGCAGGGCACGGAGGGCTGGACCGAAGTGCGCCGCACCGGCGTTCCGGCGCTGGTGCCGGGGCCGAACGCGGTGCTCCCGAGCATCCCGGAGCGTCTGCCTTACGCGGACAACGAGCAGGTGCTGAACAGGGCGAACGTCGACGCCGCCGTTGCGGCGCAGGGCTTCAAGAGCAGCACCGACCTGACCACGCCGCTCTGGTTCACCGGGCGGCAGCCCTAGCCCGGCAGGACTCGCAGTCGAGAGACGCCCCGAGAAGCGGCATCCCGCTCCCCGGGGCGTTTCGCCTCCGTCGCGTCAGTTGCTGCGCGAGCTGTCCGCGCGCTGGACGAAGATGAGGATCAGGCCGTGGCTGCTGCTCGGATAGCCGGCCCGCGGCGTGATACCCAGTGGGTACACCTCGATGCGGCGCGCTTCCATGGCCTGGAGCGTCACGAGCGGGCAGGTGTCGACGGTTCGGGTCCCGTCGACGTAGACGTCCGGATTGGAGCTGCCCGCCACGCTGTCCTTGCCGCGTAGCTCCAAGACGGGGCAGCGAGTGTACTGGGACGAACCGGAGACGCGCAGCTGTGGCATCGCCCGTCTGATCACGTCCAGCACGGTGCGACCGGGGTCGGCCGACAGCGCTTCGCCCGTGAGGATCACGCTCCCGGCCGTGGTCGGCGGTAACGGCTTCCCGCCGGGCTCGGTAGACCGGTCGAAGGGCCGAGACGTCGCGCAGCCCAGAACGAGCAGGGGAAGCGCGAGGAAGGGCGGGACAAGACGGGAACGCAGCATGGCGCACCTCCGCGTGAGATCGAGTCCCGAGTCTACAATGGCGCGGTCGACGCCGGAGCGCCAGACCCTTGCCGGGGGTCACGATCCTGTCGATTCTCCGCTCCAGCATGCACATTCATTTCGGGCACCCACCCCTGTGATCCCCTCTCCCTTCGGTCCTCACCCCCTGTCCCCCTCTCCGTTCCGGAGAGGGAGACAGGGGGTGAGGACGGGATCCGACCGGGAGGACAGTTCTAGGATGGCGTTGAAGCTGACGGTCGACACGCTCGGCGACGCGGTGACCCGCGCGCTCGGCCCGCGACTCGTGGCGCTGTTGCTCTACGGGTCGGCGGCGCGCGGGACGCACGTCCCAGACCGCTCGGATGTGAACACGCTGCTCGTCTGCGACGGGGTGGACCAGGCGCTGTTCGACGCCCTGGCGCCGCTGGTGCGCGTCTGGACCAGGGCCGGCCATCCGGCCCCACTCATCCTCACGGAGCGGGAGTGGCGCGAGTCGGCCGACGCCTTCGCGATCGAGTATGAGGACATGCGCGAAGCGCATCGGCTGCTCGCGGGACGCGACCCGTGGCCCGGCATCCAGGTCGACCGCGAGCAGCTGCGCCGCCAGCTCGAGCACGAGCTCATGGGCAAGCTCGTGCGGCTGCGCCAGGCGTATGCGGCGCTGCAGGAGGACCCGAAACAGCTCGCGCGCGTCGTCGTAGGGAGCGCCGGCGGCTTTTTCACGATGTTGCGTGCGGTGCTGCGCTTCGGGGGCCGACCCGTCCCCGCTTCGCCCGCCGAGCTGGTACGGAGCGCAGCCGCCTTGATCGGATTCCCGGCCGACGGACTCGCACCGCTGGTACAACACGCGGTGGGAAGCCCGATGCCGCGGCTCGCGAAGCGCGATCCGCTGGCGACGGCGTATCTCGCGGCGGTGGCCCGGACGGCGGAGTATGTGAACGCCCTAGCCTAGGGTGCGTCGATGACGCTGTCTATTGGTGGCTCCGAGTCATTCCCACCCTGTAAGGGTGGGCCCGGCGAGGCACTGTGCTGAAGCACATGCGTGTCCTTCAGGACAGTGCGGTGCCGGGCCCAGGCTTGAGCCTGGGGAAAACACACCTGTGACTTGTTAGAGAAGGAGATGCTCGTGGTTACTTGGATGCGTGAATGGGCACTAGCCCTCGTCGTGCTTGCGGGCGCCGGGGCGGCCGGTTGTGGTTACAACACGATTCAGACCTACGACGAGCAGGTGAACGCGGCTGCCTCGCAGATCAAGGTGCAGCTGCAGCGGCGCGCCGATCTCATTCCTAACCTGGTCGAGACGGTCAAGGGGTATGCCAAGCAGGAGCAGACGGTCTTTACCGAGGTGGCGGAGGCCCGGGCCAAGCTCGCCGGGGCGGTCCAGAGCGGCGACTTGCAGCAGATGGCGCAGGCCAACGCCCAGCTGACGGCGCCGCTCGGCCGCCTGCTCGCCATCGCTGAGAACTACCCGCAGCTCAAGTCCAACGAGAACTTCCGCGCCTTACAGGACCAGCTGGAAGGGACGGAGAACCGTATCGCGGTCGCCCGGCAGGATTACAACGAGGCCGTGAACCGCTACAACGCCTACATCCGGCGCTTCCCGCAAGTGCTGACGGCGAAGGTCCTCGGGAAGGGGCCAAGGCCGTACTTCGAGGTGGAGACGCCGGGCGCGGCGCAGGCGCCGAAGGTGGATTTCTCCAAATAGTGGTGTTGCGGCGACGCAACACAGGCTGCCAAAACCGTTGACGCGGTGAGCATTCCCGGCTTCCGGGAGACCGCGCAGTATGTGCAGCGTGCGGCGTTTACGCCGAGCGCGCTGGCACGGCGCCTGCCCGTCCTCCCGTCTGCCGTCGCACGCGTGTTGGCGCTCATTCGTGCCGTCGGGCGTCAACACGCGTGAGCTTTTACCTCGAACCTTGCGACGTCTCGATTCAGGGGACACAATGTTCCTACCGGGAACACGCGTCCCCGTATGTGGCGTGTGCTCCGTCTTGCACCGTTCGTGTCCTGTCTGCCGTTGGGCACGGGTGCGCATTTGCTGATCGGAAGCCCAGCCATCCTCGCCGCGCGCTGATGCGGGCGAGGGGCTTGTCCCTTGTGCGGTGTGGGCCCACCACCTCGAAGGAGGAATCCCTATGCGCATTGCTATTCGCTCTCCACTACGCGCATTTCTGGTGATCGGCGGACTCGCCGGCGCGCTGGCGCTCCTGCCGGAATGGGGGGCCGCGCAGAGCTCGGTGACCATCACCGGGCAGGTGACCAACCCGCAGGGCGAGCCGCTCCGGGACGCCAACGTCTCGATCTTCGATCTGAGCATTGGCGTCTGGACTGGGCCGGATGGTGCCTATCGGTTGATCGTTCCCGGCGCCCGGGCGGACGGTAAGCAGGTGAAGCTCGGCGCGCGATTGATCGGCTACCGGATGCAATCGTTCGGTGTGACGCTGACGCCGGGGGCGACGCTGGCGCAGGACTTCCAGCTCGTGTCCGATCCGCTCCGGTTGGACGAGATCGTGGTGACCGGTGCGGGCACCGAGCAGCTACGCGAGCGGTTGGGCAGTAACGTCACGAGCGTGGCTGCCGCCGAGGTCCAGCGCGCCAACGAGACCAACGTCGTCCAGGCGCTCGCGGGCAAGGTGCCCAACGTGTTGACGAACCAGGGGAGTGGGGACGCCGGGGCTTCGACGGCGATTCTCATCCGCGGGCCGAAGTCGTTCGGCACCAGCCCAGCGGGATTCGCACCGGCGCCGCCCCAGCCGGTCATCATCGTGGACGGTGTTCCGATCAGTAACGTTACTCACGGCGAGGCCGTGCTGTCCGGCGCGCCGTCTCCCAACCGCGCGGCGGATATCAACACCGAAGACATCGAGTCCATCGAGATCCTGCCGGGCGCGGCCTCCACCTCGATCTACGGCGCCAGCGCCGGCTCGGCAGGCGCGATTCTGATCACGACGAAGCGAGGCCGGCCGGGACAGACCACGTACAGCCTGCGCTCGAGCGTCCAGTTCGACGAACCGGTCGGAACGCTGCCGGTGCAGCGCAAGTATGGGGCCGGCTCGGGCGGCATCCCGGCCAATTGCACCACGCCACCGATTTCGGTGAACTGCATGATCACCTCGAAGTTCTTCTCGTGGGGGCCGCAGCTCGCGGACACCATCCCGACCTACGACCATGGCGCCGAGATCTTCGAGACGGGCCATGCGATCGAAAACGCGCTCACGTTGTCGGGCGGCAGCGAGCGCACGACGTTCTACCTGTCGGCGGGCCAGCTCAATCAAAACGGCTTCATCGTGGGCGACAACGACACCTACCGGCGCTACAGCGCGCGGTTCAGGGGCTCCCACACACTGTTCGAGAATCTCGTCGTCAGCGCCAGCGTCTCGGTCGTGCAGACCAAGACCAGCGGCGAGGACCGCGGCAACTCGATCAACGGGATCGGGATCAGCGCGCTGCGCCAGCCGCCGGACTTCAACGCCCAGCAGTACCTCAGCCCGACCACCGGACTGCACCGCTCCTGGCGCTTCCCGAACCCGGGCCCGACTGCGTTCACCGACAACCGCGGCTTCGACAATCCGTTCTACGCCCTCAACGAAGACGCCCTCCTGGGGGAAACAGGCCGGTACCTCGGCAACATCAACGTCAACTGGAGACCGCTCGGATGGCTGCAGCTCAACTGGACGTTGGGGGGTGACTACACCAGCGACGATCGCACCTACGCCTACGCGCAGGCCAGCTCGGGTACGAACGGCGGGCAGATGGAGCGTTTGCAGTTCTACGATCGCCTGTTCGATCACCTCCTGACCGCCACCGGGACCCACCAGTTCAATCGCAACCTGCGGGGGAGCCTCACGGTGGGCCAGAACCTGAACGAGACCTACTACCGGCAGGTAGACGTCCTCGGTCAAGTCTGGCTCGCCCCTAAGCCGTTCAAGCTGCAGAACACCACCAACCGCACGCTCCCGAACGATGCCGAGCAGCGCCGTCGCGTCGAAGGCTACTTCGCGCAGGCCAACGTCGACCTGTTCGATCAGCTGTTCCTGCAGGGCCGCATCCGCAACGATGCGAACTCGGCGTTCGGCGTCGGTCACCAGCGCGCGTGGTATCCGGGCGGCAGCGTCGCGTGGACCTTCGCCAAGGCCGTGCATCTCCCGGAGCAGATCGTGAGCTTCGGCAAGCTGCGGCTGGCGTATGGAGAAAGCGGCCAGCAACCACCGTTGTACGCCACGCAGGACGTGTTCACGACCAACCGGTTCGCGGACTTCAACCCCGGCTCGCTGCAGGGAACCACGCTCAACGGCGTCGGCGGCCTGTATGCCTCGGCCACCCGTGGCAACCCCGACATCAGGCCGGAGCGGGTGCGCGAGGTGGAGGGCGGCGTGGACCTGGGCCTGTTCCGCGGCCGCGCCGACCTGTCCGTGACGCGCTACGATTCCAAGTCCAAGGACGTGGTGTTCGGCGTGGACCTCGTGCCGTCGACGGGCTACACGACCATGAACATCAACGCCGGCGCGCTGACCAACAAGGGTTGGGAGCTTACCAGCGACATCCACGTGCTGCAGCGGCGGGACCTATCCATCGACATCGGGGCCAACTGGGCGCGCAACCGCAACATGGTGACGAGCCTCGGCGCGACCGCGAGTCAGCTCGCCGGGGACGTGCCGATGGCAACGCCCGAGAACTGCGGTCCTGAGGCCAAGGTGCCGCGTTGTCAGATCGGGCTTGGGTCGTCGTTTTCCGGGCAGACCACGCACGCGCAGATCGGGTACCCGTACGGCGTGTGGCGCTCTACGGACTTTGCGCGCTGCGGCCGTGGCCTCAACATCATCGGCAACGACACCGTCAGTGCCTACTGCAACGGAGCGCCGGACGGCGCCCTGTACATCGACCGGAACGGCTTCCCGATCACGGATCCGACCACGCGAGCGATCGGCAATCCGTGGCCCGACTGGACCGCCGGGATCTCCCTCACTGCCACGTACCGGGGGGTGCAGCTGAGCGCGTTCCTCGAGCACCGTCACGGCGGCGATGTGCTCAACATGACGCGCTCCTCGATGGATCAGTACGGGACGCACAAAGATACCGAGATCCGCGGCCAGACACGCACGTTCGGCAAGGACATGGTGTGTTACAACAAGACGTGCGACGTGCTCAACGGTCCGACGGTCGGCCCGGGTGCCGGGACGGCGGTCGTGATCGGCGAGGGCTGGTTCAGCGGAGGCCCGCTCGGCAGCGGGCAGGGGGCGACGGGCGGCCCGATCACGACCCGACTCGAGGACGCGACGAGCACGCGCCTGCGCGAGGTCTCGATCAGCTATTCCTTCACAGGCCCGTGGGTGAACAGCCTAGCGGGTATGCGGCAGATGGACATAAAGCTGTCCGGACGCAACCTCAAGCTGTGGACCGATTACAGCGGCTACGATCCGGAGGTCAGCCTGGGCGGGGCGCAGCAGGCGAATCGGGGCATCGACTGGTTCAACGCCCCGCTGGACCGCGCCTGGGTCATGCAGGTCACGCTCTATCACTAAACGCACGCGAGGAACAGCGATGAACACCTATACAAGGGCTGGAGCCGTCCTCGCGCTGACCCTCGTCGGTGCGGGATGCAGTGACTTTCTGCAGGGCCCGGGCTTGACCGAGAACCCGAACAACCCTACCACGGGTACGGCGCTGCAGCAGTTGATCTCCGTGCAGGCCAACATGGCCACGCGCCTGGAGGGTCAGCTCGCACGCTGCGCGGGTGTCTACACGCAGCAGCTCATCGGGAGCAACAACCAGCAGCTCACCTACTGCACGCAGTACGCGGTCACGGAGGCCGACATCTCGGGCCAGATGAACGGGTTCTACACCGGCGGCGGCCTGCTCGCCCTGCGCAACATTCAGGCGGCGGCCCAGGCGTCCGGCGACAACTTCATGTTGGGCATTGCCAAGGTGTGGGAGGGGCTGGCGATGGGCACCGCGACGTCGGTCTGGGGCGACCTTCCGTACAGCCAGGCCGTCGACCCGAGCATCGCAGAGCCCGTGCTCGATCCGCAAGAGAGCATTTATGCCGCGGTACAATCACGCCTGGACGAGGGCATCGCGGCGTTGCAGGTAGCTCTCGCTGGCGCCTCCGGCGACTGCGCTCCCGCGGAAGGCGACTTGAAGATCCAGCGCTGGATCAGGGCGGCCTACACGCTCAAGGCGCGCTTCCACCTGCATCTGGTGGAGCGAAACGGCAACGCTGAGTATGGATTAGCCCTGGCCGCGGCCCAGAATGGGATTTCGGAAGCCCCGACTAGCGCGAGTCAGGCGATGAACGGCCAGGCCCTGGGGGACTTCCGCACGTTCCACGGCACCACCCAGGACTTCGACGCCAACATCTGGGGCGAGTTCCTGTCGACGCGTCAGGATCTGGTGGCGGGGAACGTGTTGATCCAGATCCTCAAGACGCGCAACGACCCGCGTCTCGCGGCGTACTTCGATGCCAACGCCAAGGGGCAATTCATCGGCGTGGACCAGAACAATGTGGCCGTCCCCAAGGACAGTGCCCCGTCGGTCATCAACACAGGCGTCCGGCGGCAGTTCGCGTTCCGCCAACCGATCGTGACGTGGGCCGAGAACCAGCTCATCCTGGCCGAGGCGAAGTACATGACGGGCGACTCGGCGGGCGCCGTCGTCAACGTGGACGCGGTGCGGACGGCCGTCGGCATACCGGCGTTGGGCAACGTGTCGTTCACGGACGTCATGACGGAGAAGTACATCGCGATGTACCAGAACATCGACGTCTGGTCCGACTACAAGCGGACCTGCATTCCGGCCGTGACGCCGTTCGGCACGGCCACCGAAGTCCTGGGGCGGCTGCCCTATGGCTCGGCGGAGCGCACGTCGAACCCGCACATTCCGCTGCCGTCAGCCTATCCGGCGGGCACGACGGGATCGTCGCGGGTGCGTAACTGGAACGATCCGAACCCGTGCTAGTCGGACGATCGGCGGGACACGAGACGACCGGTCCGGCTGCGACCGGACCGGTCGTCCCTTGTGCTCTCACCCTGCGAGCTTGCAAAATGGATGGCATGTACGCGAAGCGCTCATCCCGTTGGACCGTGGGTTTGCTGCCGCTCCTCGCGGCGTGTTACACGCAGCGCCCGCTGACGGTGCCGGTGCCGGCGGTGGGGACGCAAATCGTGGCCAGCGTCACCGACTCGGGCATCGTCGCCATGAGTAACGCGCTCGGGCCGGGCGCCGTGGAGGTGGAGGGAGTGATCGCCGCGGCCGATGCCAGTGCGTGGGAGCTGCAGCTGGTCCGCGTCGACTATCGTGGCGGCACGTCGACCCTCTGGAAGCGCGAGCTGGTCACGTTCCCGCGTTCGACGCTGGCAACCCCAATCGAGAAGCGGCGGGACAAGAGGAAGAGCTGGCTCGCGGCGGGGCTCATCACCGCCTCGGCGCTGCTGGCCGCTCGGGTATTCGCCGGAGCGATTGGCGGCGGCGGGGGCTCCGACACTCCGCCGACACCACCGAACTGAACGCCTCACTCGTCCTTGGGAAGTCGGTCGTCCTCGTTGCCCATTCTCGTCCAGATCACGATCACGCCACACCGCGCGTTGAGCAGGTTGGACTCGAACTGCGGGGGAATTTGTGACGTGCCGCTGTATACCTCGACCGCGAGGATGTCCTCGGGGGCGACGTACTGGTTGATCGATATGTCCCCGGTCACGGGGAACGGCGTCCCGTTGACGTAGAACAACACCGGGCACGGGCGGGCGCCCGTGACGCCGATGTTGCGCGCCATGCGCACCATCTCGGTCGGACCGAATGGGCCGGGAATGGATTGGATCACCACACCGGGAACGCGTCGCAGCACGTCGGTCACGACGCGGGGCTGCATCTGGGTGATCTCGCGGCGATTGAAGAAGTGACCGTCGCCGTGGGCCCTCCGCTCCTCGAACCCTCGCATAGCCGGCAGGAGCGCCGGTTCCCCCTCGACTTCTACCGGGTTGAGCGGTACAGGAGCGAGATTGAGGACCACGCGGACGTACAGCGTCTCGCCCGCCCGGATCGTCACGGGTTGCAGGAACTCGCGGTACCCCAGCCGCCGCACCTCGAGGACGTGATCTCCGTGGGACACGCCGGTCAGGCGAAACCGACCGTCCTTATCCGACGACACCATGCCCACCCCAGCCATGCGGATCCGCGCCTCCGCCAACGGGGTCGACTCCTCGCCGACCACGGTGCCCGTCAGCGTCCCCGATCCTTGCGCGGCGATCGGAACGGGCAGTAGCAGCGACAGGAGCAGCCAGCGAGCTGTAGTCACGTGGCCATTGTGCCCGTCGGCGCGCCACCGTGTCAAGGAGCAGGCCTTTTTGGTGTTGCGGCACCGCAACAGGTAAACCGGAGAAGCGTTGTTGTGATGAGCGCTCGTCCGATCCCTCCCGCTCCGTTGAGACCCACGCCGTGCGTGCAAGGTGGCGCCGATCGCGGCAGGCACCTTGGCACGGCGCCTGCGCGCTCCAGAATCTGCCTTTGTTCTTCCTCCGCTCCGTTCGTGTCCAGTCGGCCGTCAGGCACGGGGGCGCATTCGCTCGTTGGAGACGCTGAGACCCTCTCGCGCCGGAGTGTGTGCGAGGGGCGTCCGAAGTTGGGTCGACGCACTACGCCTAGCCCGAGGGTGGAATCCGTATGCGCATGGTCAACCGTCATTCGCTGTGCACGCTCTTAGCGCTCGCCGGGCTCACCGGCGGCAGCGCTGTCCTGGCGGCCCAGCAGGGCACGGTCGCGGGCCGGGTCACCGATCAAGCCAACGAGCAACCGCTCAGCGGCGCGCGGGTCGTGCTGGTCGGCACGTCCCTGATCACGAGGACCAATGCCGATGGGCGGTACACCGTCCCGGGTGCGCCTCAGGGCCGCGTCACGGTCCGGGCCAGCGCCGTAGGCTACGCGGCCGCGACGCGGGTCGTCACCGTCACCGCGGGCGAGACGGCAGCGGTCGACCTCGCCCTCGCGCTCGCGCCGTACTCGCTCGATGAGGTCGTCGTCACGTCGACCGCGGAGGAAGCGAAGCGGCAGGTCGGGAGCTCGATCGCGCGGATCGACGCCGCGAAGCTGGTCGAGACCGCGCCGATCACGAACGTGACCGACCTTTTGATCGCCAAGGCGGCCGGGGTTGACGTGCTGCCGGGTACACTGACAGGCTCGCCCTCGCGCGTGCGGATCCGTGGGACGAACAGTCTCTCGTTGACGAACGAGCCTGTGTATTTCGTCGACGGGATCCGGGTCACCAGTCAGAATCGGTCGTCTGGTATCTGCGACGTGGGGTGCTCCCCACCGAGCCGCATCAACGACCTCAATCCGGAGGATTTCGAGTCGATCGAAGTCGTGAAGGGGCCGGCGGCGTCGGCGCTATACGGAACAGACGCGGCGAACGGCGTCGTGGTGATCAGGACCAAGCACGGCCAGCCTGGCAAGGCTCGCTGGAACGTGTACGCCGAGCAGGGCGTCATCAACGACAACAACGACTATCCGGATGCAGTCCGAGGGTGGCGCACCGGGACGACGGGGGCGACGACGTCGGCACCGACGAACGGCGTGCAGTGCATCCTGACGCAGGTGGCGGCGGGAACGTGCACACAGGACAGCGTCACTCGGTTCAACCTCTTCAAGGATCCTCAGACGACACCCCTCGGGACCGGTCATCGGCAGCAATACGGGGTGCAAGTGTCGGGCGGGTCGGATGCGGTGCGGTACTACGTGTCGGGAGAGTGGGAGGACGAGCTGGGCCAGACGAAGATGCCGCAGTTCGCAGCGGACACGCTCATGGTGATCCGTCAGATCAGTGCCGTGCCGGAAAACCAGCTGCGGCCCAACGGCCTGCGGCGGACGAGCATTCGGGCGAACGTCGCGGCGAATCCGAACCCCCGCATCGACCTCGAGGGCTCCACGACGTTCATCACCAGCAAGCTGCGCGTACCTCCCACGGACAACAACACCACAGGCTTGCTCTCGAACGCGCTCGGCGGGCCGGGGAACAAGACCAACGGCCTGTACGGCTACCGGGCGTTCATGCCCAACGAAATGTTCGCGGAAGCGCTCGGTCAGGACATCAACCGATTCATCGGGAGTGGCACGGGCCAATGGCGCCCGACGAGCTGGCTCGCATTTCGGGCGATCGGGGGCGTCGACTACGCCAGCCGGTTGGACACCGATCTCTGCCAGCGCAGTGATTGCGTGGATTTCGCCACCAACAAGACCGGTTTCAAGCAAGACGATCGCACGACCTACTTCCAGTACACGCTCGACGTCAACGCGACGGCCTCGCTGCGGCTGAGCCCTACGCTGACCTCGCGCACCACTGTGGGCGGTCAGTACTTCAAGACCAAGACCGATCTGAGCGTGGCGTACGGCGAGAACCTCGCGGGGGGCGCGACGACCGTGACCGGCGCGGCGATCCCGCTTGTGCGGGAGAGCACCACCGTGTCGGCGACCGTGGGCGCGTTCGTGGAGCAGCAATTCGGGTACAAGGATCGGTTGTTCGTCAGCGGCGGTCTCCGCGCGGATGACAACAGCGCGTTCGGCAGGGACTTCAAAACAGTGTATTACCCGAAGCTGAGCGTGTCGTACGTGATCTCCGAGGAGCCGTTCTTTCCCAAGCTGAGCTGGATCAACAGTCTGCGCCTGCGCGGCGCGATCGGCGCCTCGGGTGTTCAGCCCGGCACGACCGATGCCACCCGCTTTTTCCTGCCCCAAACAGCGAGCGTGAACGCCGTCGATATCCCGTCACTGGTCTACAGCGCGGTCGGGAACACCGCCTTGAAGCCCGAACGGGCGCGGGAATACGAGATCGGCGGGGAGGCGATGTTGTTCGACAGCCGAG
>WNGI01003062.1_pt1 | contig 16498 bp, 12 predicted proteins | sample 5400621 | NCBI WGS metagenome assembly WNGI01 (sample SAMN13153374, study PRJNA577476) | soil metagenome | isolation source: 20 cm soil or saprolite under Garry oak tree replicate 1 | place: USA:California | collected 2016-06-15 | reverse complement strand
ATCAAGACGGTCAATCCGCGCGCTCTGGTCTCAGTGAAGGTCTCGACGCCAACTGATGTGGACATGGTGGCTATCGGGAGCTACTATGCTGGCGCGAACATCATCCACATCGACGGCGGCTATGGCGGGACCGGGGCCGCACCGGAGATTGCGAAGAAGAACATTGCAATGCCGATAGAGTACGCGATTCCGAAGGTCCACGAGTATCTCGTTTCCGAGGGGGTCCGGGACCAGATCACGCTAATGGCGAGCGGTGGGATCAGGACTGCGGACGATGTGGCGAAGGCGATTGCGCTGGGAGCTGATGGTTGTGTAATCGGTACAGCGGAGGCTGTGGCGGTTGGATGTACTCATTGTGGGAACTGTGAACGGGGACGCGGCTGCCAGGTCGGCATAACGACAACCGATCCAGAGCTCTCCCAGCTCATTGATCCCGAGTGGGGAGAGAAGAGGATTGTCAACCTGTTCAACGCTTGGTCGAAACGGCTACGAATGATACTGGCGAGCTTCGGGCTTGAAAGTGTCAAGGATTTACGTGGAAGAAAGGATCTGCTGGTGCGCTACAAATGAAGAAGACTGCGGCCCCAACAAGAGGGCATCGGCGGACTGTCGTTCTAGTTCTTGCGATAGCTGCACTTGCAGCTTTCTTTTTCCTCGCTCCTATCATCCCTGTCAACTCTGCGTCCATCTCGTGCCCTGAATCGCAGTCTCTCGGATATTATTTCTTCAAAATTGGAATTCTATACATTCTTGCTTGTGCGTGAGGAGACGATGATACCAGACCGACTCGTTAATTCAAGGAAGACACTTCCGTTTTCAAAGCCGCCTTTGGTCAAGCAAGAAGCCGAGGGAGGGTGCGGTGTCGTTGGGCTAGCGTGCAACGTCCCGTTGGAGGGAAAATACCTGTTGCAGTCACTTGTCCAGATGCGGAACAGAGGCAATGGCAAGGGAGGAGGCATTGCGGCCCTTGGACTTGTCCCGGAACAGCTGGGAGTATCACAGAAGATCCTTCGTGAAGACTACATCCTTCAGGTCGCCTACCTCGACAGGTCTGCTAGGAAACAGGTGGAAGACGAGCATATCCGCCCGTTCTTCCGAGTCGACTACGAGTCGAGGGTTGAAGCGGTTGATGATTATCGGTCGATTCCGGGTCTCGAAGTAGAGCCTCCAGAAGTTTACAGATATTTTGTCAGGGTCAAGCTGGAGGTTCTAGAGGATTTCGCTCGGAAGAACGATCTTATCGGGCATAAGGGCAGCGAGCTCGAGGACGAGTTCGTCTACCAGAACGGCTACCGGCTCAACCTCCAATACTACTCTTCACTGGGCGAGAAGAAAGCATTCGTCGTTTCTCACGGCAAGAACCTGATTGTTCTCAAACTGGTAGGCTACGGGGATGATGTTGTAAAGTATTACCGGCTGGAAGATTTCAAGGCTCACGTATGGATCGGCCACCACCGTTATCCGACGAAGGGTCGTGTCTGGCATCCCGGCGGTGCACACCCGTTTGTCGGACTGCACGAGGCGCTTGTCCACAATGGTGATTTTGCGAATTATCATTCGATAATGGAGTATCTGGCGCAGCGGAACATCCATCCATTGTTCTTGACGGATACTGAAGTGTCTGTCCTACTGTTCGATCTGATCAGCCGCGTCTACAAGTATCCCCTGGAGTATCTGATCGAGGCGCTGGCGCCGACAACCGAGCGGGACTTTGAGATGTTGCCGGAGGGAAAGAAAAAGATCTATCGACTGATCCAGACTTCTCACATCCACGGGTCCCCGGATGGTCCATGGTTCTTCATCGTCGCCCGGAATGATGTGGAGAAGAATGCCTGGGAGTTGCTAGGGATTACCGACACGTCGATGCTCCGACCGCAAGTCTTCGCATTGCAAGAGGGTCCAATCAAGATTGGAATCATCGCGTCTGAGAGACAAGCGATCAACGCTGTACTGGGACGATTACAAGAGGATGGTAAGATTCCGAGTAGGTTTGCTGACTCCTACTGGAACGCCCGTGGCGGGAGCCACACAGATGGCGGAGCGTTCCTCTTCACCGTAAAAGATGGAGAGGATGGCAAGGAACTGGAATGCGCTGATAAATTTGGACGGGAAATTACTATTTCAGGACAGGAATGGCTACACGGACCCCGAGCGGATCTCGCCTTAAACGTCAGCGTGGCACTGCAACTACCAAAGGAGGGTCCAAAGGCTCAGGACCCGCTGGGATTCTACGAGTATGTTCGTCCCGCGTTGAGGGACGCTGGCTTCCAGTATGCCGGAGAGATTCTTGAGGAGTTGAAGAAACTCGCGTTGAAGGGACAAGAGTCGAGAAGGTTCGCAATACAAACCGTCTCACTGTTATTCGACAGGATCTACGATACTGGCTACAAGAAGCGTAGCTCACTGTTGCAGTTGCATCACGAGGCTTTGAATGAGATCTTCTCCTCGGTCCCATTGTCAAACTATGACCTCTACACTCGGCTGGACTGGAAGAACAGGTTGAGACTTACGCATCCGGGATTGGACTCACAGGTACTAGTGGTTGATGCTCTGGAATTTCCAGTTGATGGAGACGAGAGCGTTGCCAGGTTTGTGGTCGACGCGCACGAACAGGGCTGGCAGAACATCTTGTTGTACAACTTGCGAGGCCATAGGTTCATCGGAAGCGGGCTGGGTCCGCGAACGAATGGATTGAAGATCGATTGTTACGGCGATGTAGGAGATTATGTCGCTTCGGGCCTTGACGGCTGTGAGATAACGGTCCATGGTGCTGCTCAAGATCAAGCCGCTCAGATTCTCAAGTACGGTAAGCTCGTGGTTCATGGCGACGTGGGTCAGGCCTTCATGTACGCTGCAAAGGGAGGCGACGTGTACGTGCTGGGTAACGCAGCGGGACGACCACTCATCAACGCGGTAGGTCGGCCGAGAGTTGTGATCAACGGGACGTGTCTAGACTATCTGGCAGAATCTCTCATGGCAGGTGATCCGTACAATGGAGGTGGGTTCGTGATCGTCAACGGGTTGAAGCATTCCTTTGACGGGAGGTTCGTAGAGCAGGAATATCCCTATCCAGGAGGCAACTTGTTCTCGCTAGCTTCCGGCGGGGCCATATTCATCCGCGACCCTCATCGTAATGTGTCAAGAGATCAGCTCAACGGCGGACGATTGGTTGACTCAACCCCGAAAGATTGGGAGCTCATTCTGCCATACCTGGAAGAGAACGAGCAACTGTTCGGCATATCAATTGAGAGGAACCTATTGACTGTCGATGGAAAAATCTTGGATCCATCCCAAGTCTATCGTAAGGTCGAGCCCACACCGCTGCAAGAACTAGCCTAGACAGTTCCGACGAGGCCCCCTCCTGCCCCGGGCGCAGTTTCTCCAGGGCGCAGAGCTGTTGAAAATGTTTGAAAAGGACCCGGTCTACTCTAAGGCCCGTCTGCTGCTTAGACATCTCGAACATACAAGATGTCGAGACCGTTGACTAAAGCAGGAGAGCAGACCAACAACCACGGCTAGGCCGACCCTCTAGCCACAAACCCAAGACCGCCCCTCGCGGAACGACTATCCCAAGGCCAGACAACACAGTCTCTTTCCTAAGTACCGGCCAAGTCCGAGAGGATCATGTGCGCCGAAGGAGACCTTCAAGAAATCCGGACTGATTGCTTTGGAAGGATCCAGTTGCTTATGTCGTATTGGACCCTTTGGCAAGAACTCCCACGCCGCGTCTCGCCGTGATATCGGGGACCATGAAGTCATGTATCGTTCAACGGGGTATGTTGAAACTCTTTTCTGAGGCGTGACTTGACCTATTCATTATGGCAAGGGAAGCACAACCACCGCCGGGAGGGTGGCCCGACCTTTCTGGAGTCCCAACTAACGATCCTGGACTTGGACGGATCTTCGAGAGTATGCGACCGAAACGACCACTTGGTTACCCGAAGACAGGCAAAGAAGTCTGGAAGAAACTGAAACATGATCTTGAGGGTCCGTTGAGCGCCTACTATGCCGTTCTTGGGAACGCGGAATTCCTCTTTTCCGAAGCGACTCAGGCATTCGATGCTCGGCTTACCGCAGGAGCGTCCCTTCTGTGTCGAGCAACTCTTGAAGCCGCTCTTTACTTGTTCCTAACAACCAAGCCGACTCAGAGAGGAATCAAGGAAAACTTCCCCCTCACTCTCGACGGAGAAGTTAGGACGGTTCAGTTCGAGGAGCTAATCAGAGCGGCCAAAAAGGCAAAGATTCTGTCCCCCGAGTTGAGTAAGGCTCTATCTCGAATTCAGGAGAACGGCAATCTAATCGCGCACTTGGCGAACACGCACGCCAAACAGATCACGAAATTCGAGCGTGAGGCCCGACGAGTAAACAAAGAGATACTATCTAAGAAGGGCATTAGCCAAGACCGAAGATTGCGAGAGGAGATTAGAGTGCGGAGAATTCTGAGATTCTGGGTCGAATATGACGAAGTACTTGAGGACTTGATTGATGCGGCATCGATTCTGAAGACTCTCGCTCAACACGTCCGATACTCAACCTTGTCGAAGGTCAAGAAATCTGCGTGATCAGCAGACAACTTTCACTTCCGTCTCTCAAACATAACTCTCGAACTAATCTCGCGTTTTCGTGCCTTCCTTAGAGAAGAACCCGGATTTCTTTGCCCGCTTCGAATCAATCTGGTGCTGGACTTGCGGGAAGGTCACGGCCCATGAGATAACTTGGCGTTGGGGTGGAAAGTGTTTCATGTGTAAGGAATGCGCCACTATCGTTGTGGAAAAGCTCTAGGCCGAGGCATCAGACCATTCTCCCCGCAATTCTGTAAAGTAGTCGAGTAATGTCCTGTCTCCATGAAGTATGACCGTTTCGATTGGACGTTCGCAATTCGGGCAGTACCAGTCCAGCATGGTTTCGTCAGAGGTCCACCAAGAGGCCGCTGTCACCGTTTTTTTACAGTCGGGACAGCGCATCCTTCTGAGAGGTCTATCCCTCATCTTGTTCCGAACGATCTCGATAAACAGGGGCGCATATCTCACCAAATTCAATCTCACTCCTTGACCGACGCCTTCCTCACTACAAGTCGGTTGAATCCCCCGTATAATTCCCTTTCACGCTCATTTCACGCCGATTTCATAGTTTACATTTCATAGTTTCCTACATCCTACTTTATAGATGTAATTTCCTACTTGTTAGTTCCTACTTCCGACATCCTATTTGCTAGTTGTAATTTCCAACATCTTACGTCTAACATCCTAGATTACAGTTAATAGTTCTAATTTCCTAGTTCATTAGAACCTTGAGCGGAAAGGGTGGTAATTGGTTCGAGAGAATCTACAAAGGAGTCCCCTCCGACTTCCCTGCAGCATGCAAGGTGGCCCTCGACAAGGAGCACTCGGTTCTCTTCCTAGAAGACCATCCGCGAGAGGTAATAGCGGGCTACAAGAGACCGACTGCGGTCATCGCCGTGCACATGGACAAGAAGAAATGTTCCCTCTTTCTTTCTAATGTAGACTTAGCTCGTCAAGTCTGGAACATGGAGGACGAGAAAGGAACCCTCAAGGGGATCAGTATCAAGATGACCAAGAAACGAGGACCGGGACGGAGTTACAGGTACCAAATAGCGAAAGTGTGATGCGGGGAATGCGGGCGAGTGCAACGCTGTTGAGAATACTTGAGTAGGAGTCCACTTACTCCTTCTGTGCCGGCCATTCGTTTTCTTCAGAGAAGTATTCTGATATCAGACGACGATGATTTGCAATCCTATCCGTATTGTACCCGATAGCGTAAGAGTGCAGTTCACACCAGTCGTAATACGTGATTAGGTTTTCACCTAGTTTCTTAACAAGACCTCTGTCGTCGAACCCATCGCCCGTGTCCCAGCTCCACCATCGCCAATATACTCCTGCAAAGGGTCGGGAACCCAACATGCCGAAAGCTGAGACTGAATCGTCCATCACTATGCCAAAAGGAGGTGCTTCCCTTTCTTTGTCGTATGACTGGGAAAGGGTGATTCCAAGGAATATTCGTTTACAGTACTCTTCATTTTCCGCCAAAACCTCAGAACAATCAGCAAAATCTGGTTGTTTGATGACTGGTCCAAACGAGACACCGCCTCTTACCATGAATCTGTAGAGCGGATTCCCTTCTGAGACAAATTCCATGGCAAGCCTGCGATAAACTAGCTTCACGAAAGCGAGCAGCTCAACCAGATTCGTGGAGCAAGCGTAAACGCCGTCCACCATTGGATACAATTCGATATTCGGTTCAGATTCCCACGTGCTGAGACATGCAATATGTAACTTCATCACGAAATTTGCTGCGAAACTCATGGAACGCCGCATAATGTTTCTTGACCCCATTACGTCGAGCCAGCACACATATTCGTTTGTAGGGGCTTTCATCTGTGGTTGTTTGAAAATCAGTCTCTCGTAATTCGCATCATCGCTCGACATTTAATTTATCACACCGCAAACGCGTGTACGATTATTTCAACTGTTCCAGCGTCCATAAGTAGCTCGTCAACAGGTTACGGCGTAAGCCCCTAACGTTATTATTACGGTTGATGGCTTGACTCTAGGTCTGCAACTTGGCGAGGGAATTCCGAATTTCTTCGTACATCTTGTCTCTTTTCTTGTCCGAGTAACTCTCGTAGAAGAGTTCGAGGATCCTGTACCCTTTCCTTCGTAAGAGTGATCGTAGTTCTTCGTCCTTAGTCATCTGCGCGGTTCCAAGATGGACCCGGCCGTCGACAAACACGAGGAGTGGTCTAGACTCCAGCGGGAAGTAGAAGTCGGCTGTGGTTACTGGTATCTCGACCTGTGTCTGATAGTGTATTCCATTGTCTTGTAGTTTGATTGCTAGTTCTTGTTCCATTCGTGAGGGGTTCGCGCATAATCGTTCGCGCCAGTCGCTCCGCTGACTCGACATCTGTATGGTTGAGCCATCGTTCGCCTATTGCTCAGACACGAGAGCAAAACTGCCTGGATTATCATTGATTACGCCGCCAAGTTATCACTGTTAAGAACCAGCCTATCTTTTTCCAAAACGTGCTCCTAGGTGACCGTCAGGCTGTTCAAGACTATGTGCGACGAGAAAACATGAATCAGAGAATAATCTCTGTGCCTGGAAAGGTTGCATAGCCGCGAGCCGTTCCGAGCCGAGGGTCGACGCAAAAGCGCGGCTACTGAATTGGCAGCAAAGGTCGAGAGATAGTTCAGACTCTGGTCGAGTCTTTTAATAAACCCGACTTCCTCGATTCCACTCAGTTAGGTGCCTTGGCAGATTACGAAGCTCATGTCAATACCAAGCACGGAAAAATTGTCATCCACTTCGCCGACAAACTTGACTTGGAAAACAAGCTCAAGGAAATTGCCGAATTCATCGTTTTAATAGAGTCTAAATCTGCGGGTGTAGCACTCATCAAAGAAGAAGATGTGCCCGGACTGGAAGGGATATGCAAGATCTCGTCTGAGGGCTTGCCAAAAATAATCATCTACCCTGACTCCGGGAGCGACAAGATTCGACTCGCTTTATACGCCTCCAAGAGACCACTGACAAGCAAAGAGGTCTTCGACATAACAGGAGTGAGAAATCCGACAGCAAATAGAGTAATGAAATTCGACGAAGTCATTGAGTCCAAAGGAAAGTACACACTATCGGGAACAGGCAGGACCTGCTTCGCCTCGAAAGTTCTTCCGAAGCTGAAGGCAAAGCTTCAATCGCCAACTGGAATGCAGTGACTCGCTTTGGCAAGATATGAAATACGAGTGAAGACTCGAATCGGAGAACTAACGCTACATTTTGACAAGGTCGAAGAACTTCAAGCAACTATTGGTACGCTCGAGATCGACGCAGTTGGTCGAGCTATTGTCGACAAACTCGGAGACATGATTGTATCAGAGCCACGAGAACCGAAGCTTGGAGCCGAATTCGCGTACAAATTCACTCCACAAGGAAAGGTCGAGTTGAACAGAGTTCCTTCATCAGCACCGACTGCAATCGGACTCTTACTATACGCGTACGACCCGGAACCGGTGGATTCAGAGGAAGTGTTCAGAGCTACAGGAGTGAAGTCAGCGAACTATGTCACACAAATTGGCTACAAAAAGTACTTCGACAAGACCCCGGATGGAAAACTGATTTTGACTCATCCAGGGAGGATCTGGGTGCAAGACGAGGTCTTGCCAGGTCTCAAGAAGTCAATCGTGGCAACCTAGTGACAATCTCAGTAGATGACATAACCGAGCAGATCTGCGTTGCCTCGGTGCTACTGGAGAGCAAAACCATCTCCGGAAAAAGACTTGCAATGGTCGTCATTGACAATGCAGTTGAATTCATGCTTAAGTGCTACGGAAGCACCGAGCTCATTGGAAAAACTATTCCGAAAACCCAGTGGGATGAGAAAAAAGGTAGTTTCAAATGGGTTCTCGACTTCGTCTTCGGGAAAGCCAACCTGAGTCCAAACCCTCAGGACATTCTGGAATATCACAACACTCGAAATGCACTTTACCACGAAGCCTTGCCGCTATCAGTAGAGCCAGTCCAAGCGAGGAATTACATTTCGGAATCTAAAATCCTACTGAAGGAACTTTTCAAGAAAGATCTTACTGAGGCAGAGTGGAAGCATAGAGTCGCTCAGGCCCGAATAGGCCTTACAACAACAAAGCAGGCTGCTCTAATCGAATATGAGAAAGTGGATGAAGCCCACATCAAAGTGCTCTCGGAGAGTTCTTTGACGAAAGAAGTCGACTCAATTCTTCTTGTGGTGTATGGATATGCGAAGATTCTTGGTCTGAAACCAACACTAGAAGAGCTCGAAGGATCACTAAGTTTCAGTGGGCATCCGATTAGCCCGAGAAGTCGTCTTCAGAACCATCTTGGTCAACTGAGACGTCGAAACTTGTTGAATAAGAGAGAGTTATCCCTGACCCGTAAAGGGATTGAGATCCTGAACAACAAGTTCTTCATTCCTCAAGAGTAGAAGAATCCCAAAACCAGGAAATCAGGCGTTTGAGCAACAACTCTTCCGCATTCCTCGCAGAGGAGACATCTTGGCATATCACTCGGCTTTCAGAGCGAGAGAAGAAGTATCTTGGCGAACGACCTGCCGGTGGAAGTTTGGCCCCGCTGGATAGGACAGGACCTCATGCTTTATCTTCAAGAAAACCGAGTGAATCTCATCATCAATTTCATTGATCCGCATGTGGGATGCAATTCTTGCCCCAGCCTCTCCATCGTATCGCACGTTTAGATGCTGCCGAAACAGTGTTTCAAGGATTCCTTTCTTGTTTCGCTTTGAACTCATGCGAACCAGGAACGATGCAAGATTTCCCTCACTTATTCTGATTCTGCGAAACGCACTCTTGATAGGTCTCGCCACTAACAAATAGCTCTCCACAGAATTGCGGGACAGTGTAATTATCCTCTCTGGTGGAATGATAAGTCCCTGCACAAGCTTGTCTTTCACACTTTTCGCGCGGGCCATATCAGTATCGCCGTCAAAGATGACGAACGGGGGCCTGCGTAGCTCAGCAGCCAATCGCGCATTTGCGAAATATTGGAAGTTAGTCCAACCATCTGCTCTAATGAGCAGGATCTTTCCGTCGGGAAGTAGCTTTCTCGCCCATTGATGGAATATCCCTACGTCATCCTTGCCCTCTACAAAGATAACCGCATCGCAGTCGAGGATTTCGGCCCTTTCCAATTGCACGTTAACTTCCGAATTCAGAAATTGAACTACAGTTGAGTTCCAAGGATCTCGAGCATCGTACCGAGTTCGGAGAAGTCTGGCGAGGCGGTGCTTTATTCCTCCCGGAATGAGCCAGATGTTACAAAGATCAACGTAGCTCTCTAACCGAGGAGAAGTCGAACAAGTCGCAAGTAGGGCCAAATTGGATCTCAAACCTGTCACATCTCTTTGCAAGAGTGAGCAAAGGCACATCGTTTTCAGGGCTATGGAGCGAACGGGGCTTATCATTGAGGCATCTTCTAGAATGATGCGGGACGCTGCTACTGCTTTTTTGACAGCGTTTGCTGACATCCCATGAAGCTCAAGGTCGAAAACGGCTCCGATGAGGTCTAAGAGGTGAACAGATATCGCCGTAAAATTTCGACCGGCAGAGTTCGATATAGAGATCCCGACGGAAATCTCATAATTTAAGGCCAAATCCCTTGCTTCTCTCAAGTGCAAATCGCGCTTACTCTCGTCAAAGAAGGCCGACGCTAGATGACCTGCAATCTTAGCTAGACTTTCATACTCATTTTCTGAATGAATTAGGGAAGTCTGAAATTCTTGGTAGATCTGGCCCAAATGGTCCAGGTCGTGGCTTTCCATGAAGGCCCGCCAATTCATTAGCATTCTCAGATACGGAACACTATGCTTCTCAAGAAGACCGGCTGCTTCGCGCTCTAATCTCCTTGCTTCTTCAGTTTCGTTGAACGAGCGAGCCGCCCACGCCAGGGTTAGCAACGGGTGAATCAATTGCTCTTCCGTTACTGATGACCCTGGATCATCACCAACCCTGGGGTTCTTTTTCTGGATTTCTTCTAAGCTTTCTTCAATCTTGGTTACCAATCGTCTGCCAAAGTCGAGCCCCTTGCGATACGCTATGTAGTCGCGCTTGGCTTGTATCAAACTTACAAGAATCTGGAATAGAGCCATTCCTGCTAGAATCGGGACCTCCGGATAGACATTCGTCTTCTCAAAAATTCCCTCTAGGAGGGCCATCACTTCGGGGTATGACCCTATTCCGGGTATCGCGAGTTCTCTATCAGTTTCAATCGCCTCTTGACATTTTTCTGACATTTTGAGAAGCTCAACAGATTCGAAAGGCCAAACGTAACGAGGTTCGAGGAAGTCAGACGCACGGACGAGTGCGTTGCAGCGCGCGTTGAAGAACTCTTCTCGTGAGGCGTAATGATCATCCCTGTCGAGAAGTTGACCCAGCACATCTATTGCTTTTGTGACGTCCGGGTAGTTTCGAAGATGGTTCTTCATCTCGGCAACATTCTTCACATGCCGCTCTCTTAGGAGCTGTTGAAGGACAGGAACATGAGAAACGCACTGAACTATGCTGAGTGATTCTGCATATCTCCATAACACCCCAAGAACCTCGCCAAATAGGTCAATGGCCCCCCAATCGATCAATTTGGGCACGATATCCATTCGTTCTTGCAGGAAATCCGCAGCCTCCGTCAAGTTATTCTCCGAGACCACTGATTTCGCCGCCTGATAGTAGCAGTAATCATAATGCAAGTTTTGGGAAAGAGTAACTAGGAGTTCAGCCGGATATTCACTGATTGAGAAGAACGGGATCCCAAAGTGTGCGTTGTATTTTTTCAGAATCTCAAACAGAGACATCCCTACAATCTCTGCGTTTTCCCGCAGATCGACCGGAAAGGACTTGAAGATCCTTGAAGTTAAAGCCAAAGCGAGTTGAACCGCCTTCGGTGCTATGGCAGAGTTGTTGAGAAACACAGTCGCGGTACGTTTTTCTTGATCGAGCATGAACGAGTAGCGCGAGCCCGGGTGCGTTTCGGGAGTCTGACGCCCTGGGCTCATCTGTCTCGGGAAGGATTTCTGGAACTCATCTGTTGCCCTCCTATCTGGAAAGACCACTATGTCAAAATTGGACTCTTGGCCTCTTTCTGAAAGGAACACTAAAGCAATCGATGCGATAAGGGGGAGCTTTTCGAAACCGAATAGTCCAACTTTAGCTCCCTTAGCAAGGATCCAGGTCACGGGAAGATCGTTTCGCGCCTTGACTTGCTTCGTCGAGGCTCTGACTGTTTCCCTATTACAGAAAGGACAAAGGCGATAATCGTGGGCCTTGCAGAACCCCTTGCCGCAAGCCGTGCACAACGAAAAGTCAGTTAGGGGGGAGAAACAGAGAGTACACTCGACCAATGGCATTCTATTCGTGTAGGCAGGCACTATTTATTTCTCGGGGACGCGTTACCGTTTTCAATTCGGATCGAGAATACTTTCGCTTGCTATCCATCCACTGATCGAGTGTCTTTCGGCTATTGCTCAGACACGAGAACGAAACTGTGGGTCTAGTCCTCTAGTGCTGGAAACCCGTAGGAATCGCGAGGTTGTTTGGCTCTTCAGCTTGTAACGCTCTCTTCAATCTGCGCATCCGAGGGCTGCCTTTCGGAGTCCAAGAAACACTTAAGAAAGGTCGGAAGCACTTTAACCATCGACGATTAGTTCCAATGATGGGCCAAGGAGCTTATTCCTAGACTCAGGGAGGATTAGAAGTGTCGGAGCAGGTTCTGACAGCCGCAATAGGCGCTGTTGCCGGAGCGGCGGGGTTAGGAATAGTAAACGAGTTCTTCGTTAGGCCAAGGCCAACCGTTCGCCTTCTGGATATATCCATCCTACCTGGGTTCAGATCGGACTCTCCTGAGAAAAACTTGGATGGAGTTGCAAAGTGGCTTAGCACCATTGGAAGTGATGCTCTCGTTCCGATCCCGAGCGACTTGGCGTCCATAACCCAAAACAGCATGAGATTTCCTAGCCTGGATACAATTGACCGGGCACAACTGGTCGGTGAGGTAGTGAGAACTGGGTATCTTCTCAGACAACGACTCCCTCTTTCTATGGAGAAGGCGAAAAACTTACTCAGCCGCCTTGAGCGAGACAGTTTTTCGAGGAAGGAGCAACAAGAAGTTATCGAAACAATAACGACCGATGCTCTCATTCAAGGCGAAGTGGTAGGGTCACTTCGAAGAGAAGAGATCAGGCTCAAAAATACCGTCGATGAAGACTGGAAGAATCATCACCCTGCAATCATATCAATGTCAGAGTTTTCTGAGACAAAGGACGAAGGTCAATTTTCCGGATATATTCTGAGATTCCCGACTTTTTCGACACGAGCGAGTTACCGTGGCGACACATCCGAGCTTCCGTTAATCAAACCCTACTTCGAGACCCTTCAGTATTTCCACACTGAGGGAATCAAAGAAGGTCTGAACCAAACGTTATCCCTACTGAAAGATGCCGAAAACGAAGCTATACGCTTGGTTCAGAAATTCGGAGACCTTCTTAATCCATTGAATATAGTTGTTGCTAATACTAAGCTTGAAAATAGGGGTGGGAGCAAACTAACTCTGAGGCCCGATTGTATCCTCCGAATAGGAGTCCCTCACCAAAAAGCTTCGTCGCTGCACCTAACTCCTCTTGGGAAGAAAGAAGTTGTTGTCGATGCCCGAAGTTATCAAGATCTGAATTTTGTATCCAAACCACTAACAGACGAGGGCCCTCAAGGCAACGATGTCTCGCAAATGCTCACGGTCGTCGACATGTTGAGTGCTGGGATTTGCTTTGAAACATTAGGTCACGGCCCACTCGGCGCGCGAAAATATCTGTGCTCGAAGGTACAACAACTCGGTGAACGGATACAGGAAAGAGAAATCAACGCACTTGAGGATGCGGCCAGAAAGAAAACGGGGTTCTAGCTGAGAGTGGCCCCTCTCCGGTTAAACTATTGTACGACCGCGACAAGACCCTGTTTATGTTATCGGACTCGTATCAGGATCAAGTACACCCGACAAAGGGGAATTCGAGTACGTTCTTGTTGATGCCATTCGCTACCGACAGCAGCCATCGGTCTTTGCTACGCTGATCACGCCAAGAGAGACCCGGTAGACCGTAGAATCAGATCAAACAGAGACCCTAGCTGGACAGTTCGTGAGCTTACCTAGTGATTCTTAGGGTGTACATGTTTCAGACCCGTTCGATTTTGAGGGAACCCTGCGCATGACATAATCGCTTACGAACTGCTTTTTCGCATTACCCATTTGCTTGTGCAGAGCGCACCGAGCGGGCGGAATCCGAACTCGGTGAACATTGAGTGGGTTCCACTCCACAAGAATGAGTTGGAGCAGGGTTTTCCTCGGGTGTCGATTGGATATCCGTCGACCGTCCCGCCTCCCTTGCTAGCGATGATTCGCAGAGCGCTTTGCAACGCTGCGGACTTTGCGACCAAGGTCGGAAGGATCTGTAGCATGTAAGACGACAGTCAACGAACCAACAGTGGTCATCACGAAAGACCTTCTGAAAACGCCTGGGAAGACCCTCCGAGCGCTGCAACGGCTCTTGTCGAGAGCTCGGGTGAGAATGTGAGGTGGTCGAGGATTATGGTGGTGGGTTCGTAGTATCCGGTTGTTTTTTGCGTGGTCTTTCTCGGGTTGTTGTAGCTTGTTGATGGTTTTGTTTGCGTGTGTCGTGGTGTAGTTTCCATCCGAACAGTAGGGTTGAGCCGTGTCTTCTCTTTGTGTTCTCGCCGTTGGCAGCCTGACTGTTACCATTTACAGTTACCCGACCCGTTACCAACCAAAAAGTGCCAAAAGTAGTTGCTCCTCGCGGCACAAGAGTCGCGTTTGGGAAGATTTTCGTGAAGGAGGGTCGCTGGTTTCAATCTTGTATGACGATGTAAAGGTCTGCGAGAGACTAGCGATCGGTCATACGGACTGGTTGAGCGATCTGTGCTAAGATCCGCTGAGCTAACGACGCTCTGGAAAAATTGGGTATGCGTATGAGTCTCGCGACACAGAACCCCGGTTTATTCAAGGGAATTAACAGACCGTAATCCCCTCGTCCTCTTGGTTCTCCTTAAATTGGGTCAACAGTAAGCGCTGGGTTATGCATCCGTATACGACTGACATGTACGAGGGAATGCTTGCCGAGACCATTATGCTGCCTGGCCATAATGGAGAGATAATCAACGCCTACTATGCCCGACCGCTCGGTCCCGGACCCTTTCCCGGGGTAGTGCTGATTCACCACATGCCAGGATGGGACGAGCTGTACCGCGAGTTTACCCGGAAGTTCGCCCACCACGGCTACCTAGCGATAAGTCCGAACATCTACTACCGGTTTGGCCATGGAAGCCCTGATGATATGTCGGCAAAGGTTCGCGGGTCCGGAGGAGTACCTGATGTGAGCGTAGTGGGAGACATCGACGCCTCTGCCCGCTACCTCAAGTCCTCGCCGCTCAGCAATAGGAAGGTCGGAGTCTTCGGGACCTGTTCGGGTGGTCGTCAAGCCTTCCTTGTCGCGTGCAGGACAAAATCCTTCGATGCAGCGGTCAATTGTTGGGGCGGAAATGTCGTACAGCCAAAGGAGAAGCTGACACCCGCACAGCCGGTCGCACCCATCGACTATACGAAGGACCTGTCTTGTCCACTACTCGGCTTGTTTGGAGAAGAGGACAAGAACCCGACACCCGAGAGCGTTCACCAGTTGGAGGAGGAGCTGAAGAAGTATGGGAAGAATTACGAGTTTCACACGTACCCCGGCGCAGGGCACGGCTTCTTCTACTATCCCAGTGTCGCCTATCGTCCGGAAGCGGCCGTTGACGGCTGGAAGAAGATGTTCACGTTTTTCGAAAAGTATCTTGGAACGCCGGGAATGGGGAGATAGAAGATGTGCACAGGCATAGTCGAGACCGCGGAAGTATCGGGTAGCGGTAAGGGTCCGCGTGGATGGTTCAAGCTGGAACAGGTCAACGTCTCCTATGATCATCCCACTGACGCGCAGCTAGAGCATGGTTTGAACATCGATTTCGTCAACGAGAAAGAAGGTCCTAGTGCTCGTGTTGCGGTCGAGCTCAGTCCAGAGTCCGCAAGGAAACTCGTAGACGTCATACTAACTACACTATCGCGTAGAGATCCGGGCACAGTCCGAACGTGAAGGCATCTGAATCAACCCTTTTCCCCGTATTGACTAGGAACATCGCCAACAATGGCCTCCTACAACGCCAGCTTTGATCAAAAATACCGCTCAAACATGCGCTAAACGAACAGTTTCCCCTAGGAAAGCGAAACTTCCTTCATGAAATCTGTTCGTGAAAGGGGTAGGGGCATACACTCCAGACACCAGAAGAAAGGAAGCAGGGTCGGGGAACGTTCTACTAGCGATCAGAGCGGGCTCTGGCTTCTATCTGGCGCCGTCCTCGCGCAGGTCCCACAGTACTGAACGAACCCCGTTGCGTGTCTTGGCTGAGACTGGACCTCTGTCGTCGTCTCATCTTTCTTGCCCGGCTCCTTTTTCGGAATGGGTTTCGTAGCCCGTTGAAGGTATTCTTTGCTGAACTTGAGCTTCGGCACTGTCTCGCTGCCCACCACGGAGATGGGCTTCCTAGGCTTTGAGGACTACGGTGGACCCTTTCGCGGCAGTATGCCCTGGCGACGGGTTAGATGTAGCTGAGCATAACGAAAAAAAAGAAGAACGGGATGGTCTTCAGCGGACGTCGGGCTTGGGTGCTTACGGGTTCGGAATGGGTTTCCGGCTACTCCTGCGAATGGCGAGCGTGGCTCCGACGATTCCGACTAGTCCTGCGATGATTAAGCCATAGACCATGTATGAGGTCGTTGGTGCGAGCCCAACTGTTGGAAGGACGACTCCTCCTACGCTACAGCCAGCAGCGACGGTGAGCAGGACTGTTGTTTGGTGGAACGTTGCCCCAGAGAGGCCGGATACGCGTATGGAGTATGTGTAGAG
>WNGI01005399.1_pt1 | contig 16500 bp, 14 predicted proteins | sample 5400621 | NCBI WGS metagenome assembly WNGI01 (sample SAMN13153374, study PRJNA577476) | soil metagenome | isolation source: 20 cm soil or saprolite under Garry oak tree replicate 1 | place: USA:California | collected 2016-06-15 | reverse complement strand
TCGATCTCGTGCCGCAGGATCGTTTCGCGGGCCCGCGCTTCCTGGAACAATTTCTCCGCGTTCGAGGTCTGCGCCGACACGGTGCCGGTGATCGCGAGGCATACGATCGCGATCAACACGCGGACCTGAAAGGTCCGCGCCGCAGCGGCAAAGGTCCGCGCGGCTCGCGTCGCGGCGGTGGCGGTGTTACCGCAGTTGGGCATCGACCTCTTCGAAGTACCCGCGATCGACCAGCACCTCGCGCGGCTTGCCGCCGGCGCCAGGCGAGACGAGCCCTTCGGCCTCCATCATGTCGACCAGGCGCGCCGCGCGACTGAAGCCGATCCGCAGCTTGCGCTGCAGGTAGGAGATCGAGACCTGCCCGCTGCTCACGACGATACGCGCCGCGTCGTCGTACAGATCGTCCTTCTCGAGCTCGATGCCGCCCGGGCCCGCCTTGTCATCCTCCTCCGTGATCGACTGATCGAAGACCGGCTTGCCCTGCTTCCGCAGAAAGCTCGCCAGGCGGGCGCTCTCCTGTTCGGAGATGTAGGGACCGTGGAGGCGGATGCAGCGCGACGAGGCGGGCGGCAGAAAGAGCATGTCGCCCTTGCCGAGCAGCTGCTCGGCCCCGTTGGCGTCGAGAATGGTGCGCGAGTCGGTCTTCGACGACACGCGGAACGAGATGCGCGCCGGCAGGTTCGCCTTGATCAATCCGGTAATGACGTCCACCGACGGACGCTGGGTCGCCAGGATCAGATGGATGCCGACGGCGCGCGCCATCTGCGCGAGCCGCGCGATCGACTCCTCGACCTCGTTGCTCGCGACCATCATCAGGTCGGCGAGCTCGTCGATCACCACGACCACAAAGGGGAGCGTCTTCGGCGCGTCGGGATCCTTGCCCCCGGTCTCCTGGAGCACGGCCCTGACGTTCCGGTTGTACTGCTCGATGTTGCGCACGCCTTCGGCCGCGAGCGTCTTGTAGCGCTCCTCCATCTCCCGGACCGCCCAGCGCAGCGCGTTGGCCGCCTTCTTCGGATCGACGACGACCGGCGTGAGCAGGTGGGGGATCTCCTCGTACATCCCGAGCTCGAGGCGCTTGGGGTCGATCATGATCATCCGCACATCGTCAGGCGTCGCGCGGTAGAGGATGCTCGTCAGCATCGCGTTGAGGCCGACCGACTTGCCCGCGCCGGTCGATCCCGCGATCAGCAGGTGAGGCATCGTGGCGAGATCGGTGACGAACGGCTCGCCGTGAATCGTCTTGCCGAGCGCGAGCGTGAGCTTCGACGTCGAGCGCTGATAGGCGTCGGAGTCGAGCAGCTCGCGGAGCGAAATCGCCTCGCGCTTCAGGTTTGGAATCTGGATGCCGACGGTCGACTTGCCGGGAATGCGGTCGATCAGCACCGACTCGGCCTGCATTGCGAGGCAGAGGTCGTCGGCAAGGCTGGTGATCTTGCTGTACTTGACGCCCGCCTCGGGCTTGAACTCGAAGGTGGTGACGACGGGGCCCGGATGGATCTGGGCGACCTGGCCTTCCACCGCGAACTCGCGGCATTTGTCTTCGAGGTGGCGCGCGGCATCCATCAGCTCGCGCTCGTCGATCTTCCCCTCGGCCTTGGCCGGGTCGAGGAGCGAGACGGGCGGCAGCGTGAACGTCCCCTGGCGCCGCGGCGTTCGCGCCGGCTCCGGGTCGGGGAGGGGCAGCGGCGGCGCAATCTCGGGCCTCTTCCTGCCGGGCATAATCGGCGGCGCACCTGCGTCGCCGGCATCCGCGGTCTCACTGGCTTCCCGGCCTGCGGTCGCGGCGGCCGAGGCCGCGGCCTTCTTCGAATGCTTGGCGAGCACCTCGCGGCGCTGTTTGCGTTTGCGCCGATCGTCGAGCCATCCTCGAATGACGCCGACGCTGCGCGCCGAGAGATCGCGCGAGCCCTGGCTGGCGCTGGCGAACATCCGGCCGAACGAGAACTGGGTCGAAAGGATGATCGACAGCACCATCAGCGTGAGAATGACGATGATCGAGCCGGTGCGATTGAGGTACTCGGCGGACCACGCGCCGAGCCACGCGCCGAGCGACCCGCCCGCGTCGAACGTCTTGCCCGCGACGTCGGTGCTGCCGAACACGAGGCTGAGGAACGAGCTGCTGCAGCCGACGAGCAGCGCGACGCCACTGAGCTTCGTGTAGATCGCCTCGAACGGCTGGCACCAGAAGTAGTACCAGCCTCCCCACGCGATGATCGCGGGAACGAGATAGGCGGCGTAGCCAAGCAGCTGGAGCGACAGCTCGGAGAGGAACGCGCCGACGCGGCCGACGAAGTTGGCCGGCGGATGCAGCGCGTCGGTCGTGAAGAACCAGACCGGGTCGGTCGGCTCGTAGGTGACGAGCGCGATCAGCCAGATCAGCGCCAGCGCAAACAGCGCCACGCCGAGAAACTCGCTGATCCGCCGTGAGAAATTCGATTCGGCCATGAGCGTCTGGATCTCCTAGATCTCCATGAGGACCGGCAGCACGAGCGGCCGCCGTCCCGATCGCTTCTTGAAGAACCTCCGCAGCTCGACGCGCAGCTTTTCGGTCATCAGTCCCTGGTCTCCGCGCTCCTCGACGCCGGAAGCGTTGATGCAGGCCGCGATCACCCCCGCGGCATCCGCGAACAGCGAATCGGCTTCGCTCTCGCCGACGACGAAGCCGCGCGCGACGAGCTCGGGCTCGCCGACGAGCGTGCCGGTCTGCCGGTTGATCGCCACGACCGCGACGATCACGCCGTCGCCCGCCAGGTGGCGCCGATCGCGCAGCACCTCGTCGCCGACCTCGCCGACGCGCGTCACGTCGATCAGCACGCGGCCCGCGGGGGCCTTGCCGGCGATCCGCGCGCCGCGGGCGTCGAACTGGATGACATCGCCGTCTTCCGCCAGCAGCACCTGCAGCGTGTGGTCGGCGCCGCGCATCACCCGCTTGGCGACGCGCGCATGCTGCGACAGCTGCCGGTACTCGCCGTGGATCGGCACGAAGTAGCGCGGCCGCACCAGCGACAGCACCAGCTTCAGCTCCTCGACGCTGCCGTGCCCCGACACGTGGATGTGCTTCATCGTGTCGGTCACCACGTCCGCCCCGCGCCTTGCGATATGGCTCATCACGCGCGAGATCGCTTTCTCGTTGCCGGGAATCGCGCGCGCCGAAAGCACCACCGTGTCGTCGGGTCCGAGCTTGACGTGGCGGTGGTCGTCGATCGCGATCCTCGGCAGCGCCGCGTGCGGCTCGCCCTGCGAGCCTGTCGCCAGACAGAGGACGTCCTGCGACGCGTAGTTGGGCACGTCGGAGTCCCGAATCTGCATCCCCGAGGGCACCCGCAGGTATCCCAGCCGCTGCGCGATCTCCGCGTTCTGCACGATGCTGCGTCCGACAAACGCCACCTTGCGATCGAACTGCGCCGCCAGGTCGATCAGCACCTGCATGCGATACATGCTCGACGAGAAGAGCGCCACCACGAGCTTGCCCTCCGTGCTCGTGAACAGCTCCTCGAACGCGTCGATGACCTCGATCTCGGGACCGGTGAACCCGCGCCGATCGATGTTCGTGCTGTCGCCGAAGAGCGCCAGCACGCCCCTGGCGCCAAGCTCAGCGAGCCGATGCAGATCGAAATGCTCGCCGTCGATCGGCGTCTGGTCGATCTTGAAATCGCCCGTGTGGATCATGACGCCCACGGGAGTCGTGATCGCCAGCGCCACGCAGTCCGGCATGCTGTGCGTCACGCGGATGAATTCGATCGTGAACGGTCCGACGGTCACGACGTCGCGCGGCTTGACCGTCTTGAGCCGGTCCTTCGCCTCGATCTGGTGCTCGTCGAGCTTCGGCTGCACGAGCGCCAGCGTCATCGCCGTGCCGTAGACCGGTCCGTCGAACAGCGGCATCACGTGCGGCACGGCGCCGATGTGATCCTCGTGGCCGTGTGTCAGCACGAGCGCCTTGACCTTGTCGCCCCGCGCCTCCACGTACGTGAAGTCGGGAATGATCAGGTCGACGCCGAGCTGATCGGGGTCGGGAAACATCACACCCGCATCGATGAGGATGGTGGTGTCCTCCCACGAGACGGCCATCATGTTCATGCCGAACTCGCCCACGCCACCCAGCGGGACGACTTCGAGCGTCGCCGGAGACACGTCCGGCACCGCGGACTGATTCATTCGGAGCCCAGCGTTCACCTCACCGTGCGGGGGCAACCTCCAGGGTCGCGCCGCACCGTTCTCTGTCGTCCCGCAAGCAACCTCTGGCGAGGTCGACTGCGGGCTGTTCAGGCCGCTGGGAACGCCTGAAACCCGGGAAGGGTCAACGACTTGCGGAGAAAACTATAGCACAGCTCTTGACAGCCGGGCGATCTCGTCGAGGCCGAGCGCCTCGGGCCGCAGGCTGCCGTCAACCCGTGCCCGCTCAATCAGTTCCGGCGCCGAGTGCCCCAGCGATTCGGCAACGGGGCCAAGCGCGTTCGCCAGCGTCTTCCGCCGCTGAAGAAAGATGCCGCGGACGATGCGCTCGAAGACCTTTGGATCGCCGACGTCGACGGCCGGCGCGCGAAAACGGAGGCGAACCACCGCCGACGTCACTTTTGGCGGCGGACGGAAGGCGCCCGGCGGAAGCGTAAAGACCCGTTCGACGTCGGCCGCCACCGCGACCTGGATGGCGAGGACGCCGTACTCCTTGCGGCCCGGCGTCGCGACGAGCCTGTCGGCGACTTCCTTCTGGAGCATCAAGGTCGCGTCGCTGAGCAGGCGTCCTTCGTCCGCCGCGCGCAGCAGCGCGAAGAGGATCGGCGACGAGACGTTGTAGGGCAGGTTTCCGGCGACGCGGATCGGGTGCGCCTCGTCGCGCAGCGCGTCGGCGAGGTCGAGGTCGAGGAAATCGGACTGGATGATCCGAAGGTTGGCGATCTGCTGCTCTCCCAGCAGGCCGGCGAGGTCGCGATCGATCTCCACGGCAATCACGCGTCCGGCCCGCGCGGCCAGCGGGCGGGTCAGCGCGCCTCGTCCCGGACCGATCTCGAGGAAGGTCTCGCTCGCCGTTGCGCCCAGCGAGTCGATGATCTTGGCGACCCACGCCGCTTCGAGGAAGTGCTGGCCGAATCGCTTGCGCGCCTGGATCATTGGTCGTCTTCGTCGGGACCGAGTGTTCCGCCGCGCCAGTAGCGCTCTTCGATCTCCTCGATCTCCTCCTCGCTGAGGCCGAAGTAGTGACCGACCTCGTGGATCAGCGTCTCGCCGATGACGGCGCGCACCTCGTCCTCGTCGTCGCAATCCTCCTCGATGGGCTTCTGGAAGAGCGTGACGCGATCGGGGAGCGTGTTGCCGTAGCCCCAGGTGCGCTCGGGGAGCGGCGTGCCCTGGTAGAGGCCGTAAAGCGAATCGGGCGGCTCGATCTCCATCTCGTCGAGCAGCTCCGCGCTCGGCTCGTCTTCGACGACCAGCGCCAGGTTCTTCATCTCGCGGCGGAAGCGCCTGGGGATGAGCGCGACCGCTTCAACGACGAGGCGCTCGAACTTTTCGCGCGTCATTTTTCCCAGGTCGACGTGAAGAGCGGCCTCTACGCTTGTCACCAGCGGCGCCCTTCTCACCTGCGGCGCGGACCTTATCAGGTCCGCGTGAGACCACCAGCCGGTAGTAATCACAGTCATCGCGGACCGAACACTGATCGCAGAGCGGCTTCGGCTTGCAGATGCGGCGTCCATGCAGGATCTGCACGTCGGAGGCGAGCGTCCACATCTCCTTCGGCAGCGCGGCGCACAATTGCGCCTCCACCTTCTCCGGGTCATCGCCTTCGGCGATGCCGATGCGGTTCGACACGCGCAGCACGTGCCGATCGACCGGCAGCCCGGGGACGCCGAGCGCGTGTCCGAGCACGACGTTGGCCGTCTTGCGGCCGACGCCGGGGAGCGCGATCAGCAGATCCATCTCCGCCGGCACCTCGCCTCGATGCTCGGCGACGAGGCGCTGCGCCATTCCCATGAGCGACTTCGACTTCTGGCGGAAAAATCCGGTCGAGAGGATCAGCGGCTCGAGCTCGCCGGGGATGGCCCTGGCCAGCGCCCGAGCATCGGGATACCGCTTGAACAACGCCGGCGTCACCATGTTCACGCGCGCATCGGTCGACTGCGCGGACAGGATCGTCGCGGCAAGCAGCTCGAACGCGTTCCGATACACGAGCTCGGTGTCCGCGTTCGGATGCTGCGTCGCCAGTGTGTCGATGATGCGGCGGACGGTCTTCGGCGCCTTCAGTGCACGGGCCCCTTCGACCAGCCCACGTTCGAATACGACTCCGAGAAGACGCGCATGTGCTCCTGCAGCGCGGCCACGAGGTTGGGCACGAACTGCACCGGCACGACGACGCGGGCGCGCACCGGCGCGCGGACCACGTGGTCGCTCTCGGCCTCGCGCAGCTCCTTGTCCGAGAGCGGCATGACCTCGCAGAAGGTGAGCGTGAAGTCGAACGGGGTGTGGGCGATCGAGCAGAAGTTCGCGTAGGTGCGCGGCTCGCCGGGTTGATCGTCGGGGACGATGGTGAAGTTGATCTGCTTGCGCTGCGTATTCTCGTCGGCCATAGAGGCCAATAGTACTTCGCTCTCGGGATCCGGGATCCGGGATCCGGGATCCGGGATCCGGGATCCGGGATTCGCGTTAGTACTTTCTCATCACCCCCACGACGACGCCCTGCACCTGTACCTGGTCCAGGTCGACCATCAGCGGCTGCATGGCCGGGTTGGCCGGCTGGAGGCGCACGCGGCCATTCTCGCGGTAGAACTTCTTCAGCGTGACGTCGAGGCCGCCGAGCAGCGCGATCACCATCTCGCCGTTGTCGGCCGTCTTGCGATCCTCGACGATGACGAAGTCGCCGTCGCGGATCTGCTCGTCGATCATCGAGTCGCCTTTGACGCGCAGCACGTACGCGTCGCGCTTGCCGGCGAGCGTCTCGGGCACGGCGATCGTCTCGGTGCCCGCGACCGCCTCGATCGGCGCGCCCGCGGCGACGAATCCAAGCAGCGGCAGCTCCAGCGCGCGTCCTCCCACGCGGGTCGGGACGAGCTCCACCGAGCGGCTGCGGTTCCACGCGCGGCGAATGAAGCCCTTCTCCTGCAGGTTCGACAGGTGCTTGTGCACCGTCGCCAGCGAAGAGAGATTGAAACGGCGCCCGATTTCTTCCAGGCTCGGCGCATAGCCATGGCTCTGGATGAACTCGTTCAAGTAATCGAGGATTTCACGCTGCCGTTTTGTGAGCGGGAGCACTTTTTCCTCCTGTCTGCTCGGGGTGGCGAGACTATAATGCGAACAGAAGGCGAAAATCAAGAGTGCTTGCCGCGCCATCGCGCAGAGCGCCAAGGCGGGTTACACTCAAAACGCCAGCCGGGAGAAGACAGCATGCGGTTCTTCAGATCACCATCGGCCGCGATTTTCGGCCTGATTCTCGCCCTCGCGCCGCTGCAAGCCGCCTCGGTCTCCAAGCAGCAGGCCGACGCCTTTTCACGCAAGGTCGAGCAGATTGTCGTCCAGCCGGCCGGCGCGCAAAAGGCGGGCGCCCGCCGCACCCCGGTCACCGAGAGCGAGCTGAATTCGTGGTTTGCCTACTCCGCGGCGCCCCTGCTGCCGGCGGGCGTGTCCGACCCGCGTATCACGATGGTCGGCAACGGCAAGGTTCTCGGCCAGGCGATTGTCGATCTCGACGCGATCGCCAAGAAGAAATCGACGGGAGGCGGCTTCGACCTCTGGAGCCTGCTCACCGGCAAGGTTCCGGTGAATATCGCCGGCGTGCTGCACACCGGGGAAGGCATGGGGACCTTCGATCTCGAGAGCGCCGACATCTCCGGTGTGCCGGTGCCGAAGTCCTTTCTCCAGGAGATGGTGAGCTACTACTCGCGCACGCCGAAGAACCCGCAAGGCGTGAAGATCGACGAGGCGTTCGCGTTGCCCGCATCCATCCGGCAGATTGACGTCGGCGCCGGCCAGGCCGTGATTGTCCAGTGACGTTCTAAGCACCCCGCTCCAGTTCCTGAAGGGCGTCGGTCCGCGGAAGGCCGCGGACCTGAAGCGCGCCGGCCTTCTCATCGTCGAAGATCTTCTCTACCGCCTGCCATTCCGCTACGAGGATCGCAGCCACATGCAGCCGATCGCGTCGCTGCGCCCGGGGATGCGCGCGGCTGTGCTCGGCGAAATCAGGAGCGCGCACCTGGCGGTGACGCGCCGCCGCGGCTTCAAGATCTTCCACGCCGTGGTCGGCGACGCGAGCGGGTCGATCAAATGCATCTGGATGAACCAGGCGTTTCTCACCGACATCCTCAAGCCGCATCTGCAGGTCGTCATCTTCGGCGACGTCAAGCTCGATTCGACCGGCCTGCACTTCATGAACCCCGAGTACGAGCTGATGTCCGACGATCTCGAGTCGGTCCGGACGGCGCGCATCGTGCCCTTCTACGAAAAGACCGGCACGGTGACCCCTAACATGCAGCGGCGCATCGTCCGGCAGGCGCGCGATCAGCTGCCGTCGGCGATTCCCGACATCGTGCCCTCCGATGTGCGTGCGCGGCTGCAGCTGATGCCGCGGCGCGCGGCGCTCGAGGAGTCGCACTTCCCGCCGAACGAGGCGAAGGTCGAGGAGCTCAACGCGTTTCGGACGCCGGCGCAGCGGCGGATGATCTTCGAGGAATTCTTTCTGTTCCAGATCGGCCACGCGTGGCGGCGCCACGCGACGAGCATGGAGCTGAAGCCGTACGTGCCGAAGGTCGACGATCGGATCCGCGGGTCGGCCGCGAAGATCCTCCCGTTCAAGCTGACGCCGGGGCAGCGGCAGGCGGTCAAGGAGATCGTCGACGACATGCTGCTGCCGCAGCCGATGCATCGCCTGCTGCAGGGCGACGTCGGCGCCGGCAAGACGATCGTGGCGCTGCTGGCCGCGATCGTCGCGATGGAGAACGGCCTGCAGGTGGCGTTCATGGCGCCGACCGAAATCCTGGCGGCGCAGCACTACGGCAACATCGCGCGGCTGCTGTCGCAGTCGCGCTTCCGCGTCGACCTCCTGACGGGCAGCACGCCGGGCCTCAAGAAGCACACGCTGCACGCCCACATCGAGCGCGGGACGACGAACCTGATCGTCGGCACGCACGCGCTGGTGCAGGAGACGATCACGTTCCACAAGCTCGGGCTGGTCGTCATCGACGAGCAGCATCGCTTCGGCGTGGCGCAGCGCGCGGCGCTGCGCGCCAAGGGGCTGCGGCCCGACGTGCTCCTGATGACCGCGACGCCGATTCCGCGCACGCTCGCGTTGACCGACTACAGCGAGCTGGACGTGTCGAAGATTCCCGACCTGCCGCCGGGACGGCGGCCGGTGCGCACGTGGGTGAAGCCGGAATCGCGGCGCGACGAGATCTATCAGCTGATTCGCGAGCAGCTCGACGCCGGCCGGCAGGCGTACATCATCTATCCGCTGGTGGAGGAGTCCGAGAAGATCGACCTGAAGTCGGCGACGGAGATGGCGGACCACCTGCAGACCGAGGTGTTTCCCGCGTACCGCGTCGCGCTCCTCCACGGCCGCATGAAGCAGGACGCCAAGGACCGCGTGATGGGCGCGTTCGCGGCGGGGCAGATTCACATCCTCGTGTCGACGACGGTCGTCGAGGTCGGGGTCGATGTGGCGAACGCGTCGATCATGGTGGTCGAGCACGCGGAGCGCTTCGGCCTCTCGCAGCTCCATCAGCTGCGCGGTCGCGTCGGACGGGGGCAGTGGGAGTCGCACTGCATCCTGCTGTATCAGGCGCCGTGGACCGACGAGGCGCGCGAGCGCCTCAAGGCGATGGCGTCGACCAACGACGGATTCGCGATCGCGGAGCGCGACCTCGAGCTTCGCGGGCCGGGCGATTTCTTCGGCACGCGGCAGTCGGGGCTGCCGGCGCTGCGCACCGGCGATCTCGTGCGCGATCGCGACATCATGGAAGCGGCGCATCACGAGGCGCGCCGGCTCGTCAACGAGGGCGGACTGAGCGGCGACCTGCTCGAATTCGTGCAGCGCCGATGGCAGGAACAGTTCGGGCTTATTGAAGTTGGCTAGACGTCTTAGGTTTTGTTTTTCGTGTCCTTCGCGACTCTCGTGACCTTCGTGGTTTATGCGAGTAATTGCCGGTCGCTTCAAAGGTAGGCGCCTCAGGACGCCCTCCTGGGACGGCCTTCGCCCTACGTCGGACAAGCTGCGCGAGACGTTGTTCAACGTGCTCGCGGCGCGTGTCGAAGGCGCACGCGTCCTCGACGGCTACGCGGGCACGGGCGCCATCGGCATCGAAGCGCTGAGTCGCGGCGCGGCGCACGTGACGTTTGTCGAGAAGGATCGGCGGGCGGCGGCGCTGATCGAGCAGAACGTGGCGGCCTGCCGCGTCGAGGGAGGCTATACTATTTGTTGCGCGGAAGTTGCTGCCGCGCTCGACGCCCTGCCGGCCGCCGACGCGTTCGATCTGATCCTGCTGGATCCGCCGTACGACATCGACAACGTCAGCGTAGCTCTCACGGCCGCGGCACGCCGGATGGCCGCCGGGGGACTGGTGGTGCTGGAGCGCCAGACGCGGCGTGAGCCGGATGCACCGGCGGCGCTGCGCCGGACCCGCGACGTCAAGTCCGGCGATAGCACGTTGACGTTCTTTAGCCGGGATCCGGAATCGGGGATCGAGGATCCGGCTGCGATTCGAATCCCTGATCCCTGATCTGATCCCGGATCCCGGATCCCGACGGCGAAGAGGAGAATGAGATGCCTGGTGGTCCGCCGCAAGGCCGACTCGCAATTTTTCCCGGCTCGTTCGACCCGCTGACCAACGGGCACGTCGACATCATTCTCCGCTGCGCGCACCTGTTCGAGCGCATCATCGTCGCGGTGCTCGTCAACGCGGAAAAGAACCCGCTGTTCTCGGCCGACGAGCGCGTGGCGATCATCCGGGAAGTGTTCCGCGAGTATCCGAACATCGAGGTCGATACCTTCGCCGGGCTCCTGGTCGATTATGCGCGCCGCCGGCGCGCCAGCGCGCTGGTCCGCGGACTGCGCGCCGTGTCCGACTTCGAGTACGAGTTCCAGATGGCGCTCATGAACCGGCATCTCGAGCCGACGCTCGAGACCGTCTTCATGATGCCGGCCGAGCAATACACGTATCTCAGCTCTCGTTTGATCAAGGAAGTGTTCAGCCTCGGAGGCGAAGTCCGGGGACTGGTTCCGTCGACCGTTGAAGAATGGATGCGCCGCAAGCAGTCGGCTGTCGGCGCCGCGTCTCGATAGGGTAGGGCAACAATGTCAAACGTCGTTCTCGCACAGCGCCTCGCACATGTGACCGGATCCGCCACCATGAAAGTTGCGGCGGAGGCCGATCGCCTCAAGCGCGCCGGCCACGCCATCGTCGACTTCGGCGCCGGCGAGCCGGACTTTCCGACCCCGCAGCACGTGAAGGACGCGGCGAAGGCCGCGATCGACGCGAACTTCTCGCGTTACACACAAGCGGGACTACGGCATCGACTTCACGCCGGCCGAAGTGCTGATCACCAACGGCGGCAAGCAGGCGCTGTTCAACACGGCGCTCGCCCTGTTCAATCCCGGCGACGAGGTGATTACGCACGCGCCGTACTGGCCGACGATCCCCGAGCAGATCAAGATCGCCAACGCGACGCCGGTCATCGTCCAGACGAGGGCGGAGGAGGGCTTTACTGTCCACCCGGCGGAGATCATCGCGGCGATCACGCCGAAGACCAAGGCGATCATCCTCAACACGCCGTGCAATCCGACCGGGTCGCTGACCGAGGAGAAGGCGGTTGCCGAGATCACCGAGGCGGCTGCCGCGCGCGGCATCTGGATGATCGTCGACCTCTGCTACGAGCACCTGATCTACGACACGGTGCCGCACAACCTCCCGAAGCTCCTGTTCGATCGCCATCGCGACCGGACGGTGATCTGCGGGTCGCTGTCGAAGACCTACGCGATGACCGGATGGCGCGCGGGCTGGACGATCGCGCCGAAGGATCTGACGACGGCGTTCAACGTGATCCAGGGGCATTCGACGTCGAACATCACGTCGTTTGTGCAGAAGGCGGCGGTCGTGGCGCTCAACGGCCCGCAGGACGGCGTGAAAGTGATGCTCGATGAGTATCGCCGCCGCCGCGACGCGATTCACGGGTGGCTCACCGGCAATCCTGCGATCAAGTGCGTGAAGCCGCGCGGCGCGTTCTACCTGTTCCCCGACATCTCGGAGCTGCTCGCCGGCGACGTGCGCACCTCGTCGGACTTCGCCCAGGGGCTGATCGAGAAGGAGCACGTCGCGGTGACGCCGGGCGAGGGGTTCGACGCGCCTGGCTATCTCCGCATCTCGTACGCGACGTCGATGGAGCAGCTGCGCGAGGGCGCGACGCGGATCCTGCGCTACGCGGAGAGCATCCAGCCCGCGAAGGCCACGGCCGGAAGGTGAGTGCTCCCAGCGCTCGTTGAACGGTTGTCCAGCATCGTCGGCGCGGAGCTCGTCCGCGTCGACGCTGCATCGCTTGACGCCTACGCGGCCGACGCGCTCGGCAAAGGCCACCCACCGGACGTCGTCGTTCTTCCCGCCAACACCAAAGAGATCGCGGCGATCGCGCGGCTGTGCAACGCCGAGCGCGTGCCGCTGGTCGTGCGCGGCGCCGGGACGGGATATACCGGCGGCGCGGTGCCGACCTGCGGCGGCGTGCTCCTGTCGATGGAGCGGCTCAACCGCATCCTCGAGATCGATGAGCTGAACCTGCTCGCGGTCGTCGAGCCGAACGTCATCAACGCCGATCTGCAGCGGGCGGTGGAGAAGGTGGGGCTGTTCTATCCGCCGGATCCCGCAAGCCTCAATCAGTCGTCGATTGGCGGCAACGTCGCCGAATGCGCCGGAGGGCCGCGCGCGTTCAAGTACGGCACGACCAGGCGCTACATCCTCGCGATGGAGGCCGTGCTGCCGACCGGCGAGGTCATCAACACCGGCTCCAAGGCCGTGAAGAACGTCGTCGGCTACGACCTCACGCAACTGCTGGTCGGATCCGAGGGAACGCTGGCGATCATCACGAAGATCACCGTTCGGCTCGTGCCGAAGCCGCCCGCGAACGCGACAATGCTGGCGACGTTCGGAAGCATTCGTGCGGCGGTGGACGCGGTGTCGGAGCTGATTCGCCGGCGTGTGGTGCCGTCGGCGGTGGAACTGATCGACAGCGATTCGCTCGAGGCGGTGCAGGACGACCTGAGCGCCGGCCTCGTGCCGAAAGGAACCGCCGCGGCGCTGATCGTCGAGGTGGATGGCACGCCGAGTGGGGTCGAGGACGATCTGAGTCGGGCGATCGATGCCTGCCGGAGCGCCGGCGCCAGGGAAATCTCGCGCGCAGCCACCGGGGCCGAGCGCGACAGGATCTGGTCGGTGCGCCGCCAGATCTCGCTCTCGCTGAAGGCGACCGGCCTGGTGAAGATCAATCACGATGTGGTGGTGCCGCGCGGCCGCGTGCCGGATCTGTTCGACGTGATCGAGGAGATGAAGCGGACCTACAGGCTGCGCGTCGCCTCGTTCGGCCACGCCGGCGACGGGAACATCCACGTCAACCTGATGCTGAAGCCCGGCGACGCCGGCGAGCAGGCACGCGCGAAGGAAGCCGAGCGCTTCCTCTTCACGCGCGTCGTCGCGCTCGAAGGATCGATCAGCGGCGAGCACGGGATCGGATTCGCGAAGGCGCCGTATCTGCCGCTCGAGCTGTCCGCGGAGGAGATCGCGCTGATGAAGCGGCTCAAGGCGGCGTTCGACCCGAATGGAATTCTGAATCCGGGAAAGATTTTTCCTTGACCTCGAGGACGCCCTCGTTCACCGGCGTTCGGCCGCCACAGGAACCGAGCTTGTGGGAACCACGGTTGAAGCGGGCGCTGCGTCGTTGAGTGTTCCCGAGAGTGAGAACAGCCAGACGCTGTCGCCACGCGGCGATCCGGCAAAGAGGCTCCCCGCCGAATAGGCGACGACGTACTCCTCTCCCTCGTACTCGAACACGCTGGTCGGGGCATTCAGGCCCGCGCCGGTCTGGAACTCCCAGAGGCGTTTGCCGGTCGCGGCGTTCAGCGCCGTCAGACGTCCGTCATTCCTTCCGACCAAGACGAGGCCGCCCGCGGTCGTGACGGAGCCGCTGTAGCAGGAGTCCTTCCATCGCTGTTGCCAGACAAGACGATTGGTCTTCATGTCGAGCGCTGCGAAGATCCCTGAGGCCGGGATGGGAGCGCCGCCAAACGCGCTCCCCAGGTAGCGGGTCCCTTCCGGTGTGATCTGTTCGTCCTCCTCGCCGCCTCTGAATAGATTCGCGGCATCGGTGGCGCACACGTAAAAATAGTTCGTCGCGGGATCGTACGAGCTGGGTGGCCAGTTTGCCCCGCCCCTCGCGCCTGGCTTGGCGACGATGGGCTCTTTCCAGAACGGGGTGAAGATGCGCCCCTGATTCACGAGCGGAAAGTCTTCGGGCGCGATGTCCACCTGCTGCGGCACGAAGGCGTCTCCGCGCGGAAAAGGCTGTGTTGCCGACGTGCGCTGCCGCGGTTCCTGCCGAACCGGTTTTTCATCGATTCCGATCAGCGGTTTCCCGTCCGTGCGATCGAGGATGTACACCCAGCCCGCCTTGTTCGCTTCGGCGGCGGCTCTTCGGACCCGGCCGTTGACCGTCACGTCGAAGAGGATGACCGGGCTGGGGCCGTCGTAATCCCAGAGATCGTGGTGAACCTGCTGAAAGTGCCACCGGTACTTTCCCGTGAGCGCATCAACGGCCACCATCGACGTGGCGAAGAGATTATTCCCAGGCCTGATGCGTCCGTTGAAGTCAGGTCCAGGATTGCCAGTCGTGAAGTAGATCAGGCCCAGCTCGGGATCCACCGCCGGCGTCTGCCACACCGTGGCTCCGCCGTGCAGCCACGCGTCACTGTCCTGCGGCCACGTCTCGTGACCGGGCTCACCCGGGCCGGGAATCGTGTAGAAGCTCCAGATCACGCTGCCATCTCTTGCGCTGTAGGCTTTCACCCGGCCCCGCGTGCCGTTCTCGCCGCCGGAGAAGCCAACGATGAGCATTCCGTTGTAGTAGAGCGGGGCGGCCGTGATCGTGTACCCGTTCTGCCAGCGCTCGGCTTGAATGGACCAGACGGGTTCGCCCGACTTCTGATCGAGTGCGACCAGGCGGCCGTCCAACTGTCCCACGTACACTCGGCCTTCGCCCAGGGCCACGCCCCGGCTCGTCCAGCCGCAGCAGACCGTGGTGATGGCGCCGTCAAGATTCGCCTGGTGCTTCCACAGGATGTTGCCGGTCTTCACGCTCATGGCGAAGACGTCGTCAGCGCCCGTCACCACATAGATCACGCCTGCATCAACAACGGGCTGGGCTTCGCCGGAATACTTCAGCGCGGCGCCGGACCCGTCCAGGCGCGCTCGCCAGACCGCCTTCAGGCCGGCCACGGTCTCGCGATTGATCTGCGCGAGCGGCGAGTAGTTCTGGTTGAAGAAGTTCCCTCCGTTCTTGGGCCATCCGCGAGCGGGAGGCGTGGTCGGTGAATCAACGCGGGCTTCATTGAGGGCCCGGGTGTTCGGCGCCTGGGGATGAAGAACGGAGCTTCCCGTGAGCAAGAGAGCCAGCGCCACAAGCAGGGAGCGCAAAGCGCGGGGTGCGGACGCTGACGTCATGAGGTGCCCCCTCCGTGTGGCCGCCGGCGCGCGGCGATGCTGATTCTAGCGACGGAGGCCGCCGGCGACAAAGAAGAAAGGCGCGCCCTTAGCGATTCGACACGACGACCACCGTTTCGAGATCCTGATCGGGCAACGGCGACAGGAAGGTGCCGAGTCGGACACTTGCCGTGTTGAGGTACGTCACCGCGCCGATCGTGTTCAGCGGGATGTCGATGAGCATCTTCAGCCGGTCCAGGTCCTGTCGATGGACGACGAGGAAGACCCGCTCGGACGACTTCAGAAACGCCAGCGCTCCCGCATCGTCAAAAATCGGGACCTGTTGAAAGCGGGTGTAGAACACCAGGTTCCTGACAAACGCCTCGTACTCGCCGACGGGCTCGCCTCCGAGGTGGCTCACCCGGATCATCGCGGCGATCTCCTCGACCGCTTCGGGCCGTTTGCCGGCGAACGCGCCGAACTGCAGCGTGAGGAGGAGCGCCGCCGAGGAGAGGGCCATGACGAGGGGCAGCCGGTTCCATTGTCCCGTGAGGGCGACCCACGCGAGGGCAAGTGCTGCGGCGATCACCGCGACAATTCCCGCCGACGTCAACAGCGGGTACGCCGAGACGAAGAGCGCGCTCGCGTTGTGGAGCAGGAAATGGATGACCGCAAACATCGCGGCCGTCGAGAGCGTGGCGATCAACAACTCTCGTCGCGGCGCCGGCTCGCGCGCGGCCGCGACGCGATCGGCGATTGCGAGGCCGAGCATCATGGCCAGCGGCGGCAGCACCGGCAGGATGTAGCGCGGCTGCTTGCCGATCGACGCGGTGAAGAG
>WNGI01002302.1_pt1 | contig 16500 bp, 15 predicted proteins | sample 5400621 | NCBI WGS metagenome assembly WNGI01 (sample SAMN13153374, study PRJNA577476) | soil metagenome | isolation source: 20 cm soil or saprolite under Garry oak tree replicate 1 | place: USA:California | collected 2016-06-15 | reverse complement strand
CATGTACGTCGCAATGGTCCACCAGGCGCTCGGAAAACGTCCCGGATCGAGCGCGAGCGCGGCGTACACGGCATCCTGCCCGAACAGCGTCAGCTGCAGGAAATACACGCCAATGTTCAGCGCCAGTAGCCACTGAACTGCACGTGTCATGCGGGGAGATTCAGGTGCGTCGTACAGCTCGTTCATCTCAGACCTGCTACGTGGGGACCACATCCTAAGACACAGTGCACCTGGAAGGGTTCCGGAAGGATCCTATTCGAGGGCGAGCTTGACTATCCGCTCGCACAGCTCCGGGAAGCCAATCCCCATTGCCGCTGCACCCTGTGGTATCAGACTGAGCTCGGTCATCCCGGGCAACGTGTTGGCCTCGAGGCAGTAGAACTCGCCCTCTCCAGTCAGCCTGAAATCAATGCGGGCGTAACCCCTCAGTTTGAGCGCCTTGAACGCTGTCAGAGCTTGCTGCTGCACCTTCTCCGTCGCCTCACGGGACAGTTTCGCGGGAAATTCCTCCACCGCCATCCCTGCCGTGTATTTGCATTCGTAGTCGTAGATCTCGTGCTTCGGGATGATCTCCCCCACCGGCAGCGCGATATTCCCAAGTATACCAACCGTCAGCTCGCGACCGGGTACGAATCGCTCGATCATCACCTCGTCGTCGTACTTGCTCGCCTCCTGAATGGCCGGTATCAAATCTTCGCGCTTCTTGACGAGCGAGAGACCGACTGTAGACCCCTCCTTCGACGGTTTCACCACCACGGGAAGGCCGAGCATGCCTTCGACCTGCTCTATACTTGCGGGGGCCATGAGCCAGTCAGCTGTCTTCACTTCCTCCACTCGGAAAAGCTTTTTCGAAAGATCCTTGTCCATCGCCAAGGCACTCGAGAGGTGACCACTGCCTGTGTACTTCACATGTGCCATGTCGAGCAACGCCTGAATGGTTCCGTCTTCTCCCTGCCCGCCGTGAAGCGCAAGGAACGCGACGTCCGCATCCTTGATCTCTTTCATCGATGTCAGATTGGGCAGGAACGTTCCCTCGGCAAACCTGGACAACGCTTCGAGTGAAGGAGGCTCCGTTCCAACGCTTCCCGTACTAAGCTCACGCTCTTCACCCGCGCTTATCACTCCACGAGCAGGATCGAGAGCGGTCACTTTGTGCCCGCGACCGCGCAATGCCTGTACGATGCGAATGCCCGACGCGAGCGACACATTGCGCTCGGACGATGTTCCGCCCATGAGTACCGTGATCTTCATTCCGCTGATTTCCCTTAGCGCGACATCATGAAGTGGAGCATGTCGGACCGAGTGACGATTCCCTGCACGACACCATGCTCCTGCACCAGCACCGCCGGGTTCGATTTCGACAACAGCTTTACCACGCTGTCAACCGGTTGGTCAGAGGCCACCATCGGGAATGGTGAATCCATTATCTCGCTGACGGTTGTATCGAGCAGCTTCGGATTCTCGAGGCTCTTCTGCGACAGCGACCAGTCACTCACCGACCCAATGCAGTTAGCGCCGTCCATGACCGGGAGCTGCGAGACATCGTGAAGACTCATGAGGCCAATTGCTTGCCGGACGGTCGCGCCTGGGGCTACGCTCACTACCGATGGTGCGTCTCCGTTCTTTCTGCCAAGAACGGTGTGCAGAGCCACCTTTGGAGTGTCGAGCATCTGGTTCTCGCGCATCCACTCGTCGCTGTAAAGCTTGGATAGATAGCGCTCGCCCGTATCACAAAGAATCGTCACGACCAATGCGTTCGGATCGTCGAGCTCGCGGGCGATCTTCAGTGCGACCGAAGTAATGAGCCCCGACGATCCACCCACGAACAAACCTTCTTCGCGAGTGAGCCGCCTTGCCATCGCGAAGGAATCCTTGTCGCTGACGGTGTAGTACTCGTCGATCACGCTCATGTCGAGCGTGCCCGGAAGTTTATCCTGCCCGATCCCCTCGACCTTGTAGGGCGTTCCCTCAATCTTGCTCTTCCCCTTGCTCCGCCAGTACTCAGCCAGTATCGAGCCCGCTGGGTCGCCGGCAATGACCTTAACCTTCTGGTTCCGCTCCTTGAGGTAACGACCGACGCCAGTGAGGGTACCGCCCGTCCCGGCAGAGGCTACGAAGTGCGTGATCTTTCCCTCGGTCTGCTGCCAGAGCTCGGGACCGGTTGTGGCGTAGTGTGCTTCCGGGTTTGCGTCGTTGTAGAACTGGTCGGCGAGGATTGCGTTCGGAGTCTCCTTTGCAATCCGCTTCGCCATCATCACGTAGTTGTCGGGATGGTCGGGCGGCACGGCCGTCGGCGTTACGATGACTTCGGCTCCAAATGCTTTCAGCAGTCGCACTTTTTCCTGCGACATCTTGTCCGGCATCGTGAAGATGCATTTGTATCCCCGCAAAGCAGCGGCGATCGCGAGCCCGACTCCTGTATTGCCGCTCGTGCCTTCGACGATAGTCCCGCCAGGCTTCAATCTGCCTTCTTTCTCCGCGCGCTCGATGATCGGTAAACCGATTCGGTCCTTTACCGAGCCTCCCGGATTGAAAAACTCAGCCTTCGCGTAGATCGGTGTCCGGATGCCACGCGTCACATGATTTAGCTTGATCAGTGGCGTCCACCCGATCGTATCGAGGACGTTGTCGTAAGGCCGGAGGTTCCGTTCTGACTTCATCTAACGTGTTTTAGACTTCGTCGGGGGTTTCTTCGCTGTATCGGCGGTAGAGTCACGCCTGATCATTGAATCACCGGCGAGCGGCGGCGCATCCGGATGCCTGAAGAACACCGGCAAGAGAATCGACACCGGCACTGGCAGTCCCTGAGTCTTAGCCGGCTCGAACTTCAGATCGCGAGAGCCCTTCATCGCAGCCGAGTCCAGCGCATTGAATCCCGAGGTTTCTGCTACTCGGGTTGAGTCAGACACGATCGATCCATCCCTGTCGATATAGATGCGCAGCGTGACGTTGCCCTGGACCTTCTGCGCATATAGAGCGGGTGGATACCGAAATGGCAGCTCCCTGTTGAGCATTACTGGAGCAACATCTGGTTGTCTTCCAACTGTTTGAAAGGGTAAACCGGATCCGTCTCCTTTCTTGCACACCGTGGTGCCCGCCAATAAGAGCAAAGTGGAGGCTCTAAGTCTCGCGTTCATTCTCAGACTTTCCCTTTCTCTTGCTTGACTTCATCGACAAGACGCGCGAGCATCTCCAGAGCCTGGATCGGTGTCATCGTATTTGGTTCCACTTTTCTTAATTGTTGCACGATAGGGTGCGTCATCAATCCGAATAGGGCCAACTGGTCATCTGCAGCGTCTGACCGCGGTGCTCTTGGAGCGTCTCCTGATCGGGGCACGATCTGTTCCGCTTCAAGCAGTTTCAACAGCTCCGTTGCGCGCCTGATGACAGCTGGCGGCAGTCCTGCCAATCTCCCGACTTCGATTCCGTAGGAGCGATCGGCACCGCCCGGCTGAAGCCGATGCAGAAAGAGCACTTCGTCACCGACTTCGCGGACCTGAACGTTATAGTTGCGCACTGCTACTAAACTGTCAGCTAGCTGTGTGAGCTCATGATAGTGCGTAGCAAACACGGTTTTGCACCCAACTACGTCGTGCAAGTGCTCGCTGACAGACCACGCGATCGAGATCCCGTCATAGGTCGAAGTGCCACGGCCAATCTCGTCCAGCAAGACGAGGCTGCGGCTCGTAGCGGTGTGGAGAATCGCACTCGTTTCCGACATCTCCACCATGAAGGTCGACTGACCGCGAACAAGATTGTCACTCGCTCCGACACGCGTGAATAAGCGATCGACGATTCCGATCTGCGCCCGCGTTGCCGGGACGAAACTGCCAGCCTGAGCCATGAGCACGATCAGCCCAACCTGACGGAGGACTGTCGACTTCCCCGCCATATTCGGCCCGGTGAGGATGATCATTCGGGCATCTTCTGTAAGGGAGATATCGTTCGGTATGAACTTCTCGCGGGGCATCATCCTCTCGACTACCGGATGGCGTCCAGCCGTGATCTCGAGAGAGAACCCTTTAGTGAGCTCGGGACGCACATAGCCTTCTCTTGCCGCTACTTCGGCAAATGATGCAAGCACATCGAGCTCCGCAATGATCTGCGCGACTGACTGCAGACGTGCAACCTGACCCCCAACGCGCGCTCGTAGAGTCTCGAATAGCTCCCTTTCTCGTTCTTCAACTCGCTCAGCGGCCGTCAGAACTCGCTCTTCATACTCCTTGAGCGAAGGCGTTACATACCGTTCGGCTCCGGCAAGTGTTTGTCGCCGCTGATAATCATCGGGGACCAGATGCACATTACTGTTGGTCACTTCGATGAAGTAACCAAATACCTTGTTGTAGCCGACCTTGAGTGAGCTTATGCCGGTTCGGGTGCGCTCTTCAGCCTGAATTCTGGCAATTCCGTCCTTACCACCGTCTCGCAGCGCTCTCCATTCATCCAGCGCACTGTCGACGCCTTCTCGCACGCTCGGCTCATCTCCGATCGCAATCGGGGGTCTCTCTACCAGAGTGCGAGCTATTTCCTCACACAGGTCTCCGCAGCTATCCCATAGCGCAGCATGTCTGTCAAATGCGGTTTCGCCTTCCGGGACTGCTGCTCGCGCACGGTCGAGCGCTGATTGAACTGAAGGTAGATGCGACATGGAATCGCCAAGCGCGCGCAATTCTCTCGGAGATGCACGGCCAGCAGCAGCCTTGCCAGCCAGGCGCTCTATGTCTCGTACACCGTCCAGAGCTCCGCGCATCGCGCCTCGAACGAGCGTATCCGTCAGCGCATCTACTGCTCCAAGTCTTGCATTGATGAGAGTGCGATTGATGAGCGGCGCAAGCAGCCATTGCCGGAGTAGACGTGCTCCCATTGGCGTGAGCGTACGATCGAGAACTCCGAGCAGCGTACCCGACGTCTCACCACCGCGCATGGATTCGACTAGCTCGAGATTACGTCTCGTCATTTCGTCGAGCGGCATACTTCCACCGGGTCTTTCAATTTTCGGCCGGGCAAGATGCGGTGTTCCCGACGGTTGAAGGTCGGCCAGATAACGGAGTAGCGCACCAGCTGCTCCGACAGCAACACTGTCCGCGTCTTCGATTCCAAAAGCATCCAGCGAACTCACCCGAAATCGCTCGATCAATTGGTCGCGGCCGAGTCCCGAATCGAATTCCCACGCCTCTCGCTCTGTCACCATCGGGCCTTCTGCGCCGGGCGGTCCTTTTAGCAGGAGGCTGGAGTTCACTCCTCGCGCAATTATGACTTCACGCGGAGTGAATCTGGACAGTACAGACTCAGCGTCTTCAACTCGCGCGGCTGTTAGCCTGAGCTCGCCCGTTGACAGATCCACTGCTGCGATTCCAACGAGGTTGCCATCCTGATTGAGCGCACACAGATAGTTATTACGCGTCCCGTCGAGCAAATCGTCGGAGAACGCCGCACCCGGAGTAATCGTCTCGACGACTTCGCGTTTCACGATCCCCTTTGCGAATTTGGGATCTTCAGTCTGCTCACAGATCGACACGCGAAACCCTTGTTGGATCAGCCGCCTCAGATATTCGCCAGCAGCCTTGACAGGGACGCCGGCGAGAGGCACTTCGCTCGCACCTCCGTTGTTTCTCGACGTGAGCGTGAGACCGAGGGTCCTCGATGCTACTTCGGCATCCTCATAGAACATCTCGTAGAAGTCGCCCATTCGGAAGAACAGAATTGCGTCCTGATGACGCGATTTGATCTCCCGGTATTGCTGCATCAACGGCGTTGATGCGCCGCGGCTCACCGCTCGGGGGCCCGCGTTACGAAACCTTCCATGTGTTTTGCTTTGATCCTCTTGAGGGCGGCTTCAGCCTCTTTGTTGGTCGCGTAGCGTCCAATACGCACGCGAAATGGCGCGACGCTTCCATCCACTCTTGCAGAGTAGCCCCGCGTGGTAAGGCTTGACGCAAGCTTTTCAGCATCCGGCTTGTGATTGTATGCTGCCACCTGAACCGAGTATCCACTTGCGCCCGACGAAGCTGGATTTCTCGTTGTCGTCGCCTTGCTCGGTGCTGGCTTTAGTGGCTTTGTCGGATCGACGATGCTCGGCTTGGCATCATTGGCCTCCGTCGGCGGCTTCGGCCGCTCTTGCTGCGCTGCTGGTATTGTTGGCTTCGACGGCGCAGCTACAGCCACGGTGGTAGAGACGGTATCGACCGCCACTACTTTTTCACTTTTGGCAGGTATTGTAACGGGTGTCGGAGCGGGCGGAATAGCTTTTATCTGGTTTGTAGGCGGAGCTGGACTTACTGACGAATCACCCACATTCCTCGGAGTAGAAGATGCGCTAGTGGGAGTGGGTGAATTGTTAGTTGGTGCATTTACCGCTGGCGGAACCGCTGCAACAATGGCGGGAGCCAACGGCCAACGTTGTCCCTGGTACTGAATCTGATTTCGTAGTTCGATTTCTGCGGCACCGGCTTGTGACAGTGCATTTGCGTTGGCGGCACACGCATTCGGGATGTCATTCTTCTCGAAAAGCACGCGGGCCATCCAGTAGCTCGCTCTCGCGAGCGATTTGCTTCGCGGATAGTCGCGTGGAATCCGTTGGAGGTGGGCAAGGGCGCCATCACGATCACCGCGCGCGAGCTCAAGCTGTGCGAGGCGTAGCAGGGCGTTTTCTGCCTGCGGTGCTAACGGGTAGTCGACCACGATGTGCTTGTAGTCACTCTCCGCATCGGCAGCATTCGAGGCAAGTGTCGCTCTCCAGAAAAGCGCCTCCGGATACAGTGGAGCGGTGGGTGGTGTCGCCTTCAGTACAGAATCCACTAGTGCTCTTCCAGCAACGCCATTTCCATCGCTGACCAGTGCTTGAGCTCTCACAAACACTGGATCAGTTGGACGCGTGGCGGTGGTCTGCGCGACCCCCAGAGCAGCTGCACTAGATAAAAGTGCGCCAGAAAGGTATGCCCATCTAAACATCTCACCACTCTCCTATTGACTCATGCGGCAGCGTTTTTATCGTCGGCTGCACACAAGCTGAGTACTACTGTAGCAAGCAATTGTTCTTCGGACGAGACTCTGCTCTCCTTGAGAGCGATATCTGCCTCGACCAGGCAATCGAGCGCGTGATCGAGAGCGTCGCGACTCCAGCGTTCTGCCGCACGGGCCCAAACCGCTGACGCAGAGCCCCACGGCCGCCCCGCATAGGCCCCCGTCTCTCGCAGGAGATCGAAGTATTCCTGTGTTAGACGAGCCCTTGACAGACCTTCGTCCAGTCTAGCTCGACCCCACGAAATCGCGAGCATCTGTGTCGCTAATATCATGACGATTGACACGGCCGTCATTTTCGGCTGGCCGAGAACATGAGGAATTAGCTCGAGCGCGCGCGACACGTTACGATCGGCAACCGCGTCGAGAAGATCTGCCGGTGTCTCACCACGCCTTACACCGACGATGGCGGAAACAGCATCCTCGCCGATTTCTTCATCCCTGCCTTCTATGAAGCTCGCGAGTTTGTCGAGCTCGCCGGCCAGCTGATGCAGATCGCTCCCAACTGCAGCCTGGAGAAGCTCAACCGCAGACTCACTTATCCTGACCCCGAGCTCACCGTTCGCATGGTGAGCAATCCACTTTGGAATTCTGTCACCTGTAAGCAGGTCGAATTCGAGTACAGTGGCCGAATTAGTAAGCGCCGAGTCGGCCTTCGACTCTGAGGCTCCGGTTAGAACGAGCAGCAGGTCTGGCACAGGATTCTTTAGATACTCGTCTAGAACCTTACGCGCCTCTTTCTTGAGAGACCCTGCCTCGCGTACGACGAGAACTCTTCGTTCCGCGAGCATTGGCGGAGTAGACAGCAGAACGCTGAGTGTTTCAGCATCGACATCAGCGGCTCTCCTTACATCCAAATTGAAATCGCGGGAGCCCGGATCCACGGCAGCTTCTATCAGCTGCCGTACCGCGTCTTCCTTTTGATAATCGTCCTCGCCTGTGATGTAATAAGCGCCGTCGAAAGAACGGCGCTTGATCGCATCACGGAGTGTTTTGAGCGCGGAGACCGACATCCTCCAATATATACGGCGCCTCTAATAACGCGCCGATGTCGTGCTCGAACTCTAGCGCGTGTAGTTGGCGAGTTCGAGCTTGGAGTGCGCGAATCGAACTGGAACCTGTTCAGCGAAGAGAGCCGCAGGCCAGATTGTCAGGCCGGCTGACACCGATGCGACTATTGCAGGTGTCGAGGTAGTGATCGGTGTTAGTTCTGGCTCCGGAATGGTTGCGACGACAGGTGGCATCACCAGGTCGCGCGGGCCGTCAGAGCGGGAGAGGGTGGTAGCGATATACCCCAGCATAGCCGCACTGGCGAGTGTGGCTGCAATTGCGCCACGTCTGAGATTACGCTGAGCAGTGGCAAGGAGATCGTCAGAATGGCATTCCCTAAGGAGGCGTGCTTCAAGCCTCTGCGTAAAGCCCGCAGATGGCTCTATGGGAGGGAGATTCCTAATCAGCAGAAGGGCGCGGCGGATCTTTGCGTCGTGCCTCGCACAGATCTCACATTCAGCGATATGACGTTGCATGCGAACAAGCTCGACACCAGCAAGGGTATCGTCTACAAAAGCAACGTGCTTATCACAAAACTCGCGACAATCCATGGAGACAGGTTGAGGGTTCGGTAACAGGTACCCACCAGCGGGGTGCCTGTTCCCGAGCCACCAGACCTAATCTACATATGGGGCAATGATCTCTGCGAACGAATTTCTTGCCCGGTTAAGGCGCGATTTGACGGTGCCCAGGTTGCAATCGGTGATCTCGGCAATCTCCTCGTAAGACTTCCCCTCGAGCTCGCGGAGAATAAAGACATTCCGGTGGTGCTCGGGGAGCTTGGCCACGCTTTCCTCGACGATCTCCCTCAAGTGACGCTTGCGGTACATGTCATCCGGGCGGGAAGTCGTGTCCTCGAATTGAAGCGGACGATCCTCGTCCTGGAAATTCTTCTGCACCGTCTGGAACAGAACCAGAGGATTTCGCGAACGGTTGCGAAGCTCGTTCTTCGCCAGATTCGAGGCAATTGTGTAGACCCAGGTCGAAAACTTCTTCGAGCGATCAAAGCGGTGCAGGTGGCGGTACACGCGAATGAACACCTCCTGGACTAGATCTTCCGCTTTTTCCCGGTCGCCAATCGTGCGATAGACGAAGTTCAGAAGACGAGTCTGATAGCGGGTCACCAGTTCCGAGAAGGCCCGCTCCTCACCGCCGAGGAACTCAGTCACGACGGCTGAATCATCCATCGCCTGCAGTCGCTCTCTAACAGTCGTTCCTTCAACCGAAATCTTTTGCTTACGGACGATGTCAGCCATTCTTCTCTCCTCTACGTAAGAGACTCACACGACACAGAATCGTGCACATCCCAGATGGAACTTTCTGCGCCAGCATATAATGCACGGCTTATGCCGAGTGGCTCTTAGAACTAACTTGCTGCCAATCAATGAGTTACGGCATTTGGCTCAAGCCTGAGCTTGTCCATATTCTGCCGTTTCTGTCCTATTTACATGACATGTCAGCGTCCTTTCATTGATTAGACGCCAATTTGGCCCGAAGGGTTAACGGCCAGTGCGAAAACCTGCGGCGAAGAGAAGACCTAGAGCAGTCTTGGCATCTTGGATCTCACCACCTTCCACCATCTGCAGAGCTCGGGAGAGGAGCATCGGCTCTAACTCTAGAAACTCATCCGCTTCGTGTTTGGTTTCTCCTGCTTCGAGCCCGGTCGCCATAAAGAGATGGATTCTCTCATCGGTAAATCCAGGAGTCGTGAACATCGTGAAAAGGTGCTCCATGCTCTGCGAGGAGCAGCCCGTTTCCTCCTTTAGCTCCCTTACCGCACAGTCGCGTGGATCTTCTCCGGCATTGAGTCGCCCAGCGGGTATCTCATAGAGGTAGCCACCTGCTGCGTACCGGTACTGCCGGATCAATAAGATCTGCGGATCGTCTCCCGTAGGATCACCCAGAAAAGGCACCACAGCACTGGCACCGGGATGTCTTATCATTTCGAGCTCACCAATGGAGCCATTGGGGAATCGAACCGTATCGACGTCGAGCGAGATGATCCTCCCGGTGTACACGCGATGAGATTCTATTCGCCCAGGTTGCCTTCCTTCACTTTGCTTCACGGAAGAAGCCTTACGAGGAATGGACGGCGATTTCGCCGGCCCTTAGTCCGGCAAGAGAGTCGCGAATGATCTCCGCATCACCCACAACGACTGTCTGGAGCTCTTCCGGGTGGATGTGAGATCTTGCCGCCAGAAGGACTGCCTCAGCTGACATATCATGAACGTTCCTGCGATAGCTATCGTAATAGTCTGCCGACAAGCCGTAGATCACCAGCGTCGCAAGTGCAGATGCGATAGCAGCTGTCGTCTCATACCGAATCGGGAACACGCCTTCGAGATAGTCTCTCGCCAGTAATAGCTCCTCTTCAGAAATCTTCTCGGCACGCATTCGGTCTATCTCCAGGAGGATTTCGCGCAACGCTGGTGCCGTAACTTCACTCTGCACAGCGGTCGAAACAACAAATGGGCCTGGCCCACGGCGCCAGTCATAAAACGATGACGCGCCATAGGTATAGCCGTGCGCTTCGCGAAGGTTGAGGTTGATCCGCGAGCCGAAGAGTCCGCCCAGCACTGCGTTCATCACGAGCGTCGGGAAGAAATCAGGATGCTTTCGAGGCAGGCCAACGTGTCCCACGCGTAGCTCCGACTGCGGTGCCTCCGGCTTGTTCACGATATGGATGCCCCTTGTTTTCGTTCGCGGCATGGCTGAGAGTATTTGTTTTCGAGGAGGACCAGCGGGCCATTTCTGAAAAGCTCCAAGCACCAGTGTTCGAGCCTGCTCAGTTGAGATGTCTCCGGCAACTATTACAGTCGTAGCTCCGGACTTGTAGTTCGAGCGGTAGAACTGTTCAACATCTCCACGAGTCAGTGCATTGACACTCTCGGCACTCCCCTCGTCTGGCTTGGAATACCGGGAATCATCAGCGTAGAGAAACTCCGAGAATTTCTCGTCGGCTAGTCCGCGCGGCTCCGTTTCCAACTGAAGAATTTCGGCAAGTCGTTCGGCCTTGAGCCTATCGATCTCGCGCTCGGGGAAAACGGGGTTGCTAATCGCGTTGCCAAGAAGGCTGGTTGCTTCATCCAGCTTGTCGGACAAGGTTGTGATCTTGATAAAGGCGCTGTCCCAGTCCGCTCCGGACTCGAGAGATGTCCCCAGCTGCTCAAACTTCTCCGCGAGCTCCGCTCCATCATACTGTTTTGTCCCTTCCAGCAGTGCCGCCGCAGTAAGCGCCGCGACTCCTTCCTTTCCTGCAGGTTCGTTCGTCGATCCCGCATCGACGATCACTAGCACTGTCGCGAGCGGTAGCTTGGCGACAGGAGCTGTAACCAGTCGAATTCCACCTGGCAACATTTCATCATGGAACCCAGGGAAATGGTAGTTGCGTACCGGTCCCGGTTTTGGACGGAGGGAAGTAACCATCAGCCCGTGCTGACAGCTGCTGCTAACACACCTTCTGTCTCGACACCTTCTTTAGGGACATAAAGGAGACTTGCCCTGTTAACCTCACCAAATCTCTGATAGACGATCTCGTTGACCTTTTGCGCGGTCACCACGTGATATTGCTCTGTCTGCTCATTGATTAGCTCGGGATCGTTGAAGTAGGTAGCGAACATCGAGAGCCGGTCCGCTCGCTCTCCTGCTGACTGTAGCGATGCTACCAGATCCGTTTCGATCAAAGCGATCGCCCTTCTCACTTCCGGTTGGGAGACGCCTTCGCGATGTAGAAGATCGATCTCCCGCTCCACCTCTTCTTCCAGCTGGGCAACAGTTGTCTCTGGTCGCGCCGTCACATCCACTACGAGGAGGTCGGTCCCCTTCGCCAGATCGAACGTGAACGCTGATGCGTCAGCCGCAATTTGTCTCTCACGCACCAGGGACCGATGGAGTCTGCTACCCTTTCTCATTCCCAACAGTGCTGACGCTACACTGGCGGCGTAGTATGCCTCGCTTCCGAAGACCGGAGAGCGAAAAGCCATAAATAGTCGTGGAAGGCTCACGCTGTCGTAAACAACCTCTCGGAGCCGTTTCCCAAATACGGGTGGCAGGTTCATCGGCGGTAGTGGCGGCTTTCCTTTTCCCTTTGGAATCGGGCCGAAGTACTCGGTAACAAGGCTGTGCACTTCCGCTGGATCGAAATCTCCTGCGATCGAGAGAACCGCGTTATCCGGCGTATAGTACGTCGCAAAAAATTGAGAGATATCATCGAGTGAGGCTGCCGAGAGGTCCTCCATTGATCCGATCAGCGAGTGCTGAAATGGATGCGATGGAGGAAACACGAGTTCTTGCATCTTCTCGAGCATTGTGCCGTACGGCTGATTGTCGACCGCCCAGCGGCGCTCGTTCTTAACAACATCCCGCTGAGTATTGAGTTTCTCCTGCGTCATTGCCGCCAGCAACTCACCCATTCTATCAGCTTCGAGCCAGAGTGCCAAAGCAAGCTCGTTCGATGGAACAGTCTCGAAGTAATTCGTTCGCTCGAGCCACGTGGATCCGTTGAGAGTTCCTCCCGCTCGTTGAATAAGCTCAAAGTGCTCGTTCGATCCAACGTGAGCGGAACCCTGGAAGAGCATATGCTCAAACAGATGGGCAAAGCCGGTTCTACCAGGCTTCTCGTTCGCAGACCCCACGTGATACCAGAGATTCACTGCCGCAATCGGCGCGGTGTGGTCCTCGGACATCGTGACGAATAGCCCGTTATCCAGGTGGAATGTTTCTATCGGAATTCGCATTGTCGTAAATTGCCCGCCATGCAAACCCACTGGAACCCCCTGAGCAAGTTCACGTGATTGCTGCACTCGTCATTCTCGCACTGCTATTGGGCTTCCTGTTGCTTCTTTGGTGGTCCCAGGAAAAAATCCTGTTCCAGCCTCCTCGACTGTACACGGAAACGGCCGAATCGGGGCGGGTCGAGTACCGGGCCGCGGACAAACAGCAGCTCACCGGTTTCATAGTCGGAGATCCACGAACCGCTCCAGGTGTGCTGCTTTGCTTTCATGGGAACGCCGACCTTGCCGTGTGGCAGCTGGACTGGGCGCGTTCTGTGGAGAGGTGCACCCAGCACGCTATCTTCCTCGCCGAATACCGCGGCTACATGTCGCTTGCCGGCAATCCCACATACGCGAGCACAAAGCTCGATTCAAGCGCTGCATATGATCACCTGTGCTCTGCGCTCGGTGTCGATCAGTCCCATATCGCGTACTTCGGTCATTCACTCGGCAGTGCTGTAGCGACGGAGCTGGCGGAGCTTCATCCACCCCGTGCGCTGGTGCTGCAGGCACCTTTCTCCTCTGCACGTGCAATGGCGAGATTGATTGTGTCTCCACCGGTAGTCCTCCTATGGAGAACCATTTCACGAATTCATTTCGACACGTTGAGCGCCGTTTCCCGTCTGGACGTGCCAGTTTCAGTAGCACACGGCAAAGGAGATCGGATCGTTCCCTTCAGAATGGGCATTGAGGTCTACGAAGCTGCGAAGAGAAAGGGCCAGTTGTTGGTCGTAGAGGGCGCCGGTCACAACGACGTTGCTGATATTGCCGGTGAGGAGTACTGGCGGTGGATCGGCGCAGCATTGGATGCTAGAAAGTAAGGATTTACCCACCCAATAAGTCACAATCAGCGCCTAATAGGCGGATCCTTACAACTTCCTCTCGAAAAGGAAGGCCAGGGGTGCTTTGAGTGATTCGCTCATAATGTACTTCCAGCGCTCTTCCCGATTAGGCGAAATCGGGCTCGTGCGCGTTGGGGATGTGTAAGGTGTAAAGCCGAAGCGCCTGGCGAGGATCCTAAGTCTCAACATGTGAAACGGATCGCTCACCAGAAGCGCACTCTGCAGTCCACGCACTTCCAGCATCCCGGCAACTGCTCGCATCGACTCGCTGGTCGTGCGCCCTTCGTTCTCCACCAGTATCGCGCTGTCCGGAACTCCATGTTTCTTCGCGTAATTCCTCCCCACCGCTGCTTCACTGGTGGTGTCACCCGAACCTGTTCCTCCTGTCAGAATCAGGAGTGAAGCAAGATGGCGGTTCCAGAGGTCGAGAGCGTGATCGAGCCGAGCCCGAAGTACCGGTGAAGGTTTGCCCGCGTATTGTGCCGCCCCTAGTACGACTATCGCTTGCGCGGGCCTCGCTTCATCACGGGAACTCCAAATGAGCACTGCCGCGGCTGAGATTATCCAGAGAGAGAACACCGTTACAACGGCGATTGTCAGTATTCGCCGAACAACCTTCAAAGCATGCTTTGCCTTTGCTCCCCGCTTCATCCGTAGAACCTACGCTAGAAAGCATGCCGTGTGTGGGGCTCGGGACATTCGACCGAGTACCCTATGGCCATGAGTGCCGCCCTGAACTCGTCCTGCACCGGAGCTTCTCCGTGCACAAGCCATATCGGGCCAAGGTTAGGGGACTTGTCCTTCACCCGCCCAAGCCACGTTGTCATTTCTGTTCGATCAGCATGCGCGCTGTATCCGTCGATCACCTCAACACGCGCGTGAAGGGGAACATCGTCGCCAAAAATCTGAAGAATTGGTTGTCTCTCAACCACTCTGCGACCGAGAGTGTGCTCGGCTTGAAAGCCGACAACGAGTATTGTATTACGGGGATCGCTGGCACCTTGAGCCAAGTGATGAAGAATCCGGCCGTTCTCCATCATCCCTGATGCGGCAATGATGACCATAGGCCCATGCGCACGCGAGAGGGCTTTTGACTCCTCCACGTCACGCGTGTAATGAAGGAGATCGAACCGAAAGAGTTCTTTGGCCTTCTGGACCATCTCTTCAGAACGATCGAAACTCTCTGGGTGCATTTCGAAAACCGTCGTCGCATCAATCGCGAGGGGGCTGTCTACGTAGATAGGTATCGAGGGAATCGCACCCTCTCGGGCGAGAGTGTGGAGCGCGTAGATCATCTCCTGGGTCCGGCCAACCGCGAAAGCGGGAATGAGAACGCGCCCGCCACGTGCAGCAGTTTCTCGAACCACCCGAGCTAACTGGGCCTTCGCACCGTCAACTGACTCATGGTCTCGGTTTCCATAGGTTGACTCCATGATCAGCGCATCAGCGCCTTCTGGTGGAACCGGATTCCGCACTATCGCAAGTCCGCTACGACCTATATCACCCGAGAAGACCAGGCGTTTTGTCTTATCTCCCTCCGTGCAGTCTAGGAGGACGGACGCTGAGCCGAGTATGTGCCCTGCATCGATATAGCTGGCTCGCACTCCGGGAACGACGTCGAACGGCTTGTTATACGGAACTCCAACCATGAGGTCCATGGTGCGTACTGCGTGACGCATTCCATATAGCGGCTCGATGAATTGCTTATGTCTCTTCGCCAGAAACTCGGCATCTTTTTCCTGAATGTGCGCCGAATCAGCCAACATTATCGCACACAGGTCACGCGTTGCTGAGGTAGCCCAGATCGTTCTCGAATACCCTTCCGCAATGAGGTAGGGCAGGCGGCCCGAGTGGTCTATGTGTGCGTGAGAGAGAACGACCGCGTCGAGATCCTTGATCGGCAGAGGAGTCTTTCGGTTCTTGTCCGCGGATTCTTGTCGCCTTCCCTGAAACATCCCGCAATCAAGCGCGACTGTGTACCCATTGACTCGCAGGAGGTGACAAGAACCGGTGACCTCCCGAGCTGCACCGACAAACGTTATCTCCAAACAGCTAGCCTTCGGCTACCGCATCACGCTGAAAAAGGATCGTCACACGTTGTTCATCCTGAGACATTAGCGCAGGTTCCCAGCCTCCTCTGCTTCGTTCATTCAGGAGATCGGTAAGTGTGTCTTCATCCTCACGCGCATGCCGTGTCAGCTTGACCACAACAGCCTGGTATTCTTTCATCAGGAGTTAGAGATTATGAGCCGGTGAACACCCACTGTGCTGATGCCGGAATCCTGGGGCTAGAATGATCGAGCGCGTCAAGGAGTTCCCCTCTCTAACTATTATCCGGCATCCTCTCGTTCAGCACAAGCTAACGATTCTGCGCGATCTGCAGACCCAGACAAAGCATTTCAAGGAACTGGTCGACGAGATTGCCATGCTGATGGCCTACGAGGCAACAAGCGAGCTGCCGCTCGAGCCGCGAGATGTTGTGACACCTCTGGAGAAAACAACGGGTTGGCACATTACTGGAAAGAAATTGACCCTCGTTCCTATTCTCCGCGCTGGTCTTGGAATGGTAGAGGGAATTCTCCGCCTCGTTCCCTCAGCACGGGTAGGACACATTGGGCTTTACCGGGATCATGAGACCTTGCAGCCCGTGGACTATTACTTCAAGGTGCCTGGAGATGCAGCAGAGCGTGATTTCTTCCTGCTGGATCCCATGCTGGCGACGGGAGGGAGCGCGGTAGCTGCTGTCTCTTCGCTCAAAAGAGCTGGCGCAAACCGGATCCGGTTTCTCTGCCTCGTGGCTGCTCCCGAGGGGGTCC
>WNGI01004546.1_pt1 | contig 16501 bp, 12 predicted proteins | sample 5400621 | NCBI WGS metagenome assembly WNGI01 (sample SAMN13153374, study PRJNA577476) | soil metagenome | isolation source: 20 cm soil or saprolite under Garry oak tree replicate 1 | place: USA:California | collected 2016-06-15 | reverse complement strand
CAACGCCGTGCGGGCCCGCGCGATGCCCTACACCGGCTGGGCGGGATTCGCCTACGACGCGGCCCTGCCGCGCGCGGCGCTCCGAGCCGTGCTGCTCGAGGCCGCGCGCCGGGACATCCGCGTCCTGAGCATGGGCAAGGACCTCCTCGACCTCTACGAGGAGGTGAACCGCGTGGTGCCGATCCGCGACCGGCGGTGGGTCATCGAGCACATCAGCACGCTGACGCGGGAGGAGATCGCCCGCATGCGCGACCTCGGCGTGGTCGTGACGACCCACACGAACCGCTACCTCTTCAAGGAGGGCGAGCTCCTGCGCGCGCGCGCCGGCGCGGCCGAAGACACGATCGTTCCGCTCAAGAGCCTGCGGGACGCCGGTGTGCACGTCGCGCTCGCGACCGACAACGTGCCGACCTCGCTCTTCCATCCGATCTGGCACGCCGTCGCGCGGCTCGGCCGCTCCTCGAGCCGCGTCATCGCGCCCGCGCAGAAGCTCTCGCGCGAGGAGGCGCTGCGCGCCGCGACGCTCGAGGGGGCCTACCTGACCTTCGAGGAGGACCTGAAGGGCTCGCTCGAGCCCGGCAAGCTCGCCGATATGGCCGTCCTCTCGGACGACCCGCTGACGTGCGACGAGGAGCGTATCAAGGACATCACCGCCGAGCTCACCCTCGTTGGCGGGCGCGTCGTCCACTCCACGTGAACGCCCGCCACTAGACGCCGACGCCTTCCGGGATGATTCCGTCCCACACGGCGGTGCGGCTGGCGAACGGCGGCTCGGCCGTCGGGCCCTCGCCGGCCACGGTCGTCCGCCGCATCACGCGCCGGTGGACCGCGGCATCCCACGGCCGGCCGCGGTGCAGCACGCAGCGGTTATCCCACATGACGAGGTCCCACTGCCGCCACCGGTGCTGATAGACCCGCTCGGGGCGCGTCGTATGGGCCAGGAGCTCGTCGAGCAGCCGCCGCGATTCGTCGTAGGGCATACCCTCGACGTACCATGCGTGCGACCCGATGTAGATCGATCTCCGGCCGGTCGACGGATTGGCGCGCACGAGGGCCTGTCGGACCGGGGGCAACCCCTTCTCGTGCTGGGGATCGAAGAGGCCCTTTGCGATCGTGCTCCGCGAGTAGAGGATGCTGTGCACGGCGGTCCGGCCCTCGAGCCGCCGCCGCGTCGCCTCCGGCAGCGTCGCGTAGGCGTGGCGCATGCTCACGAACTCCGTCTCGCCGCCGACGGGCGGCACCTCGCGACCGGAGAGCAGCGACGCCACCGCCGGCACCGGCTTGAAGGAGCTGTCGGTGTGCCAGAGCTGGTTCCCGGATTGGTAGAGCATGCGCCGGTCCGTCCAGTCCATGAGACGACCGTCGTGATCGGGATCCGTGTTGGAGAGGTCGACGAGGTTCGGGTGCAGGCGGTTCTCCTGGCCCGTCGCCTTGATCGTCTCCTCGAGCGGACCGAAGCGCCGGCTGAACGCCATCTGCGGCTCGTCGCGGAGGCGCTGGTCGTGGAACACGAGCACGGAGTGCTCCTGGAACGCGTCGAAGATCCGCCGGAAGGACACCTCGTCGAGGGGCGCCGAGAGGTCGACGCCCGTGACGCGCGCGCCGAGACAGGGATGGATCGGGGTGATCGTCACGCCGGTCGCCGTGTCAGCCATGCCTACGCCTCCCTGGGGGGAGCATAGGCGAGGCCGCGGGCGACAGGCAAGGGCTCGGCCGAGCGCACCAGGTCGAGTGCACGTGCACCAAGTTAGTGCAGGCCCCGAGATGGCGCCGGCGCGGGCGCGCCGCAAGAGCAGAGAACTCGATCGTTTCCAAGCCGCCGGTGCCGGTCGTCGCTGGCATAGAATGTGCGGCTCCGGCCGGGCCGCGTATGACGAATCGTTAGAGCCGATGACGACCGAGAGGCCCGCGATGCGAGCCGCGAAGGTGCTCATCGTCGATGACGACGCTCATCTCGGGGCGATGCTGAGCGACCTCATCAGGACGCTGGGACATGAGCCCTCGTGGGTTTCGGATGGCGCCGCCGCGCTGCGCGCGCTGGCGCAGACCCGGATGGATCTCGTGCTTCTCGACATTCTCATGCCCGGTATCAGCGGCGTCGAGCTCCTCCCGAGCCTTCAGGCCCTCGCGCCCGGCGCGCCCGTGATCATGCTGAGCGGCGTCGCGGACGAAGAGCTCGGGCGCCAGGCACTCGCACGCGGCGCCTTCGACTACGTCGTGAAGCCCGTCGACGTTCGCCAGCTGGCGCAGATCATCGACCTTGCGCTCCTGATGGACTCGGACGCCGGGGCGTGAGTGGCGGAGGGCGAGGGATTCGAACCCCCATGGGGCTTGCGCCCCCGCGGATTTCAAGTCCGCTGCCTTACCAATTGAGGCTAGCCCTCCGTACCAGCAGCAACAGCCACTTACGATACACCAGCGAACCGCTCACGCATTCACAAGCGCTCGCGGGCTAGTTTCGGGATAGTTCCAGCGCCTTCGACGGCACCACCTTCTCCGATGCGAACCCTCTTGTGTGCCCGGGTATCATTGTGTGCTGACGTCGACGCATCTCGGACGTCCGTTCCGACGCGCCTTGGAAGGGGAAATCACGGATGAGAAGGCCTGACGAGTGCGTCTGCCTGTTGTGATCCGCAAGCGCTTCTGGCTTTTCCTGTTGCTTGCCAGCCCGCTCGTGCTCGCGAGCGCGGCTCTCGCGCAAACGAGCCCCGGCTTTGCTCTGCGGTTCCACGGCAACGGCTTCAGCGCCCCGGACCTGGACCGGGTGAAGATTCGCATCGACAATCCTCCAGGCCCGCCCGCCGACGTGGGCGCGACCGATTTCACGCTCGAGTTTTGGATGAAGGCCCTCGCCGCTGAGAATACCGCCGGCCCCACCACGTGCGGCGCCAACGCGAACTGGATCCTCGGCAACATCGTCTTCGACCGCAACCGCTTCAACCAGGATCGCGAGTACGGCCTGTCCATCGCCGGGGGGCGGGTTGTGTTCGGGTTGAGAGGAGACGGCACGGGCGAGCTGACCATCTGTGGCGTGACCGACGTGCTCGACAACGTCTGGCACCACGTCGCCGTTCAGCGGCGCCGTTCAGATGGTCGGATCTGGTTATTTGTCGACGGCCGCCCGGAGGCGCAGGCCGCCGGCCCGGGGGGCGACATCTCGTATCCCGACAACGCCGTGCCGGGCAGCTTCTGCGGTGAGGGACTATGCGTAAACGACCCGTACCTGGTGATCGGCGCCGAAAAGCACGATGCCGGAGCCCGGTGGCCGGCGTACAGCGGCTTCATCGACGAGGTGCGCCTGTCCACCGTCTTGCGTTACCCCGCGAGCGGCAACTTCGCGCCGGCGACCCAGCCGTTCGCTCCCGACCCCAACACGGCGGCCCTCTATCACTTCGACGAGGGCCAGGGCAACATCATCACCGATTCCTCGGGGGCGCCGGGCGGCCCCAGCACCGGCGTGCGCAACTTCGGCGGGTCCCCCGCCGGCCCGGAGTGGGTGACGGATACGCCGTTCGGCGATCGGCCTCCGGCGCCCTCGCTCGCCTCGCTCCTACCGACCACCGTCGCCGCCGGCGCGCCCGGCTTTCTTCTGACCGCGAGCGGCGCCAACTTCGTCTCGAGCTCCGTGATCCAGTGGAACGGGGCGAATCGCCCGACGACGTTCGTCAGCCGCACGCAACTACGGGCGACGATTTCCGCGAGCGATATCGCGGCGGCGGGCACGGCCAGGGTGACGGTCCTCAATCCCCCACCCGGCGGCGGCGCCTCGAACGCGCTCACGCTCACGATTGTCCCGTCACTCGCGGTCTCGGTCGTGAGAGCGGGGAGCGGCTCAGGGACCGTCACGAGCGCGCCCTCCGGGATCGACTGCGGCTCGGTCTGTTCGGCTCGATTCGCGACCGGCACGAGCGTCGTGTTGACCGCGAATCCTGACTCGACCTCGACGTTCGCTGGCTGGCGCGGGTGCGACACCGTCGCCGGCCCGCGGTGCACCGTCGCCGTGACCGCCACGAGGACGGTGACCGCGACCTTTGAGGTCATTCCCATTCTGCTCACCGTGACGAAGGACGGGCGCAGCTCTACACGAGCGGCGCGATCGTGACCCTGACCGCGAACGCGGGCGCCGGGGCCGTCTTCAAGGGATGGAGCGGCGGCGGCTGCAGCGGTAGCGGACGCTGCGTGGTCACCATGACCGCGATGCGGTCGGTGAGGGCCATCTTCTCGACCGCGTTCACCAGCCCCAACCCCACGCCCGGCGTCAGCGCTATTCGGGCCGCGGACATCACGGACCTCCGGTCCGCGATCAATACGCTCCGGGCTCAGAACTTCGGGCTCGGCGGTTTGACGTTCACGGATCCGACGATCGTCATCCGGCGCACCACGGTCAAGGCGGTGCACATCACGGAGCTCCGCGGCGCCTTGAACGAGGCCTACGTCCAGGCGGGCATCGCTCTCCCGAGCTACAGCGCCGCGGCGCTTACGCCGGGCGCGACGGTCATTCGGGCTGCTGACGTGAACGAATTACGCAGTGCCGTGCTCGCGCTCGAATAGGCACGGCTCATTGGACCGCGTAGACGGTGTAGCAGACTGTACCTGGGGAGCTGAGGGTCGTTGCAGCGATGTAATCCGGTCACGGGCCTGCGTGGCATACTCCGCTCATGGCGAAGCGACCACCCCGGCCCCACGACGCGATGCAGCTCGCGGCGTGAATCCGCTTACGGCGTTCGGCTTGTTCGCAGTGACGGCGATGATGGCGTGCTACGCGCTCGAGCATCGCAGTCGCTGGTTTGTGTTGGCCTTCGCTGGCTCGTGCGTTCTGGCGTCGGTCTACGGATTCCTTCAGGGCGCGTGGCCGTTCGGACTGGTCGAGGCAATCTGGTCACTCGTGGCAATCCATCGCTGGCGACGGTCGGCGGCACGAGCCGAGGGACACGCTTCGGGCGAGTGCCGCTAGAGAATCAGCACGGCCTCGACACCGCGCCGCGGGGACGGCGGCGCCGAACTTCTCGCGTATCCGCAGCGAAAGCCGAACACCGCCTGAAACCGGTCGTCGCCCGCCATCCGAGCCAGGTGCCGCGTCGCCTCCGCGGAGCGATCGAGGACGCGATCGCGCTCGGCGATCTCCATCACTTGGTTGAGGGGCTGCATCGCGACGCCATGCCGCACCGCCTCGAGGTGAAGGCGCTGCCAGAGTCGCCCCGCCTCGAGGACCTGCACGACGTCGGCCGTGCTCCGCACCGCGATCAGGCCGAAGAGCGGCGCCGTGCGGCAATGGATCTCGCGCGTGGCGCTAAGCCACGCCTGCGCCGGGTCGCCGATCAGGCGCGCCGGGATCGTCAGCGCCAGCCGCAGCATCGGCTCCGGCAGGCCGGCCGCGACCGTGGTGACGCCGTCCCGACGCCGATTGACGTCGCCCAGCGCGTGCCGGAACCATCGGTGGCTATCCCGGTTCATCTCGACGTCGGCCACGAACTGCTCCGTGGCGTGCACCGTGGCTTCGGCGAACAGCCTGCCCTCGGCGGCGCCGGCGTCCAGAAGGATCAGCCGCGTGTCAGTGCTGGTGACCTGCGCGCCGAAGGCGTCCACCGCGGCGCGTGCGATCGGGCGGTTGCGCTCGTACGCGGCGCGGTTCGTGTGGCGCTCGGGAATGGCGCGAAAGTGGGCGCCGGCCTCCGGCGCGCCATCGAATAGCGTGACGCGAGCGACGAGCGCGCCCTGCGCCGGCTCTGGCTGGAGGGCCACGTGCGGCCGGTAGCCGAGACCGCGGGCAGCGACGGCCATGTTCTCGATGGCGCACCCGAGACCGAGGCGCATCTCGCGTCGGTAGGAATCGATGGTGCCGAGATGACGCGTGGGGTCGGCAAAGAGCTCGACGCGCCGCTCGCCCACGCGGAACAGCCACGGCTGCGAGTTGTGGGGATTGCTCGCCAGGATGGCGGCGGCCACGAGCGCCAGCGGGCCCTGGTGACGGCGGTCGCGCCAGTCTCGCCAGGGCTCGAACGCCGGCCCCCCCGTAGATGTCTCCCAGCGAGCCCTGCTGCCACGCGCGAACGCCCAGACCGCCGGCGACCACGACGATGGCTCCACCGGCGGCCCGGCCGGTGGTCCGGAGGAAACGACGACGGGTCGGCCGGGGGTCTACGGCGTCGGCGGGCGCGTGAGGCGGGCGAGCCCGTCCATGTAGGGCCGGAGTGCCCGCGGGATCGTGACGCTGCCGTCGGCCTCCTGGTAATTCTCGAGGACGGCGATGAGCGAGCGGCCGACCGCCAGACCCGAGCCGTTCAGGGTGTGGCAGTGCTCGGCCTTGCCGCGCTCAGGCTTGTAGCGGACGTCCACCCGGCGGCCGCCGAAGTCGGCGTAGTTGGAGCACGAGGAGATCTCGGTGTACTTCCCGGCCGCCGGGCGCCACACCTCGATGTCGTAGCCCTTCGCCGCGCTGAAGCCGACATCTCCCGTACACCGCTCGACGACGCGGTAGGGCAATTCCAGGCGCCGCAGGACCTCCTCCGCGTTCGCCACCATCGACTCCAGCTCCTCGTAGGATTGCTCCGGCGTCGTGATCTTCACGAGCTCGACCTTGTCGAACTGGTGCTGACGGTAGATCCCCTTCATGTCCTTGCCGTACGTCCCCGCCTCCCGCCGATAGCACGGGGTGAACGCCGTGTACCGGCGCGGCAGCGTCCGCTCGGGCAGGACCTCGCCGCCATGCAGCGCGCTGAGCGAGACTTCGGAGGTCGGGATCAGGTAGAGCGTCCGGCTCTCATCCACCTCGACGGTCTTGAAAAGTTGCTCCTCGAACTTGGGGAGCTGGCCGGTCTTGAGCATCGTTTCAGCGTTGACGAGGTGCGGCACCCACAGCTCGGTGTAGCCGTGCTCGCGCGTGTGGAGGTCGAGCATGAACTGGGCGAGCGCGCGCTCGAGGCGCGCGCCGGGCCCCCAGAGGACCGCGAAGCGCGCCTTGGCGATCTTGACCGCACGCGCGAGGTCGAGCAGGCCGAGCGCTTCGCCGAGCTCCTCGTGCGGCTTGGGTGCGAAGCCGAACGCGCGCGGCGCGCCCCACCGTCGGACCTCGACGTTCTCCTCGTCGCTCTTGCCGGGCGGCACGGAGGGATGGGGGACGTTCGGGACCTGGACCAGCAGCGCCTGGATCGCCTCGTCGACCGCCTTGACCTCGCCGTCGAGCGTCGCGATCCGCTCGCCGACCTCCCGCATCCGCGCCTGCTCGGCGGTCGCGTCCTCACCCCGGCGCTTGGCCTGGCCGATCGCCTCGGAGGCGCGGTTACGCAGCGCCTTGAGGTCCTCGACCTCCTTGAGGAGGCTCCGGCGCTCGCCGTCGCGGGCCACGATCTCCCGGATCAGCGCCGCGCCCCCCTTGTCGGCGAGCGCGCGCTCCACCGCGTCGGGCTGCTCGCGGATCAGCCGGAGGTCCAGCACGCCGCTACTGCGCTTCGACGGGCGCCTGCTCGGCCTCGACGCGGGCGACGGAGCCGACGTGGTCGTCGGCGTCCAGCTCGATGATGCGTACGCCCCAGGTGTTGCGGCCCTGAGCGCTGACGTCGGCGGCGTGGAAGCGGATCATCTTGCCCTTGGTCGTGACGACCAGGATGTCGTCGCCGTCCCGCACCTGCAGCATGGCGACGACGTTGCCGTTGCGGCCGCCGGTCTTGATGTCGATGATCCCCTTGCCGCCGCGGCCCTGCAGCCTGTACTCCTCGAGCGGCGTGCGCTTGCCGAAGCCGCGGTCGGTCACCGTGAGGATCGTCAGGCCCTCCTGGACGACGTCCGCGGAAATCACGTCGTCGCCCTCCTCGACCTCGATGCCCTTCACGCCGGCCGCGCCGCGGCCCATCGGTCGCACTTCCTCCTCGGAGAAGCGGATGATCATGCCGAGCTTCGTGGCGATCATGACCTCCCGCTGGCCGTCGGTGCGCCGGGCGGTGATGACCCTGTCGCGGTCCTCGAGGCCGATCGCCTGGATACCGCCCGCCCGCGGGTGCGAGTATGCCTCGAGCTCGGTCTTCTTCACCTTGCCCTGCTTCGTCGCGAAGAGCACGGAGCCGCCCGCCGCGAAGTCGCGCACCGGCACGCACGTGGCGACCGTCTCGCCCTCGCCGAGCGAGAGGAGGTTGACCATCGCCTTCCCCTTCGCCTGCCGCCCGCCTTCCGGGATCTCGTGCACCTTGAGCCAGTGGACCTTGCCGAGCGTGGTGAAAAACAGCAGAAAGGAGTGGGTCGAGGCGATGAACAGGTCCGCGACGATGTCCTCCTCCTTCGTCTCCATGCCCGTCACGCCCTTGCCGCCGCGCCGCTGGCTCCGATAGGCCTCGACGTGCGTCCGCTTGATGTAGCCCGAGCGCGTGATCGTGACGACCATCTCCTCGTCGGCGAGCAGGTCCTCGATCGTGAGCTCGGTCGTCTCGGCGACGATCTCGGTCCGGCGCGCGTCGCCGTACTCCTCCTTGATCGCGAGCAGGTCCTTGCGGATGATCGCCATCAGCTTCGCGTCGGACGCGAGGATGCCCTTCAGCTCCTCGATGAGCGCGAGGGTCTGCTCGTGCTCCTCGACGACCTTGTGACGCTCGAGCTGGGTGAGGCGCTGCAGCCGCATGTCCAGGATTGCGCGCGCCTGGATCTCCGAGAGCTCGAGCCGCGCCATCAGGGCGTCCTTGGCCGCGTCGGGGCTCTCGGCCTGCCGGATCAGCCGGATCACGACGTCGAGATGCTCGACGGCCTTGCGGAGGCCCGCCAGGATGTGGGCCTTCTCCTCGGCGCGCGCCAGGTCGAAGCGCGTCCGCCGCGTGACGATCTCGCGGCGGAAGCGGATGAACGCCTCGAGCATCTCCTTTAAGTTCACGACCTGCGGCCGCCGGTCCACCAGTGCCAGCATGATGATCCCGAACGTCGTCTGCATCTGCGTATGCTTGTAGAGCTGGTTCATCACGATCTGCGGGATCTCGCCGCGCGCCAGCTCGAGCACCACGCGGATCCCCTCGCGGCTCGACTCGTCGCGGATCTCGGAGAGCCCCTCGATCCTCTTCTCGCGGGAGAGCTCCGAGATCTTCTCGATCAGGCTCGCCTTGTTCACCTGGTACGGCAGCTCGGTGATGATGATCGCCTCGCGGCCGCCGCGCATCGGCTCGGCGTGCGCCTTCGCCCGGAGCGTGATCGTGCCGCGGCCGGTCGTGTAGGCCTCCGCGATCCCGGCGGCACCGTAGATGTAGCCGCGCGTCGGGAAATCCGGGCCCTTGATCACCTTCATCAGGTCGGGGATCGCCGTCGCCGGCTCGTCGACGAGCATGACGAGCGCGTCCACCACCTCGGAGAGGTTGTGCGGCGGGATGTTCGTGGCCATCCCGACCGCGATGCCCGACGAGCCGTTGACGATGAGGTTCGGGACGCGCGTGGGGAGCACCGTGGGCTCCTCGAGCGACTCGTCGAAGTTCGGCGAGAGGTCGACGGTGTCCTTGTCGATGTCGGCGAGCATCTCGTGGGCGATCTTCGCCAGACGCGTCTCGGTGTAACGCATCGCCGCCGGCGGGTCGCCGTCGATCGAGCCGAAGTTCCCCTGCCCGTCCACGAGCGGGTAGCGCAGGGAGAACTCCTGGACCATGCGGACCAGGGCTTCGTAGACCGGTGAGTCGCCGTGGGGGTGATACTTCCCGAGGACCTCGCCGACCACGCGGGCGGATTTCTTATAGGCCCGGTTCCACGTGAGGCCGAGCTCCTGCATCGCGAAGAGCACGCGGCGGTGGACGGGCTTGAGACCGTCACGGATGTCCGGCAGCGCGCGTCCGACGATGACGGACATCGCGTAGTCCAGATAGGACTTCCGCATCTCCTCTTCGATCGGAACCGGCACCTGCCGCTCGTTCGGCATAGGTCTCCTAGCTCGTGCTGAGCGGGCGTGCGGCGTCCCGCGCGCCCGGTGCAGGCCCTCCGCGGTTCACGCCCAGCGCTCCGTCAAATATCGAGGTTCGCGACGTCGAGCGCGTACTTCTCGATGAACTCGCGGCGCGGCTCGACCGCATCCCCCATGAGGACCGTGAACATCTGGTCGGCGCCCACGGCGTCCTCCTGGGTCACCTTGAGGAGGGTGCGCGTCTCCGGGTTCATCGTGGTCTCCCAGAGCTGCTCCGGGTTCATCTCGCCGAGGCCCTTGTAGCGTTGAAACGACGCGCCCTGGCGCGAGCGCTCGAGGGCCAGGGCCCACAGCTCGTCGAGGCTCTTCACGGGCGTCTCGCGGTCGCCCTCCTCGATGATCGTCGTGGGGCCCTTCGCCGTCGCCCCGACCTTCTCCCACAGCTCGACGAGCGTCGCGTAGTCCGCGGACTTGAAGACGTCCGTGCTGAACGTGACGGCGGGTGGGCCCGCGATCGTCACCGTGTGCCCGTCACCGTTGTCGCCCGGCGTCACCCGGATGCTGTAGCCGTTCACCGCCGCGGCGGCGGCCGTGATCGCCTCTCCGATCTCGGCGTGGCCCACGCCGCGCTTCGTGCCGCGGAACTTCGCGCGCATCAGCTCCGCCAGGATGGGCGCCGGCACGCCCCGCTTGACCAGCTTGCCGAAGAGCGCGCGGTACTCGGACACGGCCCGCAGCAGCTCGAGCAGCGGCTCGCCCGTCAACCGCGCTTTCGTCCCGGGCACCTTCACCTTGGCGGTCTCGACCCACGCGGCCAGGAAGAAGTCCTCGAACTCGCGCTCGGACATGAGGTACTTCTCGACCTTGCCCTTCTTCACCTTGAAGAGCGGTGGCTGCGCGATGAAGAGGTGGCCTGCCTCGATGACCTGGTTCATGTGGCGGAAGAAAAAGGTCAGGAGCAGCGTGCGGATGTGGGCGCCGTCCACGTCCGCGTCGGTCATCAGGATGATCTTGTGATAGCGGAGCTTCGCGAGGTCGAACTCCTCCGTGCCGATCCCCGTGCCCATCGCCGAGATGAGCAGCCGGATCTCGTTGTGGGAGAGCACCTTGTCGTAGCGCGCCTTTTCCGAGTTGATGATCTTGCCCCGCAGCGGGAGCACCGCCTGGGTCCGGCGGTCGCGCCCCTGCTTGGCCGAGCCGCCGGCCGAGTCGCCCTCGACCAGGAAGAGCTCGCGGAGCTTCGGCTCGCGCTCCGAGCAGTCGGCGAGCTTCGCCGCGAGCCCTTCGTCGTCGCGCCCGCCCTTCCGGGTGAGCTCGCGCGCCTTCCGCGCGGCCTCTCGCGCCTGCGCCGCGCGCACGCACTTGTCGGCGATCTTCCGCGCGGTCGCCGGATCCTCCTCGAAGGCCTCGGCCAGCTTGTCGTTGACGATCTGCTGGACGAGCCCCTTGACGTCCGTGTTGCCGAGCTTGGCCTTCGTCTGGCCCTCGAACTGCGGCTCGGGCAGTCGGACGGAGACGACCGCCGTCAGCCCCTCGCGCACGTCGTCGCCGGTGACGCCGCCCTTGAAGCCCTTGAGGAAGCCGTTCGCCTCGGCGTAGGCGGCGATCCGGCTCGTCACGGCCGAGCGGAACCCGGTGAGGTGTGTGCCGCCCTCGCGCGTGTTGATGTTGTTCGCGAAGGCGAACACCGCCTCTTGGTAGCCGTCGTTGTACTGGAGAGCGACCTCGACCTCGATGTCCCCCTTCTTGCCCTCGAAGTAGAGAACCTTCGGGTGGATCGGCGTCTTGTTCTGGTTCAGGTGCTTCACGAACTCGACGATGCCGCCCTTGTAGAGGAACGTGTGGGACCGTCCGTCGCGCTCGTCCTCGATGACGATCTTGAGGCCGCGATTCAGGAACGCGAGCTCGCGGAGGCGGTTCGACAGGGTGTCGAAGGAGAAGGACGTCTCCTCGAAGATCGTCGGGTCCGGCTTGAAGCGGATGATCGTACCGTGCTTCGCCGTCTTCTCGCCCGGGGTCAGCGGGCCGGTCGGCGTGCCACCCTTCTCGTAGCGCTGCGTCCACACCTTGCCGCCCCGCCGGATCTCGACCTCGAGCCACTCGCTCAGCGCGTTCACGACCGAGATGCCGACGCCGTGGAGACCGCCCGAGACCTTGTAGGCGGAGTGCTCGAACTTCCCGCCGGCGTGCAGGACCGTCAGGACGACCTCCGCGGCCGACTTCCCGCTTTCCTTGTGGAGGTCCACGGGGATGCCGCGCCCGTTGTCACCGACCGAACAGGACCCGTCCGAGTGGAGGATGACCTTGATGGAGTCGCAGTGCGCCCCGAGCGCCTCGTCCACGGCGTTGTCCACCGCTTCGTACACGAGGTGGTGGAGCCCGTAGGCGCTCGTGTCGCCGATGTACATCGCGGGGCGCTTGCGGACGGCCTCGAGGCCCTCGAGGACCTTGATGTCGCTCGCGGTGTAGGTCTCGCCGCTCATACGGGCGCGATGCCTCCTGCGTTGACCTGGAAGACCGCGGCCCCCTTGACCGCGAGCGTCTCCGGGGACGTGAGGAACACTTGCTCGGCGGCGCCGAGCTCGCGGAGCACCAGCTCGCGCACCCCCGGGTCGAGCTCTGAGAGCGCATCGTCCAGCAGCAGCACCGGCGCGGTGCCCGCCGCCTCGGCGACCGGCAGCACCTCCGCGAGCCGGAGGACCAGCGCGACGAGCCGCTGCTGCCCGCGCGAGGCGAAGGCCCGAGCGTCCACGCCGTCGATCTCGATGGCGAGGTCGTCTCGGTGAGGCCCGACCAGCGTCTGACCCCGCCGGAGCTCCGCGCGCTGCGTCCGGTTGAGCGCGGCCAGGAGCGCCGCGGGCTCCGTCGCCTCGCCGAGCGCGGTCCGATAGCGCACCTCGACCTTCGAGCGCGTCGTGGACAGGGCGCGGTAGATGCGGGCCAGCTCGGTCTGGAGCGCCGCCACGGCCTTGCGTCGCCGGTCCATGAGCTCCATGCCGACGGCCGCGAGCTGCTCGTTCCACGGCTGGAGCCGCGCGGCTGCGTCGTCGCCGTGCGCGTGCTGCTGCAGGAGCCGGTTGCGGCGCGCGAGGATCTGGCGGTAGCGGACGAGCGCCGCCAGATGGGTCGGATAGAGCCGTCCCGCGAAGCCGTCGATGAAGTTCCGGCGCGCGCCCGGCGCGCCGTTGATGATCTCGAGGTCCTGCCAGCCGAACGCGATCACCCGCGCCCACTCGACGGACTCGCCGGCGTTCTGCCAGCGATCGTCCTCACGCTTGGTGAGCGTGCGGCGCACGACGCGGCGGCCGGCCGAGCCGTCACCTCGCACCAGCTCGCCCGAGATCGTGCTTCCCTCGACACCCCAGCGCGGCATCTCGGCCAGCCGAGACGTCCGGAAGGAGCGGCCGGCGATGAGCATTCCGAGGGCCTCGAGGAGGTTCGTTTTGCCCTGCGCGTTGGGGCCGATCAGGAGGTTCAGCCGTGGCGTCGGACTGTACTCCAGGGTGCGGTAATTACGGAAGTCGACGACGTGGATCCAGCCGATCTGCACCCTTGATAAACTCCTGTTTTATAAGGCGAAAAACCTTTCTATATGCGCATAGGCATTATAACACAGAGGTACCCTTCGTCCTCGATGCTTTTAATGACGCCGGGGCTCTGCGCGTCCTTCAAATCGAGCACGACTTGGTCCCTCTCGATGGCCGAAACCGCGTCGAGCAAATAGCGTGAATTGAACCCGATCACGAGCTCCTCGCCCGCGTACTCGACGTCCAAGACCTCCTCGGCCTCGCCCTGCTCCTGGCTCGACGCCGAGAGCCTCAGAGAGGCGGGAGCCAGCGTGAACTTGACCGGCTTGTTCCGCTCCTCGGCCATGACGGACACGCGGCGGAGGGCCGCGCTCAGCACGCCGCGCGACATGACGAGGCGCTTCGGGTGCGCCTTGGGGATGACCGCCTCGTAGTTCGGGAACTGGCCCTCGATCAAGCGCGCGGTCATCACGAAGTTCGGCATCTGCAGGACGAACTGGTTCTCGGTGATGGCGATCTGGACGTCGTCGCCCGAGCCGAGGACGCGCATGATCTCGGTAACCGCCTTGCGCGGCACGATCCCGGCTATACCCCCCAGGCCCCGGCCGAGGCTCCGCTTGGCGAACGCCAGCCGATGACCGTCGGTGGCGACCATCTGCAGATCCTTCCCCTGCAGCGTGAAGAGCACCCCGTTCAGGGCGTAGCGTGTCTCATCGTGGGAGACCGCGAAGCTCGTCTGCGTGAGCATCTCCCGGAGCGTCTTCGCCTCGAGGCTGACCCACGACTCCGGCGAGGCGGGCACGACGGGCGGAAAGTCGTCGGGTGAGAGCCCCATGAGCTTGTACGTGGCCCCCCCACACCGGAGCGTGACGGTCGCGTTCTCCGTCACCTTCAGGGCGACCGCCGCCGCAGGGAGCTCTTTCACGATCTCGCCGAGCTTCCTCGCCGATACCGTGATCGCGCCCTTCGAGGCCACCTTGGCCGGCACCGAGACCCGGGCGCCCACCTCGAGGTCGGTCGCGGTGAGCCGCACGATCTCGCCGTCGGCCTCGAGCAGCACGTTGGCGAGGATCGGCAGCGTCTGGCGGGGCTCCACGATGTTCTGCACCATCTGTAGACCCCTGAGGAACTGGTCGCGATCCAGCACTACTTCCATGCAGTTCTCCGTTGGTTGAAAGAGAAGAAGTACAACATCGTCGTCGTAGTAGAAAGTCGGCGGTGTGGACGGGGCGCGTGCGCGCCAAGTACTGGCGCCGCCGGCCGTTCGCGCGCGTGTGGTGCGGGGATAAGGGCGTGGAGACGCGGGGGACGCGTGTGGATCACAGCGTGATGCCCTGGATAAGGCCGTCGATCGTCTTGCGCAGTTTGGGATCATCCTGCAGCAGCGTCTGCACCTTATCCACGGCGTGGAGGACGGTCGTGTGATCTTTGCCGCCGAAGGCGCGGCCGACCTCGGAGAGCGAGGCGTGGGTGAGCTGGCGCGAGAGGTACATCGCGATCTGGCGCGGGAAGGCGACGGCCTTCGTCCGGTTCTGGGCCTTGAGATCGGAGACCTTGATCCCGAAGAAGTCGCAGACCTTCCGCTGGATCTGGTCGATCGTGATGACCTTCTCTTCCTCGCCCCAGAGCTCGCCGAGGACTTCCTGCGCGAGATCCACCGACATCTCCCGACCGGTGAGCGCGCAGAAGGCGATCATCCGCGTGAGCGAGCCCTCGAGCTCCCGGATGTTGGACTTGATCCGGCTCGCGATCAGGTAGGCGACGTCGTCGGGCACCCGCACCCGCTCGATGGCGGCCTTCTTCTTCAGGATCGCGACGCGGGTCTCGAAGTCGGGGGGTTGGATGTCGGCGATCAGCCCCCACTCGAATCGCGAGCGCAGCCGCTCCTCGATCTCGGGGATGTCCTTCGGTGAGGAGTCGCTCGAGACGATGATCTGCTTCCGTGACTCGTAGAGGTCGTTGAACGTGTGGAAGAACTCTTCCTGCGTGCGCTCCTTGCCCGAGATGAACTGGATGTCGTCGATCAGCAGAAGGTCGATGGTCCGGTAGCGGGCGCGGAACTCGGCGGTCCGGTCGTAGCGGATCGCGTTGATGAGCTCGTTGGTGAAGCGCTCGGACGAGAGGTAGGCGACCGACATCCCGGGGAAGAGCCTGGTGCTCTGGTGGCCGACGGCGTGGAGGAGATGGGTCTTGCCGAGGCCGACCCCGCCGTAGATGAAGAGCGGGTTGTAGGCGCGCGATGGCAGCTCCGCCACCGCCTGGCACGCGGCCTGCGCGAACTGGTTCGAGGAGCCGACGACGAAGGTGTCGAAGGTATAGCGCGGGTTCAGCCCCTCGGCGGTGCCCCCCGTCACGGGTGGGCGGCCGGGCGGCGGCGGCGGCGCGCTCTCCGCCGCGGCCTCGTCCACGACGATGGCGACGCGCGGGTGGCCGCCGAGACACTCTTGCGCAGCGTCCTGGAGCGCGTCGAGGTGGTGCTGGACGAGCCAGTCGCGCGAAAAGGGGTTCGGCGCCCCGACGCGGAGGCGGTCGCCCTCGACGGCCAAGAGCCTGCACGGGCGAATCCACGTATCGAGGACGGTGTCAGGGAGTTTGCGGGAGAGGGATTCGAGAAGCCGAGCCCAAAGGCTATCTAACACAGGCGAAGACCTCACTTACTCACAGAGTTATCCACAGGTGTGGATAGCTCAGGGCCGTGGTCGACCGGGGCTTCCGCGCCCGGGCGCGCGCGCAGCAGGACAAAGCTCCTCTCGCGCGATCACTCGATCGATGGATGGCGGACTCTAGCACGCGCGCGAACGACGTCGCAAGGGTCTTCGCGTGTTGACTCGCCTTGACGCGCTGTCTACACTGTCTCGGCTCGACCAACGCGAGGAGGATCGGCGCGTGAAGCGCACGTTTCAGCCGAATGTACGCCGCCGGAAGAAGACGCACGGCTTCCGCGAGCGAATGAAGACGAAGGGCGGGCGGAAGGTGCTGAAGCGCCGGCGCGCGAAGGGGCGGAAACGGCTGACCGTCTGACCGGGCCCTTTCCTCGACGCGAGCGGTTGACCAACAGCGCCGATTTTCAGGCGCTCTTCCAGCGGGGCAAGCGCATTGATCGACCAACCATGAT
>WNGI01002301.1_pt1 | contig 16501 bp, 16 predicted proteins | sample 5400621 | NCBI WGS metagenome assembly WNGI01 (sample SAMN13153374, study PRJNA577476) | soil metagenome | isolation source: 20 cm soil or saprolite under Garry oak tree replicate 1 | place: USA:California | collected 2016-06-15 | reverse complement strand
ACAGTCACTTCGACCAGCGATCAGCGAAAAAGTGTGCCGGTCGTCACAGTGGAGAGCTTTTACAACTCGCATGCGGAGAAGCTGCAAATGAAACTGGAGGGACCGCGCGTCGGATTCCATCGCAAGATTCGGGAGCCCACCATCAACCGTCCTGGTCTCGCCCTCTCAGGTTTCTTCAGTTATTTCGCGGAAAAACGCGTTCAGGTTCTGGGCGCAGCCGAAAACACTTACCTGAAGAGCTTGTCCGAGAAAGTGCGGGTGCAACGATTTCGCGATCTTTGCGCCAAAAAGATTCCCTGTCTGGTGATTTCGCGTGGGGCGCATCTTGATCCAGCGCTTTTGGCGACAGCCACGGAGGAAAAGATCGCTGTCTTTCGTACTCCGATGATAACGATGAAGTTTATTAACGCTGCTACGATCGCTCTGGAGGTGGATTTTTCCCCCACCGTTACAGAATTTGGCAGTATGGTCGATATTCTCGGAGTCGGCGTTTTGATCCGTGGCGCCAGTGGTATCGGTAAGAGCGAGTGCGTGCTCGGCTTGATCGAGCGTGGCTACAGCCTGGTGGCCGATGACGTGACCCGGATCACCTCGCTGGAGGGCCGGGAATTAATGGCGACGGCGCCCGAGCTCACGCGCAATCACATGGAAGTTCGCGGGATAGGTATTATCAACGTCGCGAATATTTTCGGCATCGGCAGTATTCGTGTTGAGAAACGGCTCGACTTGGTGGTGACCTTGCAAGATTGGGAGGAACTGGACGAAGTAGACCGCATTGGGCTCGACCAGGAGTTCTATGAAATCCTGAACCTGCAGGTGCCACATGTTACCATCCCGGTGCGGCCGGGACGCGACATCGCGCGATTGATCGAAGTAGCGGCGATGGATCAAAAACTGAAAGGGCTGGGCCGAAACAGCGCGGTGGAATTTAACAGGAAATTGCTCAATTTGATGGAGCCGAAGGAAGACTAATGGGCTTGTTGAATAGGAGAGCGACCGCGGCGCGTGGTCAAAAGATCGAGAAAACTATTCCAATAATAAATCGACTGGGTTTGCATGCGCGACCGGCCGCGATGTTTGTGCGAATTGCCAGTCGCTACCGGTCCGAAGTTTGGGTGGCAAAGGAAGGCGAAGAAGTGAACGGTAAGAGTATTATGGGACTGATGATGCTCGCCGCCGGTCAAGGGTCGAACTTGCGTATTCGCTGCGAAGGCGCCGACGCCGCGAAGGCAATGGAGGAGCTGGAGGAACTAATCAACGCGCGCTTCAACGAAGATTGACATCCCCGTTAATCTCGCAGGTGGATGAACGGCGATAAAGCGGCGCGGGAAATTCGGTTCCATGGCGCGGGCGTTTCCCCCGGGCTCGCCCGGGGCACCATTCATGTCCTGCGCCAGGATTCCGATGACGAGGTGGTGCGCTATCCCATCAAGGCTTCGCAAATTGGCAATGAGATTGGGCGCTTCGAGGCCGCGCTTATACAAACGCGGATGCAAATCCTCGAAATGCAGCAGCGCATCGCCCAGTTGATTGGAGCCAAGGATGCGGCCATTTTCGACGCTCACCTCCTGGTCGTCGAGGATCGCACTTTAATCGATGAAGTGCTGCGCAAGCTTGAAAAAGAGTTGTGCAATGTTGAGTTCGTTTTTAAGCAAGTGGCCACCAATTATGCCGAAACTCTCAGCAAGATCGACGATCCCTATTTACGCGAACGCGCCCTCGACATCGAGGATGTGACGCGGCGCGTCATTCGGAATCTGCAAGGTAAAGCGCACAAGCCGCTGGTGGGCGCAGTTGAGCCGCACATCTGCGTCGCGCATAACCTGACTCCTTCCGACATGTCGACGATGAACAAGGAGCGAGTGCTTGGCATCGCGACTGATCTTGGCAGCCGGACATCACACACTGCGATTATGGCGCGGTCACTCGGGATTCCGGCGATTGTCGGCCTGCATGACGTCAGCGAGAAATTGGAGACGGGTCAGAACGTCCTGATCGATGGCACCAATGGAGTGTTGATTGTCGATCCGAAGCCGGAGACGCTGGCGCAGTACGAGGAAATCGAATCGCGTCGGGTGCAAGTTGCAGCGCAGTTAAAGGAACTGCGCGAGACAATATCGACTACGCGGGATGGTCGCCACATTGTGCTTTCGGCCAACATTGAGCTGCCGGGCGACGTCGATTCCGTTGCCGCCAACGGCGCCGAAGGCATCGGCCTTTATCGAACAGAATTTCTCTATATGAATCGTGCCACACTGCCGGCCGAAGATGAGCAATATCAAACTTATCGCGAGGTGGCCGAGCGGGTTGCCCCCAATCCGCTAATTATCCGAACTTTTGACCTTGGCGGAGACAAGCTTGCGCCTGGTAGCGTGGATGTGACTGATGAGATGAATCCGTTCCTGGGTTGGCGTGCCATCCGGTTTTGTCTCGAGAACATTGACATTTTTAAGACACAACTGCGCGCCATTCTTCGCGCCAGCGCGGTCGGCAACGTCAAAATCATGTTTCCGATGATCTCGGGTCTCGATGAATTACGACGGGCGGTAGCTATCGTGAAGGAATGCGCACAGGAGCTTGGTCGCGAGGGGCACGCCTTTAACCAGGAAATGGAAGTGGGCGCGATGATTGAAATCCCGAGCGCGGCCATTTCGGCCGACACCCTCGCGCGCGAAGTCGATTTCTTCAGCATCGGCACAAATGATCTGATTCAGTATGCTCTGGCGGTCGATCGGGTGAACGAACGGATCGCGCACCTGTATGAGCCGACGCATCCGGCCGTGCTGCGATTACTTAAAATGATCGCCGATGCAGCCCATGCCAATGGAATCTGGGTTGGCGTGTGTGGGGAAATGGCGGGGGACATTGCCCTAATTCCGCTCTTGCTTGGGCTCGGCATGGATGAACTCAGCGTCGGCGCGACGTTGGTGCCGCGGGTAAAACGCGCAGTTCAGAGTCTGGCCACCAAAGAATGCCAGAACCTGGTAGATGAAGCGCTCAAACTGCAAACCCCATCGCAAATCTTGACCCGTTGCCTGGAGCTGGCCAGCCAACGTTATGGGGATCTCTTAGGCTGAAGGGAGCGTGAATGGTGATCGGTGACTAGTGAATGGTAGGTTTCTGAAACGCGCACGCGAGTTGGCTGTCACCATTCACTTATCACCAGTCACTAATCACGAATTCCGAATCACTCTTCCTCAGTCGACTCCGTTTCCGGGTCGGGTTTCAGGCCGTCTTCCTCCATTTTGCGGAGCACATCACTCATGTCATCCACCTCATCCCAAACTTCCTGGCTGACGTAAATGGGCGCTTTTTGTTGCGTCGCCATTGCGATGCAATCGCTCGGCCGGCCATCCAGCTCGATAATTTTTTTCTGCTGCAACTCATTCTCCGCCCGAATGATCATGCGGGCATAATAGGTTGCGTTTTTTAGATCGTTGATGATGACGCGCTCGACCTTGGCCCCGACCGCCGCCATGAGATGGGCAATAAGATCGTGCGTGAGCGGTCGCTCCTTTGAAATGTCGCGCATGAACATGGTAATCGCGCTACCCACCGTTTGATCCACGTAAATAATGAACACTTTGTCGTTGTTCCCCAGAAAAACGGCGCAGCCGCCGCTCGTCGGCAATACCGCGCGCACCTGCACCTCGATCACCGTCTTGTTCATCGAGGCGAACGTTATCCGCATGGAGACGAAAAACAAGCTGCGCGGGGTTGGCGGATTGTGCGCTCCGTTGCGCGGTATTAATGGCTGCGCCGCAGGCGCATTATTTTTGGTGGATCGAGCTGGCCGCGGGACGAGTCCATCCATTTGGCGGATAAGGGCCTGCTCGATCGACTTTGGCTTATGAAAACGTTCGCTTCTTGTGAATAAGTCTAGCGAATTTTTTTCGAACTGCACTTGCATGTTCGGCGCGCTGATTGATTATGCGCTCTGCGGTTCTGCGCCGCGCGCCAAAGAGACATGAAAACCGAGTGGGACGTCGAGTCCGCCATTGCTACCTACAACGTCGATCGCTGGGGCAGCGGTTATTTCACGATCAACAATAATGGCAATGTCGAGGCGCGACCATTGCAGGCTGAGGGCGGTTCCATCGACATTCTCGAAGTCGTGAACGAAGCCCGTGACCGCGGCCTCGCCTTTCCGCTCGTTATTCGGTTTCAGGATTTATTGCGGCACCGCGTCGAGTCGGTGAATCGCGCTTTCCAAGCGGCGATTACCGAGTTCGGTTATCGCGGCGCCTATCGAGGCGTTTTTCCTATCAAGGTGAACCAGTTGCGAGAGGTCATCGAGGAAATAGTCGACGCCGGCCAGCAATTTCATTTCGGGCTGGAAGCCGGCTCAAAACCGGAACTGGTCGCCGCGCTGGCAATGCACAAGGACCCGGAAAGCCTGATCATTTGCAATGGTTACAAAGACGCGGCCTTCATTCGTATCGCGCTTCTGGGGTGCAAGCTTGGCAAGCCGGTTATCATTGTCGTCGAGAAACTCGAGGAGCTCGAACAGACGATTCGCACATCAAAAGAGGTCGGCGTTGAGCCTCAGATCGGCATTCGCGTGCGGCTGCACAATAAGGGTTCGGGAAAATGGGCACCGAGCGGTGGCGAAAATGCAAAATTCGGGCTCGACACTACCAGCCTGCTCGCAGCCAGTGAAACATTGAAGGCAGCGGGACTCGGCCATTGCCTCAAACTTGTTCACTTCCACGTTGGTTCGCAGGTTCCCGACATCGCTACGATCAAACGGGCGGTCCGCGAAGCAGCGCGCTACTACGCAAAGCTCGCCAAATTCGGACATGAGCTCGGTTATCTCGATGTCGGTGGCGGTCTGGGCGTCGATTACGATGGCTCGCGCAGCGATTTCGACAGTTCGACCAACTATTCATTGCAGGAATACGCCAACGACGTCGTTTGGAACATAATGGACGTTTGCGATTCGGAGGGAGTTGCAAATCCGGCCATCGTGAGTGAAGGCGGTCGCGCCATCGTCGCCCATCACTCCGTCCTGGTCGTGGAAGCGTTCAGTTCGATCGAAAGAACCGCACCAAAATTAAAGGTCGAAGCGGGTGACAAAGATCATAAACTGGTGCGCGACATTCTGGATGTAAAACAGCGGCTCAAACGCGGCAATCGCCTCGAGAGCTTGCATGACATCCAGCAAATCAAGGAAGAATCGCAGCAGATGTTCGATCTTGGTCTGCTCGATCTCGAATCAAAAGCCAAGATTGAGACGGTTTATTGGCAACTCGCTCAGCAGATCGTCAATATGCATCGGGGTCTGCGCTACGTACCCGAAGAAGTAAAACAGGTCGAAACTTCGCTGAGCGATCAATACATTTGCAATTTTTCCGTGTTCCAGTCGCTGCTCGATCATTGGGCTCTGGGACAATTATTTCCCATCATGCCAATCCACCGGCTGACCAGTCCGCCGGATCGCAACGGCATGATTGTGGACATCACGTGCGACTCCGACGGCAAAGTCTCGAAGTTCATCGACCTACAGGATGTCAGAGACACGCTGCCGCTCCATCGCATCGCGCCCGGCGAGATCTATTACCTGGGTGTCTTTATGGTCGGCGCCTACCAGGACATCATGGGCGACCTGCACAATTTGTTCGGACGCGTCACTGAGGTACATCTTTTCCTCGATCCCGATGAGGAATCAGGTTGGTATATCGAGGAGGTCATTGAAGGGAGCACCATCGGTGAAGTCCTTTCCATGACACAGTGGGACAAAGTCGAGCTCATGCGCATGCTTAAAACGCAAGTCGACAGCGCGATCAAAACCGATCGGCTCAAGCCAAACGACGCGATGAAGCTTCTCTCTGATTATGAGCGTCTCTTGCAGGAATACACCTACCTTTCGCTCAATGGCACCAAAGCGCCGCCGCAACCCGGCAATTGGTTGCCGTTGAGCTGACATTTGTAGCGCGGTATCGCATTGGTAGGCACGCTGTTGCCGCGGAAGAAGCATCATTCTTTGAATGTCCTTCCGCCCTCCGGGATCGCGACTGGGCGGGCGCTGATCTCGCAGTCGAAACGAGCGGTACGCTGATTAAACTAGTGTGATCAAAATCCGGCTTGTGAGAGATCCTTCACTCCATTCAGGATGACACCATAGGAATGCTCACCGAATAATATACTTTCTGCGCGCCACCAGTTGGCTGGGCTGAGATAGCATATTTTTTCCCGGAAGCGGCATGAAGAAGTCCCAGCGGTGGGAAAGCAGTCGCGCGATCTCGCAAAATGGGTCTTGCCCAACACTTTGATGTCTGGGTATTTAGAGCTTTACTTCGATCCGGGCATAAGGTTTGCATAGGTTCAGCCCGAATGCGGCTGGCCTTCGTGCTTCTTCTTGCTTCGGCAGCGATCTGCCGCTCGGACACTCCGGCCGGACGATGGGAGGGGTCGGTGCAGATCCCGGAAAGGGAGTTGAAGCTGATTGTCGATCTCGCGCAGCAAAAAGATGGCGCCTGGGCCGGATCAATCATTATCCCTCTACTGGATATCAAGGGCACGGCGCTCGCCGACATCGCGGTGAAGGGCTCCGAAATCTCTTTTGCCGTCAAAAGTAGCTCCCCGATAGGCTTGCAAGCCACCTTTAAAGCGCATTTCAGCGCGGACGGGAGTTTGGTTGGTGATTTCGCACAAGCAGGTAACCTGGCGCCGTTCAGTTTGAAAAAGACCGGGCCGCCGCAAGTGGAATTGCCGCAGCACAGCACCGCCGTCGTTAAGGAACTCGAAGGAGAATGGAAAGGTGAATACGAGCTTTTCGGGTATCCGAGAAAAGTCACAGTCAAGCTGGCTAACCGCGGTAGCGATGGCGCGACCGCCGAATTCGTAGTCGTGGGCAAAAAGGTCAACAACCTGCCGGTTGATCTTGTGACGCAGGAAGGCGATTTGCTGACGGTTGATTCGCACGAGACAGGCATCGGCTACGAAGGCCGGTTCCAAAAAGATGCTGGCGAAATCAACGGGACTTTCTCTCAGGGTGCGATCGAGTTGCCATTGATCTTGCGACGCGTGCAATGAAGCGGAAGCTGATGTCTTTAGTAGCGGCGTTCTATCCGTGCCGATTCCATTGTGTTTCGGCGGTCATCCGCTTTCGTGGAACTACAGTGCGACAGGCAGACCGCTACAGTTTTCGACGCACTACTTTCATTACGATTGCAATCAGCTTGAGTCTTGCGGGATTTTGTCAGGCACAATCGATGTTTCGCGGGGATCCTGCGCACTCAGGCGCTTATTCTGGACCTGCACCGCGGCAGTTCCATAGGGTCAAATGGAAATTTCCTACTGGCGACCGAATCGTGTCTTCGCCGGTCATCCAGAACAAAACGCTCTATTTCGGTGGCGACGACGGCAATATCTACGCTGTTGACGCGGAGACTGGTCATCAGATTTGGAAGCGCGCGACCAAAGGTCCGGTATCGTCGACACCGGCGGTGGCTGATGGAATTGTTTACGCGATCAGCTACGACGGAAAGTTATATGCGGTCAACGCCGACACGGGCGCGATAAAATGGAAGTTTGCCACGGGCGGCGAACGGCGGTTCGAAGCAAAAGGCCTCCACGGTATGGAGCCGAAAACCCAGACGATCGCTGATCCTTTTGATGTCTTTCTGTCCAGTCCAGTGGTAGCACACGGCGCCATATATTTCGGCAGCGGCGACGGCAATGTTTATGCGGTTGATGTGACCACAGGCGAACAGCGCTGGAAATTTAAGACCGGCGACGTCGTCCATTCGTCTCCCGCCTACGCGGGCGGAGTTTTGTACTTCGGAAGTTGGGACAGTTACTTCTATGCCGTCGACGCGGAGACCGGAAAGGAGAAATGGCGCTTCCACGGCGGCGAAGACGCGCTCATTCACAATCAGGTGGGGTTTCAATCGTCCCCGGCGGTGGTGGACGGCGTTGTCTACACTGGATGTCGCGACTCGAACCTTTATGCGCTCGACGCCGCCACGGGGAAGGAGAAATGGCGATTCTTCAATGAATTGAGCTGGGTGATTACGTCGCCGGCGGTGACACAAGGCAAAGTCTTCTTCGCCGCCTCGGACTCAAGTCTTTACCATGTGGTTGAGGCCGCCACGGGCAAGCCGGTTCTGCGACAACAGGGAAGAGCCTATATGTTCTCGTCGCCGGCCGTGGCGGGAGACGTGGTGTTAATCGGCGTTCTGAACGGAACGCTGGAAGCGCGCGACCTGAAGAGCGGCGAAGTTCTGTGGGATTTTCGGACCGAAGCTTCGAAGCGAAACAAAGGTTGGGTGCTAACCGCGGACCGGAAATTCAACGCTCCGCTGCTCTTTTACTCGAACTGGCGGGAGGCGCCGATTGTGGCGACCGACCGGCAAATCGGCATCGGTGCACTTTTCTCGTCGCCCTTGATCACGAACGGCGTGGTTTATTTCGGAAGCACGGACGGATTTTTGTACGCGCTGGAATAGATAACTAACCGCGGATCACCGGTTGACCGCAGCCTGCCCGTTGTGGCGGAGGCTCCGTCACGCCTTACCCAAGCCAAAAAATCGACAGCCACGCGCCCCCTCCCATTTATGAGATGGATTCTAAGCAGATCAATTCGCTCTCGGTGTCGATTCCTCAGCTCGAGGCATCAGCCCCAATTTTACCTTATCCTTGTAAATTCAAGCTTCAAGCCTTTGGGCTCTCTCAGAGTCATACGGTCGCCCGAGAATTCCACTTGATAAAGAGAGGTGGCGAAAGGCGTCTCGATCTTCACTCGGTTACGGTCAAGAATATATCTGCCTCGCGTGCTCCCGATCACGACGGCTCCATTTTTAGAGAACTCCCAAACCATTGCGCTGGCATCCGACGTGCGCCATTGACCGACGATGTCGTGGGAAGAACCCCCACAGCCGGCCATAGCACACAGCAGGACCGCCAAGGCGATTATCCCAAATCGGAATTGATGTCGGGGAAAAATAAATGGCATGACATCCGGCGCTCCCTATTGCCGGGGCGCAATCGGCAGAATAAATAATCTAGCGACTCGTTTCGACACCATAAAGTCTTTCTTTGGCTTTCACCGGTAAAGGACGCTTTGAATAGTATGCATCGGTCGCGCCCATCCGAGTGCAGGGCGGACCGGAAATTCAATCGATTGCGGAGATGCGCTTGATGGAATGAATAGCGCCGAGCTGCCGCCGCAACCCAGCGTTTGTTTGCCGTTGAGTTGACTTAGGGCGCGAGACGTAGCCTTCGACAACACTTTGGTTTCCGGCTTGCGGCGCTGATTAACCGCCACCGGTTGGTACGGCTAACCAATATCGGCTGGCGATTGGGAGCCTGCCCTAAGACCTCTAGAAGCTGGGCTTCCTCGGGACGGCCAATGAACCTCCTCTCTCACCAGCGAATGTCTCAACTTCATTGGCAACAAGATGCGAGATGTTGTCGCGCTGGGTAGCTCTGTCATGTCGACCGAAAGTCTTGCCCTGAGCGAAGTCGAATGGGTGGAGACATCTCTCACTATTACGGTTTGTGACGATATAAACCCAGAAACTCTAATCGCGCGCCATAGCTCGAAATAGAAAGAGATTTCTCCCACTGCGGTCGAAATGACAAGATGCCAAACTTGGCGTGCGTATCGCCGCTCAAAGTCATAATCGACCGAAAGCTTACCCTGAAACGTGCAGAAGGCGGCGCTTCTCCGGGACCGCCAATGGACGCCCTTCTCACCAGCAAATGCGTGAAGTTCATTGGCAGCGAAGTCGAACGGGTCAATCGCCGCTACCTGATTGTCATCGCGAATTCGACTCACAGCCGCTTGTCATTCGCCACGGAGTCGAGGAATTTGCTGAGAACTTAAGACTTAAAGCTTAAAGCTTTTTCTTGTGGCTAAGACGTTTTCTCTCATCCCAATCAAGGAAGCGCTGGAGAGTTCGGAACCAAGTCCTGCCATTCAGGTGCAAGGCTGGGTCCGGACGCGGCGCGATTCCAAAGATTTTTCGTTCATTGAACTGAACGACGGCTCTTCACTTCGCAATCTCCAGATTATCGCGAAAAACACGTTGTCGAATTACGGCGCGGTGCAGCGTTTGACCACCGGTGCTTCAATAATCGTGCAAGGCGAGCTGGTGCCGTCACAAGGGAAAGGCCAAAACTGGGAGGTGCTTGCCGAACACATCGAGATTGTCGGTGGCACTGATGATACGTATCCTTTGCAAAAAAAGGGGCACACGCCGGAGTTTTTGCGCGAGATCGCGCATCTGCGCCCACGCTCGAATCTTTTCGGGTGCGTCTTTCGCGTGCGAAGCCGGCTCGCATTCGCCATCCACCAATTTTTCCAGGAACGCGGTTTCATTTACATACACACGCCCATCATTACCGGGAGCGATTGCGAGGGAGCGGGGGAATTGTTTCGCGTCACCACCATCGACCCGAAGAGTCCGCCGCGAGGCCAGGATGGGAACATCGACTACGAGCAGGACTTCTTTGGCCGATCGACTTACCTAACCGTTAGCGGTCAGCTCGAAGCCGAGGCGTTCGCTTGCGCATTATCGAAAGTTTACACCTTTGGTCCGACCTTCCGCGCGGAGAATTCCAATACCTCTCGCCACGCCAATGAGTTTTGGATGATTGAGCCGGAAATGGCATTTTGCGATCTGCGCGGCGACATGGATCTCGCCGAGCAGATGGTTAAATATCTGGTCTACGACATTCGCTCACATTGCGTGGAGGAGCTGGACCTGTTCGCCAAATTTGTCGACAAAGAATTACTGGCCCGACTCGACTTCGTTGTCGAGCGGCCTTTCCAAAGGGTCACTTACACGGATGCGGTCAATCTTCTCGCCAAGAGCGGCGAAAAATTCGAGTTCCCGGTTGGGTACGGATTGAACCTGCAATCGGAACACGAGCGTTGGCTGACCGAGAAACATTTCAAATGTCCGGTCACGGTTTTTAATTATCCAAAAGAGATCAAGCCCTTCTACATGCGCTTGAACGATGACGACAAAACGGTCACAGCCATGGATTTGCTCGTGCCGGGTATCGGCGAAATTGTCGGAGGCAGCCAACGTGAAGAAAGGCTCGAAGTGTTGGAAGCGAACATGCGCCGGCACAACATGAACCCAGCCGACTACAGATGGTATCTCGATCTGCGGCGTTACGGCACCGTGCCGCACTCCGGGTTCGGTCTCGGCTTCGAGCGCATGCTCATGTTTATCACCGGCGTGCCAAATATTCGCGATGTCATTCCGTTCGCGCGCACGCCAGGCAGCGCGGAGTTCTGATTGAACCGCAGATTGCGCGGATGACGCGGATTTATTGTAGGACGGCCGTATTAGCGCAGTAACCCGGACTACACAGATCGTGCCGGTTTGTAGCTCAACTCTGACCTCTGATCTCTGACCTGTGGCCTCTGGCCTCTGGCTTCTATTTCTTAGTCGCCTTGCGCGACCGCATCGGCGAAAGCGATTTCGCCGGACCTTAGATCCAGTTCAGCTTCGGCCGCGGTCCCGAACACGCGCGCGCGGTGGTCGTCGAATTCTCCCTCCCATCGCGCCACCACAACGGTAGCCAGACAATTGCCAATCACATTCACGGCGGTGCGGCCCATATCCATTAATTCGTCGACGCCAAAGATGACGGCCACACCGATCGGACCAAGACCGTCCGGAAGAAATGTGTTCAGCGTGGCGAGCAGAACCACGAGTGACGCACGGGGCACCGCGGCAACGCCCTTAGAGGTGAGCATCAGCGTCAGCATCATCACAACTTGCTGGCCAAATCCCATGTGCCAGCCCATGGTCGTTTCGGCCGCTTGCGCGACGAACACAGAAGCTAACGCGAGATACAATGTCGAGCCGTCGAGATTAAACGAATATCCGGTCGGCATCACGAATCCGACGATGTGTCGCGGGACCCCGAACCGTTCCATCGCCTGCATCGCTTTCGGCAACGCCGATTCGCTGCTGGTGGTCGCGAACGCGATCGTCGCCGGCTCGCGCACTGCGCGAATGAATTGGCGCAGCGGCATGCGCATTAAGAAAATGACGAGCCCGAAAACGAGGACGATAAAAATGATGAGTGCGAGATAGAGAGAGAGGATCAGTTTGCCGAGATTAACCAGCACGCCGAGACCCTGTGTGCCGATCGTATGCGCCATGGCCGCGCCTACCCCGATCGGCGCGAACATCATGACGTAATTGGTGAACTTGAACATGACCTGCGAAAGGCTTTCCATCGCGCGAACGATCGGCTTCCCTTTTTCGCCGACAGCGGACACTGCCATGGCGAAGAGCACCGCGAAGGCAACGATTTGCAGAACGTCGCCGCGTACCATCGACTCAATCACACTGGAGGGAAATGCGTGCACGATCGTTTCGACCAGCGTTTTGGGATGGCTTTGACCGATCGTCTTGATGATATCGGTATTGCTGGCGACCAGCGTCACGCCGGTGCCCGGCTTGGTGAAATTGACCACGGTCAAGCCAATGAAGAGGGCGGCGGTCGTGACGATCTCGAAATAGACTAACGCCTTGAGCCCCATGCGTCCGACCTTTCGCAAGGCACCGGCGCCTGCGATCCCCACAACGATGGTCGAGAAAACGAGCGGCGCGATGATCGACTTGATCAGATTAATGAAGATGTCGCGGAGAAAATAAATTTTGTTTCCCCAATCAGGTCGCAGCCATCCGATCACGCCGCCCAGGATCAGTCCGATCATGATCTGAGTCGTGAGCGACGGCCGATACCACGGCCGGCGCAAAGGTTGGGAAACAGCTCCGTTCATTCGGTCGTTGGATTAACACAAAGCGCGAAATTGAAACAGCGCGTTTCTGTTCCGGGGAGCGCACGCGCCTCGCGTGCTCTCCCCGGACATTCGCGGTCACGTGTGATGTACGCTCCATTTGCTGCGTGTTCCTGACTCATCTTGTCTGCACATCGTGTGGGCTACGCCACGAATCGGCGCGGTTGCAGAATGTCTGCACGAAATGCCAGAAGCCGCTTTTTGCCGCATACGATCTCGCCGCGGCGGGTCGCACGCTCACGCGTGAGACATTGCCCACGCGCGAGAAATCGTTGTGGCGTTATCGCGAAGTGCTCCCATTGCCCGCGGGCGTCGAACCCATCTCGTTAGGCGAAGGTGGAACGCCGCTGCTTCGAGCCACGAGATTCGCCGACGATCTCGACCTTTGGATCAAAGACGAATCCCAAAATCCGACCCAGAGTTTCAAAGCGCGCGGTATGTCAGTGGCCGTATCGATGGCGAAACATCTTGGCGCAGTCAGGCTTGCTGCGCCGAGCGCGGGAAATGCCGGCGGTGCACTCGCCGCCTATGCCGCGCGGGCCGGCCTCGAAGCGTATATCTTTATGCCGCGCGATACGCCGCGCGCGAACGTTATTGAGTGCCGCGAACTCGGCGCACACGTCACTCTCATTGACGGACTTATCACTGATTGCGGCGCGGAAATAGCCCGACGCAAAAACGCGGAAGGCTGGTTCGATATGTCGACGCTCAAAGAACCGTATCGTGTGGAGGGAAAAAAGACGCTCGGCTACGAGTTGGCCGAGCAATTGAATTGGACGTTACCCGACGTGGTTCTTTATCCAACCGGCGGTGGCACCGGCCTCATTGGCATGTGGAAAGCGTTCGATGAAATGGGGAGGCTCGGCTGGGTTGACAAAAAACGGCCGCGAATGTTTTCCGTGCAGGCCACCGGTTGCGCGCCCATTGTGCGCGCGTTCGAAGCGGGCGAAGAAATCGCGACCGAGTTTCCGGACGGACCCACCATCGCCTCGGGATTGCGCGTTCCAAAAGCGATCGGCGATTTCATCATGCTTAAGATTTTGCGCGAATCGAATGGTGGCGCAATCGCAGTCGATGACGAAGAAATGGTTCGCGTCGGGCGCGAGGTGGGAAAGAGCGAAGGTCTCTTTGTCGCGCCGGAAGGTGCAGCGTGTTTTGCCGCGCTCAAATCGCTGAGAGCTTCTGGCAAGATCGACATCGGCGAACGAGTCGTGATCTTCAACACCGGCTCAGGGATCAAATACCTCGACTGTTTCGACCGCGACTCCTAGCTTTTGGCCATGGCAACGCGCGAGTGCGACACCTGTTGCTATTGATTTCGATCCTCGTGCTCTTCATGGTAAGTCCGTTTGTCGTCACGCTTCATCACGGCCTCTTGGTTCTAAACATCGTTGGAGCGACAATTATGGTTGCCGGCTTCTACGCGCTTAGCGACCGGAAGCAATTGTTCAGGACTGCGATTGTCCTGTCGGCGATTTCGATTCTGGCGACGTGCCTGCTTCTCGCCTTCCCGCAGCATTGGGCCGTGCTGGTATCGCACCGTTCCATCATCTTGCTGGTGGCGTTTTTTTGGGTCTCGATCCTCGCTTACGTCCTGCACAGCGGTCGAGTGACCTCAGACAGAATCTTTGCTGCTATCTGCGTGTATCTGCTAATCGGATTCGCGTGGAGTTTATGACGCTGACTACGGTCGGCTATGGCGACGTACTTCCGCGCTCATCGGCTGCGCGAACCATGGCCGCCCTCGAAGCGATAATGGGACAGATTTATCTCGCCGTGCTCGTCGCACGTCTCGTTGGGTTGCACATCGTCCACGCAAGCGGTCTACGCTCGCGTGAAGAGGATTGAAGGCGGCTTGACGGTAAAGATATGTGAGGTCGGCAATCACCGCTTCCATAAATTCCTCGCGCACTTTTCCAGCAAGGTGGCTTGAAGATTGTGGGTGAAAGATTCTACGGCCAGTCGCAGCTGGGCGTCCGGTCGTTGTCCCACGCGCCGATAAAATCGGACCGCGCAGCTTCTTTAAATTGGGTTTCATTCCGCCCCCAAATGGAATGTGTATATCTGTTCGGAGAACCTTCCGCAAATCGCAATTCCCCATCATCTTCGTCGCCTTTCTCTTGCGTCGGTGCGCTGCGGCGTAAGTCATAATTCGGCTGGTTTTTCCAAACATTGAACAACCGCACTGCCATTTCCGTCCGTTACTTACAAGGAGGGAGTTATGGATTGGGAAGTAAATGTTTTTCTATTACCTTCAGAGTTGGACGATCTCCGCCGTTTGCGGGCGGCAGAAGGCTACATTGAACTCGGCATGTTTGACGACGCCGATGCCGAGCTTGACCAAATTGATCCGTCTTATCCGGCTGTGTCACGCGTTCTTGCACTCAGACTGTGCACTTATGCTGGGCTGGCCAAGTGGGAATTGATGGAAGCGGTCGCTGAGAAACTCGCGCGACGTGATCCAGATGATGTTCAGTGGGCGATTTGGAGGGCGTACGCAGCGGCCAAAGGTCAATCAATCGAGGGAGCGACAAAGATCTTGATTCAGGAGCTGCGAACGCATCCAAACAATCCGATGCTGCATTACGCAGTTTCTTGTTACGAGAGTCGTCTGCACCATTTCAAGACAGCCAAGCGGCACCTTGCTCGCGCCATCCAACTCGATTCTAGATTAAAACTGGTGGCGTTGAATGATGAAGAGCTTGAGCCCCTTTGGTCGGCAATCGAGCAGCTTGGTCATTGAGCAAATTCGTTAACGCAATCCACTTGGAAACTTACTGAAGTTTACTCTGCTTTCCCGCGCCCAGCGCATCCTCTGTCATTTCCCCCAACAGCCTGCCCTGAGCGGACTCGAACGGGTGGAGAATACGGCGGCCGGGACGCCGTCTGGTGGACGGCATTGCCCGTTAAAGGAGAAACGCGTGCGACTCTCAAAAAAGTTTGAAAAAGCTTTGGTTTACGCCACGCACATACATGGCGGTCAACTTCGGAAGAAAACCAGGATTCCATACATCGCCCATATCCTGGGAGTGACAGCAATCGCGATGGAGTATGGGGCAAACGAAACAGAAGCCATCGCGGCACTGTTGCATGATGCCGTCGAAGATTGCGGCGGGGCAAAACGTTTACGGGACATACAGGGTAAGTTTGGCAAGGCCGTGGCCAGGATCGTCGATGGTTGCACCGATACTGATCAAGTTCCAAAGCCGCCTTGGCTCGAACGGAAGAAGGCCTACGTCGCACATGTTCGACATGCGTCGACGTCAACGAAACTGGTGTCGGCTTCAGACAAACTTCACAATATTCGCGCGATCTTAATGAATTACCGCCAGGCCGGCGAAAAGCTTTGGTCTCGCTTTAATGGCGGTAAGGAAGGCGCGCTTTGGTATTACCGGGCGCTTGTTAACGTCTTTGGCGGCGGCAAGCGCATCCAGCCGCTGGTCGAGGAGATCGATCGCGTGTTAACCGAGCTTGAATCACTCGCCAATGCCGGTCGGCGGGTGACAAAGCCGCCTTTCGGGTAGGAGCCAAACTTATTCACATTTAGCGGGCGGACGCGGATAAAGAAATTGCTGCACCGATCGGAGATTCCCGATACAAAGAGAGCGTTCCCTCGGGGTTAAAAGCGTGTTCTCAAACCGACCATTATGTTAGGCGATCTTCGCAAACGCATTGTCCTCATCGACGATCACCTCGTCATGCGGCAAGGGCTGGAGCGTCTACTCAATG
>WNGI01002299.1_pt1 | contig 16502 bp, 6 predicted proteins | sample 5400621 | NCBI WGS metagenome assembly WNGI01 (sample SAMN13153374, study PRJNA577476) | soil metagenome | isolation source: 20 cm soil or saprolite under Garry oak tree replicate 1 | place: USA:California | collected 2016-06-15 | reverse complement strand
TCGCTGACTACCGTTTTTAAACTAGTTTCGGCTGTCATTGTCAATAACCCACCACTCTGAAAAACAACCACATCATCAAATCACCAACAACTAAAGTTACCAGTAGGCTCGCGGTCAGGAATACTAAGTGAGGAAGACCTGGCGTCACCCACACACCATCAGAAAACATACCCTGCTCCTTGTAGCCCTCAAGTCCAGACACCAACTTATCCCGCTCCTCCGCCGCAGACGCTACCAAGTGAAACTGTCTCACGGGTTTGGAATCTACGACTGAGACTTCTTCAGCCGGATACAAGTAGACCTTGGACTGGAGTGCATTAAAGCTGGTCTTGTAAGATGTAAGCATAACCAGAACCTTCCTCAGAATAGATTCGCGCTCGAATCCCTGAAACAATCCCCGACCGCCAGAAGCTCGTTGAAACAGATTTCTTGCTAGAAGGAAGACCGCTGAACCAATCGATAGCAGGAACGAGTTAACCAGTATAGCGATGGGGAAGGGATAGAATACGAAGGGGGGCTGCCAAAACGGGGCCAAGAAACTTGGTGATACAGGCAAAGCTAAACCAAGACACATCAGTGCTTTGCTGTCTGCTCCGCCCATCACGCTGAACTGGAACAGGAGGAAGGCTACGAGAATTGTCGCACCCGCCGAAACCGCCAAGATGGGCAATGCATCGGGGGCGAAGATTATCCTGAGAGCGAAGACTAATGCCGCCCCAGGTCCATATACAAGCCAGAACTTGTTGGAGATCTCTCTGGTCTTGAGATCGCTTAGCGAGGCGGCAATGAAGACGCCTATTGTCAAGAGCAACGCTGCCAAGTCCAGTGAAAGTGGCGTTGTTAGATTCATTCGATCTCGGAATCCCCGTCGTCTTGAAGAATGACCATATCACTTCTGGAACCATCGCTAGTGACGCCCGGTACTAGTCAGCAGTAATGCCCTACCGCTTAGCTCAAAGCTTTTAATGCAAAGGACAAACGCAATGACCGTCGAGGCAAAAACTAGAATGCCAATGGCGTTTGTCCTGATAAATGCAGAAATCGGCTCCGAAGATGCGGTTGTCAAAGAACTCAAAGCAGTCAGCAACGTGAAAGAAGCGTACATGGTCTACGGAGTCTACGACATCGTCGCTAAGGTCGCTGCTGACAGCATGGACAAACTCAAAGAGATCATTACCTGGAAGATTCGACGGCTGAACAAGGTAAAGTCAACTCTGACGATGATAGTCATCGAGAACTAGCCGACCAACGTTAACCCTCAACCGTTAGATTCTCGGCACCTACGAACATGCTAACGGAGTTACACATCGGAATCGACGACACTGATTCTGAGAAAGGCGGATGCACTACTTACACTGCTACCGTTCTCTTCCAGAATTTGATCGAGAGAGGATTCAAACCCTCCGACTTTCCATGGCTAGTTCGACTGAATCCTAACATTCCATGGAAGACACGCGGCAACGGAGCCCTTGCAGTTCATTTCTTCCTGGATGAAGAGCAGATAGAAAACGTTCAACGCCTTGCGATAGAAACTGTTGAAAGGACTACAGTTGCGTCGGCCCGCGGAACTGACCCTGCTGTAGCGTTTCTGAAAGGTCAGGTCCCAAGAACTCTTCGCGAATACTATACTCGTGCCTTGCATGATGTCTTGTCCGTCCGTGAGGCGAGAGTGGTCGCAGCAAAGGCAGGTGCGGACGTTCATGCGTTGATGGGAGTTCGAGGAATGATCGGCTCGCTTGCGGCGATTGGGGCAGGTCTAGATTCCGTAGCGAATACTTTCGAAATCATCGCCTACCGAACGAGAGAGAATCTTGGAACCTCAAGAAATATTGATCATGAATCTGTGAAATCGATGAACGCAAAATATGGAAATTCGACCTTCAACAACCTGGACCCAGAATCTGGAAGGGTTCTGGTCAGCCCGCACGGACCGGACCCAATTCTGTTGGGAATTCGAGGCTATTGTCCCCAAGACGTCCTAAGTGCCTTCAGCGAGGTGCAGTTGGGGGAAGAAGTCGAGAGAGTCATGATCTTCAGGACCAATCAAGGCACGGACGCTCATCTTGGAAAGACCAGAAGAGCGGTCGACCTCAAACCTCACCAATCAGGAGCCCTCACGGGGAGAGTAGAGGATGTGCCCAGAGTAGTGAGAGGGGGTCACGTCATCTTTCGGTTGAGAGATGATTCGGGGTTGATTGATTGCGCCGTCTATCGGCCTACTGGATCCTTGGCGATGGCGGCTCGAGACCTAATGCCTGGTGACAGAGTCACAGCCTGCGGGGGAATTCGCGGACGGCGAAATGGAAGGATGACATTGAACGTAGAAAGACTTGAGGTGCTTCATTTGGTAGAGAAGATTGATCATGCGAATCCTATGTGCGAAGATTGTGGCGGTCGATTCGAGTCGATGGGTCGAGGACAAGGGCTTAGATGTAAGAAATGTGGACAGCGAGATGAGAACGCTTCAAAGGTCCAGGTTCGACAGGAGAGACATCTTCAGTCAACTATCTACGTTCCTCCTCCAAGAGCTCGTCGGCACCTGACAAAGCCGGATTCGAAGCCCAGAAACATTTCCAACGAATATTTGCGAGTAGAGGATTTTCAGCTACGCGTCGTAGATTTCAATTAAAGCCTTTAAAACCAGTCAAAACCGCTTCCCCGCTTATAGCGGGGTGGGGTAGCCAGGTTTAACCCGCAGGGCTCATAACCCTGAGATTGGTCGAAACTCTCGACCCTCAAGCGGTGGTTCGAAGGGCCCGAGTGCGACCCGAAAGTCCACCCCCCGCTACCAAAATGATCGCTTATTACGGAGATACGTGTCCTTTTCGAATCCTTCAAAGAGAATAGCTCGCATTTCGGTTAGGAGAGCGATGGCATCGGTAATGAATATCTACATTATGAAACTGAAGAAAGACTTCGCAGAATGATTCCGGAATCTCAAACGGGTATCGACCCAGATGTCGTTCGATTCCCTGGGAATCTTTTGCTCAAACACGTTTGCAACACGAAAGATTAACTTCTCGTACACGCAGCTAGGTGCAATATTGCCCTCAAACTGCAGATTCATAATCACGCACATAAACGAAGCCGAAATCAGAAGTGCTGATGGCTACAGTATCTTCGAACCTACTCTAAAACTTGAAGTCCAAGGGCAAAATGTATTCCGGGAGATGGGTGTAGATGGCATTGACAGGGTCGTTATCATGCATTTTATTGAGACCGCTCTAAGAAAAACGCGAAAATTAGTCGAAGAATTTCCTGGCAACGCGAAGAGAGACTATCCCTACGGGCTACTCGGTACAGGCGTAATAATTCGACTAAAGCGGAATAATGGTGCGCTTGATGTTTTTCTCGAAACTGAGTCACGCTTCGGTCCCGTTCCAAAGACTGTTGCAATGAATTACTCGAACATAGTAGGCACAATCAGTCTTAGGGATTGGGTGGAAGCCATTGTAGACCTGTCTGGCGAACTTATTGACTACTTTCGGCTTTTGAACCCCCGGGTATACGAGGATCTTAAGAATCTAGAATTGCACCGTCAAATCCTTGGGCAGTTTCTCCAGTCCCTCTAGCGAGTCGAAGACACCCATGAACAACAGTTACGAATCAACCGTCCAATTGGACTGATCGCCTAGAAGGCATAGTCACTGTCAGGAAATGCGGTAATAATGCTTCCGATCCGACCGATTACAACCCGCACTACATCTTTCCCAACTGGGCCATAGGCTTGAGTTCCCCCACTTGGATTAGGTGCGGTCCAAGAGGGGTGATTCGCGATGTCCCAAACAGCGGCGCCCCATTCTTCGTCGCTCATTCCAGGCGGAGTGTGCCTCAGCGCGTGCAAATATCCTCCCTCTGGAAGACCCGGAGTATTCTTAGGAGCGAATCCGATTGATTCCGAAACTTCTTCGGCCAATGGTGTTCTTAGTTGGGCAGCTACTCTACCAATCCCATATCCAGCTCCTGCAAATGCACCGCCGGCGAGTGCACCTATCCCGACGCTGAGAGCAAAATCCTTGGCCGACCATTCAAATTTTTGGCCAGTTGCCGTGGATAACCCGCCCTGAGTTAGGTAGCTAGCAGCGCCCGATGCTGCTCCAGAAACCACACCTGCGGCAACCGTAGCGCCGAGACCGCTCAGTCCCGCTTCGGCCGCGAGCCCGAGCGCAGGGTTGAATGTCGCTCCTGCGACGGCACCAGCTACAGCACCGACTGCGATCGAGATCAAACAGGAATTGGACCACCCGCCATGCTGCCAAGCACATACAGCTCCGCCTATGACTGCTCCGGCAATTGCTCCAATGAGGATATTGAGAAATTCACCTCGCGGGTCGTTGTAGCTGACTGGGTTGTCCACAACATAGACGTACACGTTCTGTGTCTGAGGGGAAGCAAGGTCACCTGAGCGTGGGTCGGGCGAAATGAATCGTCCGATTGAAGAATCGTACCATCTGTGATAGTAGTAATACAAGCCAGTTGCGGAGCTGTATGGTTTGCCCGTAAACTTGTAAGTCTCGGAGCCGCCGGGTGTTCCGTTATCTTGGCCGAACGGCTGATAGCTGTTGGAGAATAGAACGTTCTGTGAAGAGTCTGTGATGAGTCGAGTGCTACCGAGTGCATCGGTGTGGAAATAAGTCACAGCACTGCCCGAGACATTAGCGATCCTTAGCCCTCCAACGTAGACGTAGTCGTTTGTCCGGATTCCAAGTACACGCTCTGACAGGGTGTCTGTTCCGGTGTAAGCATAGACGGTAGTTACTGACTCGACTGATTGGACCCGACGCCCCCGTCCATCATAAGCGTACGCCCCTTGCATCGTGCCGTTTTGGCTCACTTTGACCAGACGGTTTGAGGTATCCCACGCATAGGACGTGCTGACAGTTCCTGTTGTCCTAGTCTTGAGATTGCCGTTCTGGTCATACGAGAACGATATGTTTGTGTTGGGGTTTGAAGACGATGCAAGTTCGTTATTGGCTGCGTTGTACGTGTAGGTCGTTGTAACTCCGTTTACGTTCTGCGTCAGTACGTTTCCTACGAGATCGAGCCCATAGGTTGTGGTGGTGTTGGTTATTCCTGTAACAACTTGGCTAGTTGCAAGACGTTGAAGGGGATCGTAACCGTACTGCTCGGCTATTTTGATTATCGTTCCTGAGGTTGAAGTCGAGTTGCCTGTGATAGATGCAACGGCTCCAGTCTTGGTGTACGTGTAGGAGAGGGTGAGCAGTACTTTTCCAACGCCGTTTATTACGGTTAACCTTGACAGTGTTAAGAGCGGGGTGTAAGCATAGCTTGTTACGACTGTGTTCCCGAAAGTCACGAGCGTGGGTTGATCGTCGCTGTTGTATTGGAAAGAGGCGTAGTTGCCGGTCGACCCCGATTTGGCAAGGGATGTCACTCTTCCCAGACCATCGTATGAGTAGGCGACCACCAGCCCGTCTGGGTACGTTGTGTTGCTGAGGAACTCCCCAGAGTAGGAATACCTAATGGTATATGATACGCTGATCGTTGGTGATGGTGTTGGAGGCGGAGGCGGGCCGCTACCACCACTAGTTGTTCCGATGATTAGGGTGAATGTCGTAGTCTGAGATGTTTTCCTTCCAATCGCATTTACTGTGATGGTGTAGCTTCCGTTGGTACAGGCTGAGCCCACTGTCAAGGTGAGCGTTGAGGTGCCTCCGTTGGGGAGGGTCACCGCGGTAGGGTTGAAGCCTGATGTGACGCAGGACGGGAGCCCCGATGCGATGGATAAAGTTAGGGTATCAGACGTGCCTATGTAGGGTGAAACCAACAGCGTCTCGCTCCCTACAGCTCCAGGCGCGATTGTGATGGGGTTGGGTGTTGGGGTTACGGCGAAAGAGTTGATGATCAAGGTCAGAATCGTGGTACGAACTACCGTTCCTGCGGTTGCAGTTATTGTTGTAGAGTAGGTGCCTGCGGAGGCGGTGCGGCCGACGTTGAGTGTTAGGGCCGAAGTAGTGAAGGAACCGCTATTCAGGGCTATGGGGTTTGGATTGAAAGCAGGTGTTGACGTCGTTACTCCAGACGGTAGGCCCGATATCGATAGTGTTATCGAGCTGGCATGGTATCCATTCTGGCTTGTTGCCGTAACGGTGAAGGATTCGCCGTTCACTGTTTTTATTCCGACTGGGTTGGGTGAAATTGCGAGGGAGAATCCTATGATCTTGAGCGAGATAGAGACTGACCTTATCAGTCCGGAGCTGTTTCCCCACACTGTGAGCGTGTATGTCCCGGTGGTGGTAGTGCTGGTTGTGGATATGGTTGCGGTAGATATTGCTGTTCCGCCGGCGGACAAGGTTGGATTTGGTTGGCTGAAGGACACGGTAACACCGGAGGGGGCGGAGTAGGCAAGAGGTACCATGCCAGTGAACCCGTTGACGCTGGTCAGCGTGATAGTCGAACTGTTGGAGTAGCCCGCGACGACAATGATCGAAGAGAGGTTCGCGGTGATGTTGAAGCCGGTATTGACGGTATAGTTCTCGGTTAGCATTCTGTTTCGAGAATCGTAAGTGTAAGCTAGGGTGGAGTTTTGGTTCCTAAGCCGTAGTGTGTTGGAGTTTTGATCATAGGTGTAGAAATCTTGGAGGTTCGCCGTCCCAGACCGAATGATGCTTACCAGACGATCCAGGGAGTCATAGGAGTAGCTTGTCTGCGTATTGTTACGGTCAGTCTTGCTGGCAAGGTTTCCGTTGCTATCATAGGAGTGCGACTCAGATGTTCCGTCCGCATAAGTCGTCAAGGTTAGCTGGCCGAAGGTATCGTATGTGTAAAGGGTGGATGCTTGGTTAGCATTCGTAGCTTTGATAAGATCTCCAACCTCGTCGTAGTAGTAGTTTGTTACTGATCCCGTCTGGCACTTGAGATTGGCTTGCTCGATTACGGAGACGAGCCGGCCCACTCGGTCGTAAATGTTGCACCGATAGTTGAGGTTCTCGTCGGTGAAACGTACCCAAGAGCCAGTGCCGTTGTAGAACGACTGGGTAAAGGTGCCGTCGGGTTTCGTCGAGACAGTCACTCTCCCGAGCGAGTCATATTGGTAAGCAGCCTTGTTGCCTATAGGGTCGGTGCTTGTCGTGATCTTGTTCATCCAGTTGAAAGTGTTAGTCGACGTGGAGTAGACGTCTCGATAGTATACGGTACTTCCCGACACCTTGAAGTTGAACGAGATGCCAGAGCTCGCAGTCCAAGTGCTTGAGCCAGAGGACATTGATGCGGCATTCTTTGTTCCGATGATGGAAGTTAGTGATGCGAGAATGTAGTTGTTTGAGTCCAGCTGGGCTTGTGATCCGTCGAGTATAATCGCATAGTCCGTGTACGGATTTGTTAGATAGTAACCGCCCGAGACTGGAAAGTCAACGTAGTTGAAAGACGATGAACCGACGCTCGATGCCGGGACAGCAATGGATGTTGCGAGAACCGATCCGGTTGGAAACGCATTAGGCTCTGAACCGGTCAGAGCATAAATTTGAGCGTACAGATTTCCGGTGGGAGTTCCAACCGATTCAAGTCTAAACTGAATGTCTTTTACATCAAATGGAAAAGCGGAAGAGAAGATCGTCGAAATCTTCGAAGTGCTAGCACCAGAGCCCAGATAGAGCGTGTACGCCGTGCAGGCACTTGCGGTGCTACAGGTGTATTGTTCAAAGTCGTTATTCGGATTGTTCAGAGCGCCACCGGGATATGTGTACAAATTGTCAACGTATGCTTGTCCAGAGTCAGCGGCACCATTCCAGCCAATCATCATAGTGTGATAAGCAGTATTCGTGAACGTTGCCTTCATCGCAACGATGTACTCTTGACCGGAAGTAGTAGAGCCGGAATTGAAACTGAAAGCGACTCGTTGAGCGCCACTTGTTGATAGAGTAGATGTGTCGATACTGGTTGTCGAGGTTGCTATCAGTGTCGATTTTCCGGCGCAGCCGTTGCCGGCACTAGGATAGTTCGGGATCGAGCCAGTCGTCGAGTAGACTTGAGCGGTAACTGAGCCGGTTAAGCCCGAAGAACCTCCGAGCCAGAAATCAGCCTCGGCGAGATTACCGCTCTTGGTGGCGACGAAACAAACGCCGATGATGGCGGTATCGCTTGCATCGTTGAAGTTCCGAATGTTCCCACCGTACACCAATTGGTTTGCAAACTGGTTCGAGTTGAAGAGTTGGGTTGATTGACTCGATGCGCCAATGTTGCTGTCTTCCGTAATAGTTGAGCCACCACCGCTTAGGATTCGCTGTGTTGAGACTAGTCGGCCGAGTCCGTCGTAGAGCTGTTGTGTTTTCAAACCGTTCTCGTTGGTAGCATTAACATAGTTTCCGAGATCATTGTACACGTAGCTGGCATAGTCTCCTGTAGGATAGGTTACCTTGGTCTGACGGCCGAGGATGTCATAGGTGTATGTTGTGTTGTACTTGTTCGAACCGTATCCGTTAGGTTGTTGAGCCCAAACTTTCATTCCCGTACTGAAATTGTATCCGAAAGATGAGATTATCTGCGTCGACCCCGGGATCACTGTTTGAATCTGACTCGTGAGATATGCGGACTGATACTTCGTAGAATATGCGAAGGACGTAGAGTTGCCCCGGGCGTCAACAACCTGGACAAGATTTCCATACCCGTCGTAAGTCTTGGAGGTGGTAATCCAAGTTGGATTTGCGGGGAGAATGGCATCTGCAATAACGACTGTGTGTGCAGTTCCGCAGCTAGGCGCGAAGCTTCCGGTAACTGTCACGGTGCCACTAGCTATCTCGTACTCGGCGGCTGCGGCGATTGACCCTCCAATTTCTGTGAGAGGCGTGAAGCCTGAGCCGGCGGTGAAAATTCCGCACCCGTTTGTGCCAAAATTACCCAGAATGAGTTCGTTCGAGTCAGAAAGCGTAATGGTGACTGTGGGGTTATTCGTCGTGGCATCGTAGCCTGCGGGAATTGACGAGGATGGATCGAATGGAGTTGCGTAGTTGTATCCGCTGATTCCGTACGCGATTAGACCTGGAGTGGAAGCGAATGATTGAAACGTGACTGTGATCACGTCAGAGGATAAGGCTACTGGTGAGATGGCGTAGTATTCGTATTGGACCCACTGGTTGAAGCGTTGCTTCCAGACTAAGTTGGTGTTGTCCGTAACGCTGGTGATGGCGCCGTCGCTGTCGCCGTATATGTCCAGTATGATGAGATCATTGGGATTGGAGGTTGATAGTGTTGTGGTCTCCTGCGCGTTGTTCCAGGTGAAGCCTGTGGAGACTCCGTCTATGCGCAAGGGTCCCCCTCGCGGATAGTAGAGTTGTCTGGTCTGACTGAGGCCGCCCCATGGGTAATAGCTGTAATAGGTTTCAATAGGAGTTGTACCAGCCCCGTTCTGTAACTGGGCTGAGCCTGCGGGCACTGATATCACGGGCCCTGCGGTGGCGTCGCTCCGAAAGATGACCTGGCCTGTCCCCGTGTTTTTCACACTTACAAGGAGACCTGCTGGACCGCCAGTGTTCGTTGCGTTTATCGCGAGCACGTGATAGCCTGGACCAACGGTGCTCGTGTATGAGCCAACTTGTTGCCAGTTGCTTCCGGTACCAAGCGTTGATCCGTCGAGATATACTACGTAAGTGTCATCTGTGGCTATGGCAACGTTAAGAGTCACTGCTGTCGAAACGTTAAAAGTTCTACGGAACCAGACAGGATCTAATCTTGCAGAAACGTTTGCGTTCGTCGTCCCCCAAATCCACTGTGCGTTACTGTCAGGCCAGCCGGTGAGCGTGCCCCATGGAGGAGCCCCGTAGTTCTGCGACGGGTAGGCCTGGCTCCAAGCAGATGCTGGCGACCAGTTTGTCGCAGCGTTCCATCCTTGACTAGGTGTTTTGGTTGTGGCGAGCCAAGTGTTCAGTCCGACAGGTCCTGGGGCGCCATTCTGCATGAAAGAATTTGAAAACGTCGAACCTGTGATGAACGAAGAAACGGTAGTCACTTGCACGTCGTCGAAGAGTGCTGAATACCCGCCCGCGTAGAGGCCGAAGCCAGTGGCGGTTGCCACGGTGTCTGATGGAAATGTGCCTGATACTGTGCACATCCCAACTCCAGGGGCCGACGCCCAGCCGGTAGCCGCGTTCCCACGAGTTGTAAAGTTGAACGTGTACCATCTACTGTAGACCAGAGTGCATGGATTCTCTACAACCCAAGCAACGTTTTCGTCAAGTATGGAGAGCTTGATGCCACCTGTGCTGTTGTGTATGACGAGTGCCCATTTGTTAACGTCGGTACCAGGATAGTGGGTGACGAGCCCTATTCTCGCGTCTGTGGAGTTGATTTGTCTAGTAATGTAGATTTTCGCCTGAATCGAGATGTCGGTCTTTGCAATGTTAGACCATGAAAACATGCTCTCTTCCTTGCCCTTGGTCTCAGTGCCGTTGTAGACACCATTGATTGCCAACCAGTTGCCGCCCGTGACGTTCCACGAATTGTCCGGTGTCGTTCCCTGATGATTACTGAAGCTGTCTTGGAACGTGTAGAATCCAAGCTGCTCAGCATTGTTGTAGTACGCGTTGAAGCTTTCGTGATTTGATAATGGGTTGATTGCGCGGCGGCTGGAGATCATGTTCCCCCACAGGTCATAGGTGTAGTAGTTCGTATAGCTACCGAGATGACCCTGCCCGTCGCTTACCAACACTACATCCTTGGGGATCTGTCCGTTGACTCCGAAGAACTGTTCGTCCCCGCTGAGAAGATTGCCGCTTGCGTCAGTGACGTTCTTGATGTAGGCGAGGAAGGAGAAAGCGTACTTTGTGTAAGATGCAATCTGCGTCCCGTTATAGCTTGTTACGGTAGAACGGATGACCTGGTCGCCGAACCCTGGCGTGTACGAGTAGGCGAACTGGCGTACGGTCAAACTCGAACTCGCCATGACCTGTTGCAAAGATACGCGGAAGGTTGTAGCCTGAGTCCCCAGGGTGAACTGGGCATAGGTGTAACTATCGTACCAGCCTGTTGGGTAGGTAATTCGAGAGATGAGCCAAGGATTAGAGCCCGGCGAGTAGGTTGTGATCCTGTTTGCAGGATCGGTAACGGATGTGAGGCTGGCTCCATTGTTGCCGTATATGACGCTTCTGATAGTCGAACCCGGACTCGCGCAGCTCCCGTTGAGTTGGCTTATTTTCTGGACAAGTCCTCCCGAGTAGGTGAACGAGAATGGTCTTTGAAGAGTGTCGGAGATGCACGAAATCAGGTTGTTGGAATAGTTGAACGTGATGGTGTTATTGCCTGTTGAATCGGTGATTGATGTCAGCGCGTGGTTAGGACTTATGCCGAAGCTGTAAGCCGTCCCGGATGCGTCGTAGAGAACTATTGTTCCGTTGAAGAATCTTACCAGCCGGAAGTTTTCTCCCTGATGGTTCTCTAATGTCGCGGAAGCGCCCGCCCAGAAACTTGATGGTATTTGATAGCCTTGTCCGTTTGATACGTGGAGATACGATGGCCGGGGAGTGCTAGTCATCCATGGATAATTGAGCTGCCATCCATCGCCAATGGGGGCCCATGGATATGGTTCGTAGAGGTAGGTCTGGCAAGAAGTAGAGCAATTAAGAAAGCTGTAGGGTTCGGTGAAGATTCTAGTAATTTCTAGATTGATTCCGCGTCCTGCTAGGCTGAGATCTGCCTGACGAATCGTTAGCATGCCACTGCTTGGAGAAACATATTCACCAAGGTTCGAGAAGTATTGACCGTAAGGAGCCAGCCCGTTACCATCCCAGGGCAGAGGAGGTGTTGAGAAGGGGGACCAAACGGTCTGGATAGGAATGGAGGCGAAGGCGACACTACAAGGGCATGTCTGCTGAGTCCAAATGGCGGCGATCTGCGCATTGTTTGTAGCACTCGCCGAAATTGAAGCGGATGACAAGTAGGCGGGAGGCGTCCCGGTTCCCGTAACGGGAACAACTGTCAACTGGTCAGACCAGTTCTGGCTCAAGGTTTTGCTCTTCATTACAACCGACCATGGGCCTCCATGCGACAGAAGCGCAAGGACGTACAGGTTATTCGTAGAATAGTCCACAGTAATCGTCGGTGCGTATACTGATCCTATCGCGGATTCGAACAAGCTGGGGGTGGTAGCCCATAGGGAACCAATCGATGCTTTGTAGGTGTAGGCGACGGTTCCATCAGTCGATCCTGGGTAGACTAGATGTTGTCCGTAGTTCGTGTCGGCTACAGCTGAGAACTGATCATTGTCTGGGACTGTGGATTGAAGAGTGTCCGTGGGTCCTGTGGTAGTTCCATCGTACCAGGTGGTCAATAGAGATGGGGCTGAGTTAGTTCCTGCGTACTGGTAGATTATCCGAACCTTGCCGTTTGAGTCCGCAGGAATAAGTATCGACCTGTCGTTGTCCATGGACGCAAAGCTACTACAGGTCGGATACGAGCCACCGATGGCTTGCGGCTCGAAGATGTTGTTGTTGTAGTTCATCAAGAGATAGCTTGTCTGGTAGTTCTGACATGTTATACTCACATCGTTTTGATCGATTTCCCACCAGTTGTAAGAGAAGACCAGGACGCCCGTGGAACTCCACGCGATGTTGACATACCGGTATCCGCTATAGATGTGGCACCAGACGCTACCGTTGCTCTGACAGGTTGGAGCGTATCCGCCAAAATATTGTACGGTTTGCCAGCTGATGCCTCCTCCTGACATCGTTCCTAGTACGAAGTAGACGTACGGGTGGACCCCAGTGATACAATTTCCAAGACAACCTGCCGTTGTGTACTGTCCTGAGGCGACTACAACTGTTTGTCCAGCGCTGAGAACGGCAACCTGATTTGATGGATCGTCGTAATAGCCAGGCCATCCAGATGGCATAGATTGCTGGGTGGACCAGTTGATGCCGTCTGGAGAAGAGCTGTATCCGACGGTTATTCCGTTATGGTAGAATGCGAAGTAGTAACCGCTCTGGGAATTGTAGACGATCTTGCGCTCAAACGTAAATGCTGTTGCTCCGTTGCCAACATTGGACGCTATAGTCGGGTCGACGCTGACGGATTGGCCGGCGCCAATCGCCCCGAGCTGAATGACGAATGAGAACTTATCCGAGGATAGGCTCGGTCCTACGTTAAAGCTGGATGGGACGTCGCTCCAGTCGAACGTGTAGTTGGCCGAGTCGTAACCGCTTCCGAAGCTTCGCTTGTGAGGCTGGAGGACATTGTGTCTTGTTACATTGGACCATGAATATGTCAGTTGATACTGTCCTGCGACGTCGGCAATGAATTTCAGACCCCATTCCAGTTGGCCCGTTGACGCGGCTTTGTACAAGATCTCAAAGGTCCCAGAATATTGTCCGGAGGCCACGTGCATTGTCCTAAGAACGCTAGTACCGCTGGAGTTTGTGCCGAGAAGTTTGAAATCGCTAGAAGTCGGACGAAGCGTGATTAGCCGGCCCGTGACATTTGTCTGAACACTCCAGAACAACCAAGAGCTCAGCGGCATGGCTCCCGGACCTAGGAGCTCATCGTGAGGCATTGGCCCTCCGACAAGTCTCAGCGCGATCCATGGGTTGTACAACGTCAAGTTCTGGGAGGAACCCTGCACAACACCTCCCTCATCGATCACCGACTCCAAGCTGGACGTCACTGTCTTGGGCAGAGACAGGTTCGGGACCGAGTCAGCGCCTACAGAATTCGGAACATTCGACGCGGAGCTTGTACTGGATGCAGCCGGACAAGGATTGTTAAGACCCGAAACTCCGACGAGACCTGTACACGTCGATGTCTGTGTTGACTGTGAAGGGAACAGGCTTGCAAAGAAGCTTGTGAGTCCCGGTAGCCAGGTAGCAATCGAGCTGAGAATGATGAGAAGAATTAGAGATGATACTAACAGGGTCTTCGCGATTTTTCCGGCGCGATTACCCATGAGGGGCATTCTTACGGGAAGATTCGAGGGACTCGAATTTCGCATCAGCGTTCCTCCTCTGATCCTCGAATGCAATGTTGCATAATGAGACCTGCAATGGCCGTCGCACCGGTTTGAGCTAGAGAGGATCGCGAAAGAAGTTCAGAAAGTATTATGGGAACACTCGCGCTCCGAAAATAATACATGAATCGAGTAGTCTATTGCTCGACTATAACTGGTCTTGGAAGAATTGTTCTATCCTTTTGTTCTATGACAGTGTTCCATGATCTCTGCCACGTTCCTCCAAGCGAACTAACGGTCCCGCTTAACCTGACAGATTCGTGAGAACCCTCCAAGAGGACTAGCGCGTTCTCGTAGGCCCTGAATGCGACCAGGCCTTGCTCGGTCGTCCTTACCATCTTTCTCCTTCCATCGGCCGCGTACTCGATCAGCTTGCAGGTGACGAGATGATTGAGTGCCGGTTTCAAGATCTTGTAGGAAAGATTCTGTGACGCTAGCAACTGGCTGATGGAGAGGCCGTTGAAGCCGCAGGCCTTTAGAATTCCCGCCTTTACGTCGTGATGAGTTCTCCGCAAAGATATCTTAAGGCTGGTTCGAGGTGAATTAAGAGGATTCGATTATTTTGTAGTAGGAAAGGTAAAATCGTTTGCACCACGTCCACTACGAAAACAAACATAGCTGAAATTCGGATTCCCCCTCAGAGTTAATCTACAGTCTCAGATATCGCGGTAAGCTCTGGAGTGAGCCTGAAAGCGCCGTTCCCTTCGCATACGACGTGGGGCTGAATCACCTCTAGAGTAATGCTCGTTACTTTCCCACTTGTTATTTGCGCACTCGTCTGAGCATCAAGATGACTGGAGGAGACAGTTACTGTTACTGAGCCCGTGCCGATGCCAGCAGTGGCTGTTGAACCCACGGTTATTCTCACGAGATTTATCACACCGTCTGGTGCGCTTGTGGAACCAAGCAGTTGGGTGAAGCTCTTGAGATCTAGCAGATCGAGTGTCTTCGGGGCGCCTGGAATGGGGATCCAGTCGCCGGTGAGATTCAACGCGCCCGTTCGATGGGCTTCGACTGAGGAAATGTTCACCATGAGACTTGTAAGACTCTGAACCTGGCTGCCTTGACTGCCGTGGCATGTCACGCTTAGCGGATCGCTGGTCAGCGGATCGCCCGTTATCAAGACCTGGAGCGTCCCCGCCGATGGGAGGAGACTCTGCGGCCTCACTTGCAAGCCCGCTATGAGGGCTATTGCAATCACGAGCCCTATGATTCCGTATCTAAGGAGTTTCTTCGTAACCGGGTTAGTCGTGGTTCTTCGCCTCTATAGGGGGCTATCCGACTCATAGACCTACAATTTTGATCGGTCTGTTCAACCGTTGTACGCTCACGGTTGTTGTTTCCAGGCTTTCCAAGTCTCAAACCAGAAGATAGCCGAGCCCAGTCCGCCGAAGATTAATCCGAAGAACGTGTAGAGGTTCAGGTCGGGGATGACGTACACATAATAGCCAAACAGTCCCGTGAAGAGAGCGGCGTACAGTGCGAATCTGGGTACGAAGACTCTCCCTAAACGAAGAAACTGTTTGAGAACATCCACCTTTACCTCTTTGATGAGTCGATATTCTCCGGTATCTTTTGAGACCAGCCCGAGATCTTTGAGCTTGTCAAGATGGTATAGGGCGAGAGTGGGACTGGAAAAGCTGAGGGCTCTCTGAACCTCCCGAACCCCTACTGTCTGCTCTTTCGCGTTCATCACGTACCAGTATACTCTGAGGGTGTTCCCCTTGAGCTCGCTTGCAACTTTCTCTGATTCCATCTGTTCTTGAGAGTTCAAAGAAACCGGTTCCTCTAGAATGAAGGTCTGTTGCGAGTCCGTTCTAAATAAGTGTAGGCAGCTCAAGTGGAGAATAGTGTGGAGGCTTAAACCAGACCTTGTTCGCGAAGAGCTTTGATCGAGATTGAAGGCGGTCTTGTTCCGCGAGTTCGGCGGTCCAGAAAAACTTAGCTATGAAGATGTTCCGGAGCCGAAGATCAGTGAGACCGAGGTTCTGATCCGCGTCAGAGCTTGCGCACTTAACCACCTCGACATCTGGGCGAGGCAAGGAACGCGAGGAGAGAGGATTCCAATGCCTCACATTTCAGGTTGCGACATTTCAGGTGAAATAGCCAGAATTGGAAGTCTAGTCAAGAATCACAAGCCTGGCGACAAGGCTCTGATTGCGCCTGGAATAAGTGACGGAACTTGCGAATACTGCGCAACGGGCTGGGAAAGTCTCTGCGAATCTTACAAGATCATCGGCTACGAAACGCAGGGAGGATATGCAGAGTATGTGGCTGTCCCTTCGCAGAACGTTCTACCGATTCCTGATCATCTCAGCTTTGAGGAGGCCGCTTCCGTCCCCCTAGTCTTTCTGACAGCCTGGCACATGTTAACCACCAGAGCACATCTCACTGCCGGAGAGACGGTTCTGGTTTGGGCGGCTGGAAGTGGAGTGGGAAGCGCTGCAATCCAAGTCGCGAAGGTCCTGGGGGCGAACGTCATAGCCACCGCGGGAAATGATGAGAAGCTCGAAAAGGCTCGGAAGCTTGGAGCCGACTGGGTCGTGAACCATCA
>WNGI01002298.1_pt1 | contig 16504 bp, 19 predicted proteins | sample 5400621 | NCBI WGS metagenome assembly WNGI01 (sample SAMN13153374, study PRJNA577476) | soil metagenome | isolation source: 20 cm soil or saprolite under Garry oak tree replicate 1 | place: USA:California | collected 2016-06-15 | reverse complement strand
ATGACCAACATGCTTCGCGCCCGGAAGGGCTTTACGCTCATCGAGCTGCTGATCGTGGTCGTCATCATCGGCATCTTGGCCGCGATCGCGATCCCGAAGTTCGCCAACACGAAGTCGAAGGCGTATGTCACGGCGATGAAGTCGGACCTGCGCAACCTCGTGACGGCTGAGGAAGCGTTCTTCTCGGATTCGACCTACTACACGAGTGCCGCGCGTCTCGTCGCGAAGAACAGCTATAAGAACTCGTCCGGCGTCGGCGTACCGGCGGTTGTGACCGGCGCTGGCTACTGGAACGCCACGGTGACGCATGGTCAGCTGGCGGGTGCGACCTGCGGTATCGGCGTGAACACCGCGAACCCGACCATTACCACGGCCGGCGACGGTGAGCCGAGCTGCTACGTCCCGTAAATGCGTTGAGCGCAGCGCGTAGAGCGCTGAGCGTTATGCTGAACGCGTAGGAAGGGCCCCGCGAAGTCATCCGCGGGGCTCTTCGCCTTTTCACGCTCCGCGCACCATGCCCTACACATCGCCGTGCTCTGACGTGATCGGGGGAAGCAGCTACATTGGTTCCACTCTCAGCGAGGGAACCGCGGATGCCGACGCCGACCAATGGTAAGATCTGCTACGTTGAATTACCCGCGACGGACATCGCCCGCTCGGCGGGATTCTACAACAAGGTTTTCGGTTGGCAGACGCGTCGCCGCGGAGACGGAGCTACCGCGTTCGATGACACGACAGGTGCCGTGAGCGGCACCTGGGTGCGCGGCCGTGCACCCGCCAGTCCCGGGCTTCTCATGTACATCATGGTCGATAGCGTGACCGATACCTGCGACACCATCGTTGCCAACGGCGGTGAGATCGTGCAGCCCGTCGGTGCCGACGCCCCGGAGATTACGGCGCGGTTTCGGGATCCAGGCGGTAACGTGCTCGGTCTGTATCAGGAGCCGCAAACGGCGCGGTGATGCGTCGTTAGGCAGCGGCGGCCGGCTTATGCCGATGGAAGGGTGAGCGTGAAGATCGCCCCCCCGCCGGGCGCGGGGTCGACACAGACGTCTCCGCCCATCGCGCGGGCGAGGTCGCGACTGATCGCCAACCCGAGACCCGTCCCCTCCTGATGGCTCGTGAGTGATCGCCCCAGCTGAACGAACGGCTCGAAGATCACCTCGGTCTTGTCGGCGGGCACGCCGGGGCCCGTATCGCGCACGGTAATCGTTCCCTGGTCTCCGCTCAGTCCACAGGAAACGGTCACATTGCCATCGCGCGGCGTGAATTTCACCGCGTTGGAGAGAAGGTTGAGGACGATCTGCTCCACCTTTTGCTGATCGGCCCATGCGGCAACACCCGCCGGGCACGGTCCATGGTCGATCCGGATCCCCTTGGAATTGGCCTGTGGTACCATCATCGGCAGCGCGTTCTCGACGATGTCATGCAATGAGACGCGTCGCGTGTCGTACGACAGCTGCCCCGCGTCGCTCCGGCTATAGTTTAGCAAATCATTAATGATGGCGAGGAGGTGCTGCTGACTGGTGCGAATGCGGGCGAGGTACGACCGCTGATCCTCGGTAACGGGACCGCCGACACCGAGCTCGATGAGCTCCGTGTACCCGCCGATCGCGTTGAGCGGCGTGCGCAGCTCATGACTCATCGTGGCGAGAAACTCCGACTTGGTGCGGCTCGCCGCCTCCACCGCCGCCAGTCGACTGGCGTCCTTCACCGCCCGCTCGTCGGCCTCTTTCCGTTCGGTTAGGTCGCGCGTGATCTTGCCGTAGCCTACGAGCCTTCCACGCGCGTCGCGTAGCGCCGTAATGACGACGTTGGCCCAGAAGTGTGAGCCGTCTTTCCGGATGCGCCAGCCCTCATCCTCGAACCGTCCCTCACGCGCCGCAACCTCCAGCTCCCGAGGAGGTTTACCTCGCTCGACGTCCTCTCTCGGATAAAAGGTCGAGAAGTGACGTCCGATGATCTCCTGGTCGCTGTATCCCTTGATGCGCCGCGCACCCTCGTTCCACGTTTCGACGTACCCTTGCGGATCGAGCATGAAGATGGCGTAGTCTCTGACGTTCTGAACGATCAGACGGAAGCGCTCCTCGCTCTGACGAAGCACGTCCTCGTTCTTGCGCCGCTCCGTCAGGTCGCGGGTGACCTTGCCGAAGCCAACGAGCGCTCCACTGGGATCCCGGAGCGCGGTGATTACGACGTTCGCCCAGAATCGGGACCCGTCCTTCCGGACGCGCCAACCCTCGTCCTCCACCCGTCCCTCGCGCGCTGCTACTTCAAGCTCCCACGCCGTCTTTCCGCGCGCGATGTCCTCGGGCGGGTAGAAGATCGAAAAGTGCCTTCCGATGATCTCATCGGCTGTGTAGCCCTTGAGCCGAAACGCGCCCTCGTTCCAGCTCAAGATGTGCCCGGACGGGTCGAGAGCAAAGATGGCGTAGTCCTGCACGCTCTCGACGAGGAGCCCATAAAGCCCGGCCCCGGCGAGGGAACTGCCCTTAGTCCCGACACCACCGACGAAGGCCGCGGGGTCGCGCTTTGCTCCCTTTTTTGATTCTGTGTCTGCCCGGTCGCCCTGATCAGCCGGAGCGGCGGAGAGATCCTTTCTCGATGGTGTCATGCTTCCAAATGTCGATTCGTGCGCAGCCAGAGTGAAAGGGCTTCGTCAGCCCCCTCGAGGTCCATCCATAGCAGGAATGAGACCGAAACGCCCCCGGTCGGTACCCCAAATATAAACGCAGGTTGTTAGGTGCCAGATTCTTAGCTCTCACGGTCGCGTTCGGCGGATCTCGTTGGGTCTCACCTGGATTGGCGTTCGCCTTGCAACCCCGATCGCTCGAGACTTTTGCGAAGAGACGAATCATTAGTCGGCCGATCGGAGGCGAGGGACAAATGGCGGACCAAGGAAACTGGCGCGATAAGCGGCGGACAGAGGACATGGCTGCAGAGACGGAAGAGCCCGAGGCAGCCACTCGTGCTCGCACCGAGGACGATGCGGCGACTCGGGCGCGTCAGGACGAGACGGAAGCGGGTCTTCGCGCCGCCGATCGCGCGCTCGAGGATGGCGAGGCGCGGCTTCGCCTGACACGCTCCCAGTTGCGCCAGCGAGAGCAGGAGTTGGAGCGCACGAGTGACCTCACGCGCGAAGTTGCCGAGGGCGCCGCAGATCTTCGCGCGCAGACGTCGGAGATTGCGGAGGCGGCGCGGCGGAAGCCGGGGCGCAACTCTGGTGTGACTCCTCCGGATAACTCGACGCGCGAAAACTCATAGCTGGCCCTTTCTCATCAAGACTGTCTCGCCTCCGAGCAGCGCCTAACGCCTTGATGCCACGGGCATTCTTTCGCCGAGGGAGAATACGCCCGCTCGATCGAGCGCGCCGCACAGCACGGCAAGGATTGGCCCCTCACCGGTGCCGAGCTGCACGGCACCGATTCGATCGAGGTCGCGGAGCGCGTCACGGAGGGCGTTCCATGTGCGAGTGTCTTCGTAAGGCTGGGGGGGACGGCTGAGTGGTGGACGCATCGTCAACTCCATTCTATGGACAGGCAGCGGATCCTTCCTTTTGCTCAGGATGACACTCTGCGGCGATCGCTTTCATTACCGGGAGCGCATGGGCGAGCAGCGCTCGAGCACTGATCAAATGAGATGCGGCGTCGCCGATCAAGCCGCCGCGGTTCCCGGATTCCGCGAGATGGGCGTCGACGATTTTCGCGAAGAAGCGATCGGGCCAATTGGCGTGCACGCCATCGCCCGACGTGTCGAATTCCTCCATTTCGCGCCACAGTCGTCTGCCCTGCTCGAGGACGGGAACCTTGAACCGTGCGACGCGCTTGTTCGGAATGTCGACGATGTGCTCCGCATAATGCAGGAACGTTACCGTGTCGTGATCGCACCCAAGAAGGAGGATCTTCCCATCGAGCTCGACGAATCGCTCGAGCGCCGATTGATGGCCGAATGCGTAGCTCCACGGCTGGTGTGAGTACAGAAAGTCGACCTGCCTGCCCCAGGCGACGAATCGGGCCGGGTGCTGATTGACGTGCGAGCCCGGATATGTCCGAAACATTTCGACGAGCGCGCCATTGTCTCGCGCGGAGCGCGCTGTGTTTGCATCGAACGGCGGAAGCTTCTCGAGAACTTCGGCTTCCTTGTCGGTAGTGAGGTTACCGCGGCCGACCTCGTCGACGTATTGCGGGCAGCTCGCGTACATCATCAGCGTGCCGTCATCACTCAGCGCGTCCCTGATCGCGAGGTGAATCTCATCCGGGCCGCCGGCAACCTCGCCTACGGCGCGCACGGAAGCGTGGACCATCACGACGTCGCCTCGCGTTAGGCCGAGAGAGCGTAGATCGGCGGCCAATTGAGCGCGGGAATGCATCAGTTGAAGTTCTTGCGCTGCTTGCCCTCCAATGCGAGGGCGCGCTGACGCTGCATGTAGCGATCGAAGAGATCGATGCGGTCGACGGCGTCCGCCGGAGCCGTCACGAGCTGCTCGACGTGAGACAGGTAGTCGGGATACCGAGTCGCGGCGCGCACTTCATTCAAGTAGGGCCGGAGCTTCGCGTAGAGCGCGAAGTGCTCGGTGTTCGCCGCATTGAACATCTCGGCGGGGATGGCGCCCTGTGTCACGAACGATGCCGCCATGTCCCAATAGCTGGTGACCATGCGATAAGGCGCGCTCTCGTGTCCAGGCCCCAACCAGGTGGACAGCACGTCACGCGAGCTGGATGGGTGGAACTCGAATGCAAACCACGCACGCGCCTGACGGAGCGTCGGCTCGGTGCGAAGCTCGTACAGCTTCAGCAGGAGTCCGGCGGATGTTACGGAGTCACTCATAAAAACCACTCGAGCAAGACGGGCCACCCAGACACGACGAGGTCGGCCTGGCCGGCATCGCTGTCACTTGGCGGAGCATACCACACTGTCGTCATTCCCGCCAAGTGGGCGCCGGCGACGTCCGTGTCAAGGCGGTCGCCGACGAACCAGATGTCACGGGCATCGATGCCCAGCAGAGCGGCCGCGGCCTCGAAGAGCAGGGGACTTGGCTTACGAACGGCGTATTCCGCCGACACGACGACGACGGCGAGATGATCGGCCAGCCCATGCTTCGCCAATTCATGACGAATGACATGCTGGCCAAATGAGGAATTGCTCACGACACCCATCGGCAGTCGCTGACGATGCAATTCACGCAGCGCTTCTCGCGCGCCGGGCATGGGATTCGTGCGCACGGCGGCGTTCCAGAAGGGCAACTCGAGCTCCGCGAGTGGCGCGTCGAAGCGGATGGCGAAGTAGTCGTGAATGAGCCGCGTCAGCGACGTCCATGGTGTCTCGATCTGGAATCGGTCGCGCCGCGCGGCGACCTCCCGCAGTACCCGATCGGCGCGGGCGAGCACAGCGTCGAGCGTAGCGTTCGGCGGCCGATGCGTCGCGTGCGAGAGCAGCAACTCGATACCGGCGACCGCATCGTACTCCCGCTCCTCGACGAGCGTGCCGCCATAGTCGAAGAGTAAGCCGCGCGGCCGCGTCAACGCCATCCCGCGGCGGGCAGTCACGCTTCCGGCTTCGACTCGTTAGGTGTCGCTATTTGGTCGAGCGCGAGCCACGTGACCGTATCCCAGGCGTTGTGGATGCCGATGAACACGAGGAGGAGGGTAGCGCCGCCAACGCCAAAGAGCGCCGTCTGCGCCGAGCGTGGGATGAGCAGTCCAGCGACGAAGTAGGTCACATACGAGACGAATGGCAGAATGGTGTGCCAGAGCCAATCCTCGAACACTGGCTTGTAGGCCGTCTGGCGCTGCGCTCGCCTCATGACGATCGCGAGATACACGAGGCCGCCGACGCCGGTGAGCGCGATCGTTAGGCTCACGGCGCCAAGGGCTCGCCAGGGCGCGCTCAGAACCGCCGACACGAACAACGCCAGACAGAAATGCACGATGGTCGGCGTGCCGAATGCGGAGACGCCTTGGCTCGACCGCTGTCGCGTCTCGGCGACGAGAGCGATCACCACGAACATCAGGCCCGTCAGAGCGGCGGCGGACGAGCCGACGATGACGTAGAAGTTATCCCACGTAGTCAGTGGCATCGCAGCCGCTTCTTGCACGAGATCCTCCGCTGTCGGACGCTCCTCGACTCCTCGCCGGTCAATCCGGGCGGGCGAACAATATGGCAAGGTAGGCGACCATATCCAGTCATCGAGGCAACGCCCGCGTGAGCATGTCATCACGCGCGCAGCGGCTATCCGACTCGGCCGTCCCGGGCGATGAGCTGATCGATCTCGGGGTCCGGCACCGGCGACCGGCGCGCCGCCTCACGCGCGATTGCGACCGCGTGACGACGGATGGCCTCCGCCCGCTCGTGCTGACCAGCGGCGTCGCTGATCAGCGCCTCGGCGCCGAGACTCTCCGCGTACGCCGCAATGCGGTCGGGATCGCCCAGGATGTCGGCAGCGGCTGTGGGCGCGAGGAGCCGCAGCATGTCGCCATGGCCTGCCGCGAGCTCGCCACGGGCCTTCAGAACGAACTCCAGGCGGATGCGAGTGTCCTCAGGCGTCGGCGGCGCGCCACCGAGCGCCTTGATGAACTCCCGAAGTCTGGAGCGTGCCGCAGCCGACGTTGATCGCTGATAGACGGACATACCCAATGAAACCCTCTAGGGCGAAAGGCCCTAGGCAACTCAATCTGCGGGGGAGAGTGAACAAAAAGAACAGGCCCGGCGTGGATCCGCCGGGCCTGCTCATGCTACTTACTCTTGCTGCTATTGGTTACCAATGGGCGCTGACGAAGCCGAAGTCGACGCCATCAAAGAGCACGTCGCCGGCGAGCGCCGGGGCATCCAGGCTATAACCGATGCCCACAGCGCAGGTAGGGCCACTGGTCGGGAAGACCTGGTTCCAACCAGCCGGTGCCAGCACGCAGATCGTGTACGATCCAGCACTGAGACCGCTGAACGTGTACTGACCATTGCCGTCCGTCACGGCCGTCTGGGTCACTGGGCCGCTGATCTGCACCGTCCAACCAGACAGACCGTTTTCATCCGGACCCATGACGCCGTTCAAGTCGAGATCGTAGAAAACAAAGCCGCTAAACGACGTGTGGCCGGACGGAGCGGGAGCCGGAGCCGGATCTGGAGCGGGAGCCGGAGCCGGATCTGGAGCGGGAGCCGGAGCCGGATCTGGAGCGGGAGCCGGATCCGGAGCGGGAGCCGGCGCTGGAGCCGCGCAGTCCTTGTTGCCCTTCGAGCGCGGATCTGCACGGTGCTCACGACCCTTCTCGGACGGATTTCCACGGCGGCGGTCCTCACACTTCTTATCGTCGTCGCGACCGCGATTGTCGTCATTGCGATCACGCGAAACCGCCGGGAAATCGTGACGCCGAACGTGCGAGTGTCCTTGTGCCATCGATGCACGAGCGACGAACGGCGATATCGCCAGTGCTAGCACGACTATTGAGCCGCGCATGGTTGCATCTCCTGTTTTGTGTCGGAAAACTGGGTGGGGACTACGGGCTACAAGGTGCCGGAAAAGGGGAGGGCTGACCATAACCCAGATCACAACGCCGATGCCCGACCAGTTCCCGCGCGGTCAGAAAAGCCGCGACATTCGGTCAGCTTGTCGTTAGGGCTGGCGGCGCCCGCGCGAGACATTCCGACCGGCTCGCGCGCGACCGGCGGGCCGCGTTCGCTCGTTAGGCAGTGTCAGGTCCGATGCGACTCGCCGCAATAGATCAGCAAGTCGAAGTTGCCCGGCGTGTGGCCGAGGGCGCGCAGGAGCAAAGCGACCTGACCCCGATGATGCACACCGTGGACGGCCGCGTGCTGCATCAAGTCGCCGAGCGCGATCGAGCGTGGCGCCGAGGAACCAAGCGTGAATTCGACACCGCGCGTGAGATCGTCGTCGTTCAACCGCGAGAGGAACTCGCGCACATAGCCTTCGACGCGATGCCACGCGTCGCTGACGGATTCCACGGTTGGATAATCGTCTGGATCGAGCTTCGGGCCACGCGTCTGTCCGCCGCAGCGATCGAGCCACCCCCACTCGGCGCTGAGGGCGTGAACGAGTGTACTGCGGATCGACTCGTAGCTCCCCAGAACGGGCCGCGTGAACTCATCCGCTGTCAGCTGCGCCAACACCGCGAAGAGCCTTGCATTGGCCCAGTAACCGTAATCGTAGATGCGTTCGAGATCGGTGACGCGCATTGCCGCTCCTCAGCGTTCGAGCGCACCAGAAGCTAATGCTTCAACTGTTCATTCGGCGATGCGCGTTCCTTTGATCGTCCACCAATCCGTGATCCATGTTTTGGAGCCGTCCGTGCGGCGCGGCGAATGCTGGAGAGGACAACTTACGAACGACCGACGCCGAGTGGCGCGATGAGCGGCGGGTCGACTGGAGTCGGCAGCTCGTACCAGAGTTCGACCTCGTAGCCATCGGGATCCGCGAAGAACACGTACGGCTCACCGGGCACGAACTCACCCTGGCGCAACACGCGGCCGCCGGCTCGCTCGACGGACGCGATGGCGGCTGAGATGTCGGCGGGATCGACCAACCGAAATCCGAAGTGGGAGATCCCGCCACGCTCGCCGATGTGCGATGCCCCTTCCTCGAAGACGAGGACGTCCCGCGTCTCGGGCGTTTGCGCCTGTATGAAGCCAGCGCTCCGATATACGGCGACGACGCCAAGGACCCGTTGATAGAACGCGAACGACGCTTCAGCGTCGCGAACAGCGAGGGCGATGTGCGTGAGACCGTAGGTGCGAACCATTGGACGACCTCCAGCGCCGCGCCAAGTAGCAGAGCGCGTGTGATCAAAAGTAAATGCGAAAGCGCAAACTCTCCGCGCCGCCATACGCTGCTGGTTTGTGAAAGCGCTCGACGACGGTCCCGCCATTTGCAGTGATCACGCGCTGCGACGCGACGTTGCTGGCATCGGTGGTGAGCTCCACATAGGGGAGACCTTGCTCTCGCGCGTCGGGAAGGATCGATGCGAGGGCACGCGTCGCGTATCCGTTTTGTCGTTTCCAGGGCACCACGGCAAAGCCGATGTGGCCGAGGACGTGCGGCGGCAGCTCGACCGTACCGGGTTGCCAGCGGAAGCCGATGACGCCGCAGAATTCCCCGTCCCACATCCATTTGCGATAACCGGGCAATCTGCGCGCACTCGACCCATCCGGCAGCGTCACCGGTGGCCCTTTCGCCTCACGATCCACCTGCTCGGCAAGAAAGCGATTCGGGTCGCGTGCAATTCGTGCCAGCTCGTCCTCGGCGGCCTCTGGACGGAGGTTGTCCGGCGACCATCCTTGCTCGAGGGCTTGGACGTAGCTGGCTAGATACGGCGCGCTGGGCCAAACGAGCTCCATGTGTGCGTCGGTGATAGAGGTCGGATGCTCGTTAGGTCTCGTCTTCTGCGCGCCATGGTGGAGGATACTGTATCGCACACAGGTTTCCTCACGCGGCGGGTGTAGTACGTCGTGGCCACCAACGTCCGACGCGCCGGCAATAACTCTCGTACTGGTCGCCAAAGGTGCGACGCAGCGTCGGCTCTTCGTAGAGGCGAACGAAGAGATGCGTCGCGATGAGAAATGCGATCGCGTATGCGGCGAGCGCGGGCGACCGATAGTACAGAGCAGCGCCGAGCAGCGCGGCGGCCGCGCCGAGGTACATCGGATTGCGCACCAAGCCATACGGACCACGTGCGACGAGCTGACGCGGTGGATCGAAGGGGGCGGGTGTCCCTCGACCGACGAACACGAAGGTGAGAATGCAGCTGATGGCGAGCAACGCACCTGCCGCGGTGAGCGCGGCGCCGATGAGCTGAAGCGCGCCAAGTTGTGCGGGTGACGTCATGCCCGACCACGCGACGATGCGCGCGGGCAGAAACACGAGAAGAAAGCCGATGAAGAGCGTCGCGTAGACCACGGCGCGAGCGAGAACGAACACGAGCCACCTCACGACTAGACTCTGGCCGTCGGCACGAACATGAACGCCGACGCCCGCCGGCTCAAGGGACCGCGATTTCTTGTCAGCACGCACCTCCGGACGTAACATTACGGCAGCGCCGCGAGGGCGGCCGACGGTCCGCGTAAAGGGTTCAACCCACCCCTGTAAGCAGTTACATAACCTTCACTTCCTCGCCCCTAACGCGGACGCCGGGCGTCATGAGGGGGCTCGCGCCCTCTCCAAGGAAGGAAGGTGTCTCATGTCCGAACAGAGCCAAAACTCTGCGCCGGGACCGCTGTCGCTTCCCGACGCGCCCAGCCTCGACTGGCTCCGCAAGCAGGCCAAGCGACGTCTCGAGGAGCTCCGGCAATCGAACGCCGACGCGCAGCTCGCCGACGCCCAGTTCGAGCTCGCGAAGCAATACGGCTTCACCAGCTGGCGCGCGCTCAAGGCGCACGTGGATTCGTTGAGCGTCGAGGGACAATTGTTCGAGGCGGCGCGGAAGGGCGACGTGAAAACGCTGCGGACGCTGCTCGACGAGCATCCCGACAGGCTCCATGCCCGCGAGAAACCGTACGCGTGGTCGCTCCTACACGCCGCGGCACATACCGGGCATCTCGAGGTAGTGGATCTATTGTTGAAGCGCGGCCTCGACGTGAACACGCGCGAGCGCGGCGACAATACCTACGCCATGCACTGGGCGGCGGCCGCTGGCCACCTGGACGTCGTTAGGCGACTAGCCGACGCGGGGGGCGACGTCGTCGGCCACGGCGACGACCACGATCTCGAGGTCATCGGCTGGGCGACGTGCTGGAGCGAGACCGTCGACGACGCGCACCGCGCCGTCGTCGACGTGCTCGTTAGGCACGGCGCGCGCCACCACATCTTCTCGGCGATCGCCATGAACCTCGGCGACGAAGTGCGACGCATCGTCGCCGCCGACCCGGCGATGCTGAACCGCCGCCAGAGCCGGAACGAGGGCAACCAGCCGGCGCTCCACTTCGCCGTGCGCATGAATCGGCCACAGATGGTCGCCTTGCTGCTCGAGCTGGGCGCCGATCCGCTGGCGGTGGACGCAAATGGATTCCCCGCTGCGGCCTATGCCACCACGCCCGGCGTCGACCGCGGCATTATGGAGTCTGTTCGTGCGATGACAGCGGCCGAGCTGCTCAGCGCCGACCGCGGCCACCGGATGCCGAACGTTGAGCCGATGGACGTCGTCGCCGCGCTCGCCCTGCACGATTGGGAGACGGCGGCACGCCTAACGAATGCCAAGCCCGGCGTGATTGCCAGTGGCGGGGTGCTCCACCTGATGGCGAAGCGCAACGACATCGCGGCCGTGCGGTGGCTGCTCGAGCGCGGCGCCAATCCCAGCGCGCTCTGGAACCACTGGGACTCGGCGCTGACACCACTGCATCTCGCCGTCCTCGGGGGTCATGAGGAGGTCGCGCGCATTCTGCTGGCGGCGGGCGCCGATCCCCGCATTCGCGACAGCAAGCATGACAGCGACGCCATTGGCTGGGCGCAGTTCTTCCAGAGGCAGAACCTGCTCGAGCTATTCAGAGATTACGACGCGAAAAGCTGAGGATGAGGCAGACTCGCCCTGGAGTTCGTGCGATTATTTGGTCCGTGTTGCTGCCGTCGCTGGCCATTCACGCCGCTTCAGTCCGCGCGCAGGCCACACTGGAGAGCGCGCAGCGCGAGCCGCCGGAGCGTGTGTGGGTATCGCTCGGGCTCGGTGCCGGCACGGGAGCCACCCTCGCCGGTGTCACCGGTGGTTGGTACTCGCGCGGGTCCTCCGCCATCGGCGCGCAGTATTCCGTCGTACAACCCTTCTGGAGCGCGGACGAGCATAGCAGCGTGGCGCTGCTCGCGGGAGCGCGCACGGGCGGCAACCGCGCATTTCTCGTCGGCGCCGTCGGTCTCGCGGCGGCTCGATTCATCACCGATTGCAACAGTGCCTGTCAACTACACGAAGTCGGCCACGACGCAGTGGCGCTCGCGTTTTCGGCGCAGGCGGTCGCGAACGCACGTATACCTGGCCTCACCCTCGGCACATTCGGTGCGCTCGGGCCGCGACGCGTCAGCTACGCGGGCGTCGCGCTGTCACTGGCGCTGGGTTGGTTCGGCGAGTAGTCGTGCGTCGTTAGGCAGGAGGGGGCGAGCCGCGCGCGCTATTGCGTCTTCCGACGCGGCCGTTGCTTCGCTGATACCGATCGGATGACGAGCTCACCGCGCCCCGTCGCGCGCAATGGAGTCTTCGCCTGGGCGACCGCGGCGGCGAGGAGGGCTTCGACCTCGGGGCGCGCCAATGTCTTCGCGGACTCGAGCCGAACGAAGCGCGTCTGCTTGCCCGAACCGTTGAGCACTTTGTGCGGATCGGGGAGGCGTGCGCCTTGGATGAAACAAAGCCCAATGCCGTTGGCGGCCGCGGCGATCGAGATGATGCTGTCGGAAGGCCGGTCCGTCGGCGAGTAGCCGATGACGAAGAAATTGTAATTGTCATACACCAGCTCATACGCGGTTGGGAACCGCTTGCGAAGGACCTTGCGGACGTCACGAATCAGTGCCTGATGCGCGGCGTCGAATTTGGCGATGAAACGGTCCAGCTGTTTCGCCGCGCTCGCCGCCGTGCCGCCATCGGAGGTCGTTGGTGTTTTCATAGTGTCCCGCATTATGCGCACCGAGAGCGGGAGGAGCAAGAACGGGTGTAGCGGATCTAGCTCGTTCCATCTTGACAACCAAGAGGAAACAGGGCATCGTCCAGCTACGCTTGGATGCCAAGGGGAGCGTCAATTAATTACTGCCCATGCCCGAGTCGACGGACGTCATTCAAGGCACGCTCGACATGCTCATTCTCAAGAGCCTGAGCCTGCAGCCAATGCACGGGTTCGGCGTCACGAAGCGCATCGAGCAGATCAGCAAAGGCGTGTTCCGTGTAAATCCCGGGTCGCTGCTTCTCGCTTTTCAGCGTATGGAGCGGAATGGTTTGATCGGCGCCGAATGGCGCGCGAGTGAGAACAACCGGCGCGCCAAATACTACCACCTGACCAAGAAGGGCAGAAAGCGTCTCGAGGTCGAGACGACCGAGTGGCGACAGCGAGTCGCCGCGATCGCGCGGCTCCTCGAGGCATAAAGAGCCCATCGGAGGCGCATGTCCCTGCTGCGCGCGGTGCGCGCCGGTTTGCGGGCGTTGATCAGGAAGGAGCTTGTCGCGCGCGAGCTCGACGACGAGCTACGCGACTACCTCGAGCGAGCCACGCAGGAAAAGATGCGGGCGGGCCTGCCGCGTGACGCCGCCGAGCGAGTCGTGCGATTGGAAATGGGCGGCGTCGAGCCGACGAAGGAGCGCGTGCGCTCCGGCGGCTGGGAGGCGCGTGTCGAGACGCTCTCGCAGGACGTGCGTTACGCCGTGCGCGGACTGCGTCGAAATCCGGCTTTCACGGCGATCGCGGCGCTCACGCTGACACTCGGCATCGGCGCGAACACCGCGATGTTCAGCGTCGTAAATGCTGTGATCCTCCGCCCGCTCCCTTATCGGGATGTCAACCACCTCGTCCTCGTCTGGACCGACGACGCGCGCCGCGGACTGCACCGAGAAGGTACCGCCTACCGCACGATCACTGATTGGGCGTCGGAGAATCACGTCTTCCAGGAGCTGGCTTTCTTCACGACGCAGCGTGTCGCGCCGATAGCGAACGATCCATCGGCGGGGCGCGGCCGCGCGCGGAGCGCGCTCGTGTCGGCGAATCTCTTCGCTGTCCTCGGCGTTTCTCCCGCCCTTGGGCGCGCGCTCACGCCGGCCGATGAAGCGGAGCACGCCCCGGTGATTGTCATCAGTCATTCGTTCTGGCAGCGCTGGTTTGCCGGTGCGCCCGACATCATCGGCAAGACCCTAACGATCGACGACGCGTCGAAAGGTGCTCGCGGCACGCTTACGGTCGTTGGTGTCATGCCAGCGGGCTTTTACTTTCCCGACAAGCTCACCGACATGTGGACGCCGGCGACGACGTATTGGCGTTTCGAACGCGAGAGCATCGAGCGCTTTCGGCCGTGGGCTCGGCGCTGGACGGCCCTCGGCCGTCTCGCGCCGCGGGCCTCCGTTACGAATGCACGCAACGATCTGGCGCGTATCGGCCGTCGCCTAACGACGATTTACCCGGCTGACATCCCTGATTTCCCTGGCTTCGGCACGACCGTGATGCCGGTGCTCGACTCCATCGCCGGCACAGGACTGCAGTTCGCGCTGTGGCTGTTGCTTGGCGCGACCGCGCTGGTGCTGCTCGTCGCGTGCGCGAACGTCGCGACCCTGCTCCTCGCGCGCGGCGCCTCGCGTCAACAGGAGTTCGCGGTGCGACGTGCACTCGGCGGTGGGCGAAGTCGGCTGCTGCGGCAACTCGCTGCCGAGAACGTTGTCCTCGCGTTCGCCGGTGGCGTGCCGGCGCTCGCGATCGCTGTCTGCGGCACGCGAGTACTCGGTGCGGCAGCGGCCGCGTACGTGCCGCGCATCGACGAAATCTCGTTGGACGCGCACGTGCTGCTATTCGCGACCGCGGCGTCGATCGCCGCTGCCCTCCTTTTCGGGATCGTGCCCGCGCTCCGCCTCTCCGCGGTCGACCCAAACGAGGCACTGAAGGAGGGAGGTCGAGGAAGGGGCGGCATGCGTCTCCAAAGGAGCCGCCGCGCGGCGCTCGCCGCCGAATGCTCGTTGGCGATGGTCCTGCTCGCCGGCGCCGGATTGCTACTCAGGAGTCTGAGCCGATTGGAGGGCGTCGAGCCCGGCTTCGATCCACAACACGTCCTAACGATGCGAATCGAGTTTCCGTCCGAGCCGGTGATCGCGGAAGAACGAACGCAGGTATCGCAGATCGCGCCGGCTCGGGCACGAGCCCGAGAACAAGCCATGCACGATCTCATCGTGCGTCTGGAGGCTATACCCGATGTGAGCACCGCCGGCTTCATCGACGACCTGTTCATCGCCGGCCAAGGCAATGAGTCGATTAGCATTCCGGGTCGGATCACGCTTGCCAGCGGAGAGCTCAGTGAGGGCTCGGCGACGCCTGAGCTCTTCACGGCGTTGCGCGTGCCGCTCAAGCGCGGCCGCTATCTGACGCGCGACGATGCGATGCAAAAGATCCGCGCGCTCTGGTCGCTCATCAATACCGACTTGCCGCTCGCCGAGAAGGAGCGGCGTGCGATCCCGGAGCCGGTCGTAGTGAATGAGGCGTTTGTGCGACGCTTCTTCCCGGACGAGGACCCGATCGGCAAGCGCTTCTGTGTCGACCCGACGAACAAGACGTACTGGTACGAGGTCGTCGGTGTGGTTGGGGACATGCACCGTCAAGGGCTCGAGCGCCCGACCATTCCAGAGTATTTCGGACCGTACTTTCCGTCGCCTAACGGGCGGGCCGATCTCGTCGTGCGCACCGCAGCGGACCCGCTCGCGCTCGCGTCGACGATTCGTCGGGAAGTATCGCGGGGACTGCCCTCCGTCGCTATCGCGAACGTCGCGACCGCGGACGCACAGCTCGGTGACTTCAGCGCGCAACGCCGACTCCAAACGTGGCTCCTCACCGCCTTCGCGGCCGTTGGTCTGGCGCTCGCGGCAATTGGCATCTTCGGATTAGCCCACTACGCGGTGGCCGAGCGCACGCGCGAAATAGGGATACGCATGGCGCTCGGCGCGACACCGATCGACGTGCTCGTCCTCGTGATCCGTGAAGGGATGCACATGCCGTTGATTGGGATCGCGTTGGGCCTGGGGGCGTCGGCTGGGCTGACGCGCGTCATGTCGCACCTGTTGTATGGCGTCACGCCGACGGACACGGCGACGTTCGCGACAGTGCCGGTGGTGTTCGCGTTCGCAGCGATGATTGCCTGCTACGTTGCCGCCCGCCGGACCGCGAGCGTCGATCCCATGGACGCCTTGCGGCATTTGTAAGCGTCATATGTGAGTCGGCCGGCGCGACTCGCCCGCGTTAGGCGACAGCGTTCTATTTGACCTCTATATCCACCGCGCGCTTCTCGATCACGGGCGGAGGTACGCGCAGCCACTGCGAACGGCCGTTGGCTGTCGCGCGGAGAAGTGCGTTTCCAGGTTGGAACCGCGCGAGCTGCTCGCGCGTGAGGACGCCCTGGGTCGCGGCATGAATGGTTCGTGGATCGTACGAGGGGTTTCGATGATCGCGGATCAGGAGGACGGCGAGTGTCTCGGCATGCGTCGCTTGAATGAGCTCGAGCTCCACGTCGACGGGCGTGCGGCCCGACGTGGCAACGGACATGGCGATGTTCGTTCCCGCGCGCAACGTCGCTGCGTCGACCGCGATCTCGACGCGATAGACTTGCACGATCGCGCGGTAGCCTGAGATCGTCGCCAGTACCACGTGGGCGATGACCAGCGGCAGCACGATCCATTTCAGTAAGCGCAGCGATCGCGCCGACTCGTGAAAGGCAGCGAGACGATTGGGGCGAGTCGCCGTGGCGGTTCGTGCGAGCATGCACGTCGGCGGTGAGGAGATCACGAATGTCAGGTAGAGACGCAGCTCCGGCAAGCACCTTCCTCCGTTGCGGCGATACTCA
>WNGI01002297.1_pt1 | contig 16506 bp, 14 predicted proteins | sample 5400621 | NCBI WGS metagenome assembly WNGI01 (sample SAMN13153374, study PRJNA577476) | soil metagenome | isolation source: 20 cm soil or saprolite under Garry oak tree replicate 1 | place: USA:California | collected 2016-06-15 | reverse complement strand
CTCATATTCATGCAGCGGGAGAACACTCTCACGACCACCGGAAATACGGGCACCCCACCGAACATTCCCGCTCATAGACTCCCTCAATACCTAGTAGAATACCCAAAGCCACATTCGCTTGATCTATATACCATACTTACCCTGACCTTGTGATTATTTGAACCTGTATTACGTCATATAGCTACGCAAAGGGCGCTGTCAATTGACGAGCCTGCCATAATTCACTCTCTTTCTGACCACCACCGACACGATATCCCTCCATTTCAAGCATGTCCGAAGTTGCAGGAGAAGTCAGACAATGTTTTTTTTTGTCTTTCTCATCTAATTCAACGTAACTCTAGGCCGTACCCGCTGCCCAAAGGACTGGATGGACATCATTCCTGAAATCGTCGGTCTTTATAAGTCTCACATCTGATTCTTACTGACGCAAATGACATTTTAAGCATTGCTTCATTTTCAGGCGACTTGTCTTCAATGACCGCGCCGCCATTCATCTTATCGCCCGTATCCCTTACCGAATATCCTGGTACGCTAGTTCTCCATCAGCCCCACGCGTAATTAACTGTGGTGTGGTTTAGCCTATTGGTGTGAATACCCTGAGTTGTTTGCCGCTATCGCCTCGGCCAAGCCTGGCGAGGAGAGGGCGCTTTCAGTTCTCAGGTGGTTCATAGTACGTCTCTAACCTACGGCGAAAGCAAACTAGTATTAAACGTTGCGCAATGTATTTTAGAGCACGCTAAAGGGCCAGTACACCTCCAGGAATGAAAGCATGGGCTCCGAAAAGAAGTTCGTGTACCTTGGCTCTCCACGTGTGACGTAACTGATGTGCAATGATAGACCCTTCAATCCTGTGCTTGGAGAGTGCGTCCTTTTTCATTCCCTTTCACGGAACACTGTTATGTATTCCGTTTACTGATTTCGAAATTTCCGTTTCGTATGGTCTGACAGCATCGACACAGGTTATTCTACGGATATTGGCCAGACAAGAATGGACGCGGGCGTACAGACCTTCTTGTGGAACAGGTTTCACACCATCCCCCGATCACCGCATATGTCATCGAAAACAAGAACAAAGGGCTCAGACTAAAGGGACACAATGCACAGAAGACTAGTTTCAGCAGTAAGCACTTCTCCTAGGCTTTTATTCTTCGTTCTTTGATCTTTCCAGGCGGATCCCTCTATGTAAAGCAGATCGGACATGCTGTACTGACTGTAAAGACGCCTGATGGAGAACCCGAGGTGTACCTCATCACATTACCCAAGCTACGCATAGACGGCCTATGGTGAGCTGGATCTGTTAGTCATATTGAATACGTCCTAACCAGTCACAGGTATGGCTCACCCTACATAGAGCTCACCGACACATCCTACATCATTGGAGGTGGTTTCATATCCGTTATAGAATATAAAGGAAAAGGCTACTTTTCCGGGAAATCGCACTCGTTCAAAGCGACTGTCTCCCCAGCCCCTGGGAGTGGTGGTAGTCCCAATCTAGATCATATAATCGAAGGGACTTGGCATCAGACTAGCAAGTTCACCAAAGGTGGTCGGAAGTGGCCAACCAGTGATTTCCATGACGTCAATCCTCCAAAGGAAGAAGTAACCGCTGTGGGCGGAGACGGAAATGGTGACATGGGTGACTTTGAAACTCGTAAATTGTGGAGCTTGGTCGCGAGAGGTATAAGAGAAGGGAACTTTGAACTGGCTGGTCGAGAGAAGGCTCGGATCGAGGTGCGCTAGCGTTTTTCATGCGGGATTTTATGAATGACATGGATATCGCTAGAACGAGCAACGGCAACGACGGAAGGACGAAGCCGCTGCTGATACGACATGGCAAATAAAGCACTTCGCCCCTGTTGACGATGATCCTATCTGTAAGTATGATTTGAAATTTGTGCCAATATCTCGCTCAGCCCTTTCTCCAGACAACAGGCTGGGCAGGTTGGCAAAGCTAACTCCTCCCACGGAAGAGACATATGACTTCAACGAGAACTGGCCCGCCATCCCTGGGATGTAAGTTTTGTCATATTGTTGTGTAATAGGCGACTCAAAGTATTTCCCCTTCCCTCTCAGCTGACACTGAACGATGATCGTTGACGAACGTCGATACCTCTACCCATCTATACTTTGTAACCTACGAGCGCCTTAACCAATGGCTTTCATTCGTCTGGTCGGGTGCTTGATTACTAATTGTCTGCATAGTTAATCGAAAATAACACTATCAATTACAGCGAGTCTATCATAGATCTTCTCATCAACTATTGGTCGTACCCCGAAGCGTACCACTCCAGAATAGCATGAGTGGTTTTACTAAAGTCAGGGCACATCCCCACAAAATCAAAGAATGGCCCATCGTGAACACCGTTCTCCTGCATGATGAACCTGACTTCTGGATGATGTGCTTCTATTCTTGGCTTGAATTCTATGATCATATCGCGCAGTAGCTCGATGTCTCCAGTGGTTATGAGGAGACGATCGACGATCTCGTGAATGCCTTGGAACCACGTATCTGGTGCTTTCAGAGCCTGGATGTACGGGGTATGTTTCTCCGAGATACTCTCTAGCACTATCTCGCCCCAATGGGAGCCTACTCTTTCCTTGAAAACGTCGTGTTCATTCTTTGTGGATGGATATTTGTGGAACTCTTCCAACAAGACCCACGGTGAAATCAGGCATGCGCCTCGTAAGGGAGCTGAAAGTTTGACGATAGGAATACCGTCCAGGGGGTGCAGAATGTGCGAAACGAGCTGGAGGATGAGGTTGCCACCCGCCGAATCCCCACCTAGCTGGATGTTTTCGGGGATAAAATCCATATCGAGCAAATGCTGCAGTGCTAGGGCTGCCTGTTTAAGTTGCACCGGGAAGGTGGCATCTGGCAAGAGTGCTTGACACGATCGCCATCAGACATTTTGGCATCAAGGCACAGTATTGAAGGAGAGCTCACTATATTGTAGAATGGCGATCGCCGTGTCCTTCCCTCTCCGGCTTAACTGTTCTTGTATATATTTCCAAAAGGAAAGGCTTGAGGCAAACACGGGTATTAAGAATCCACCACCTTTGTATTTATCCGTGAACAAAAAGCAATCGCCCCTGTGGATCTAACGTGAGCTTACCGTGGATATATAGGATCACCCTCTTTGATTGCTTTCGTCTCAGCCAGTACAGTTTAGTGTTTTGGCCGATTTCCTCTTCGACTATGGGTATGCCGTTATTTTTTCCCCATGTCCGATACACTTGGTCTGTCGTGCCCAAAAGGTACTGAAGCTTGGATATTTCGAGCTGAGTGATATGAGATAGGGATACGTCGTGAATGAGGCGAAGCAGGTGTTTGGCTCGGGTCTGTTCATGGAAGAGCCAAGTGCATATGCTCCAAGCAATGACACCGGCTAGAGAAGGCGAAAGATGTCAGATTAATTTGATACTCTGGGGAGAGATTGACTTGCGTGTTAAAAGCGCATATCCAATCGCGGACACTTTTTCGAGGGCAGTGACCTGGGCGTAGTATTTCTTGGCTCCAGAAAGCATTTGAAAAAAAAAGGATAGGAAGGCAGGAGACGGATCGCAACTAGACTCGAGAAGATATCGCATTCTTATAGTCCAGTGGGTGTGCATGAGTGGTATATTGAAGGGGTTAATTAAGTTGTAGTGTATCAATGGACCCCGAACAACAATGGATGCGCCCGTCACATCCTGTTCCCTCTCGTCAATTACAGCCAAAAACTTATCCAGCAGCGCTCACTCCCTGCTCCGCCCAATCATCGTGCCTTCTAGCGCGTCGGCGCCGGTCCACTAGTGCCCTTTGCGCCGCATCTTCTTTATCCGCCAGCTGAGAGGATGCCACCGAGCATCCCGTCGACGACACTCGAGTTATGACTGGCGGCCGTGACACAGAAAGATTTTCTTCGCTTTTGGATCCTTGCCTCTTATGTATAAGCTTCAGGGACCCATTCCGCGACAGGGTCCTTGATATCATGATATCGTCCAAGTGACAATCTACCGCAACTGATGCTGATGCGGTTGAATACACGCTGCTGGCACGTGAAGGTGTATCTTGGGATGGACATCGTTCGCCCCATCCTGTATTTCGCGACAAGAGATCACGTCTGAGTTGACCTGATTTTATGCTTTTTCTGCGCGCCAGAGGCTTGGACGTTTCCGAATCTAGGGATCCGCAGTTTTTATCAGCGCCCATTGCAGTGCACGCTGTAATTGACTGGGGATATGCCGCTCTATGACCGACCGGGGAAACATCACCTGAACCACTTGCTCGAATCGATCGTCTGCTTGGTATCGGAGTTAATGTGTCCTCTCCTTTGTTTATGCTTCTGCCTCGGATAGATAGGTTGGAGGCCATCACAGTAAATATTGATTTCAAAGAAGTGGTCCACCCTTCTGGTTCAGGCGCCGCAGCCGGTCGTTCACATAGCTCAGACCCTCTATTTGTCTCTTCGGAAGCATTCAGACCTGTCCAACTGTATGCAGAAAGACTGCGTTGATCCGACGTGCTCCCTGGAGTTTCCCTTTCTAACCTCAGAATATCTTCGAGATCATCTGTCCCCAAGGAGTACGCACGATTGTTCATACCGAGTGCAGTTGTTGCACGACTTGTTGCCGCGGACTGATCCCCAGGCAAAAGATTGGCGACACGCAGAGGTCCTAGAGAGGATGTAGCAGAATGATCATCTATGCTTCTACTGGAGCTAGAGTCTACGCTCTGAAGATGAGAGGGCAAGGGTCGCGCTCTCGGATATGGGCCATTTTGAAACGGTTGGATAAATGGCAAGATACTGTCATGTTGGCCAGGGATAGCAGGGGCTGCGCGGCAGGAATACGGCTCGTGAGCGAGGTGCACGAAAGGCTCAGAGCTGTTGGGGTAACTCTCCGATCTTCTTGGTTCACCTACGTCGCGATCTCCCCTCGGTTCCCATGCTTCAACCTGCGCAAGATCTTCTCTGCCGCCCGGTCCAATAAACTCCAGGTTAGAGCGAGTTTGCGTCATATCTGTTGCTTCTTCCAAGCCACTGTCACCGTTTTCTGATGATGCCCAAGGCACATCCGCGTCGCCATATAGACGACGGCGTTTGGCGTGTGAACGAATTCGAATCCACCACGCAAAAAGCGCCGTAACACATGCTACGCCTGCGATTGTGCCTAGAACGATACCCGCATAGACTGTAGGTTTTAAGTTAACCGCATCTTCAGAGGAGACTGTTGTCGGCGGATACGATTGCAACGATGATGTTGTAGCTGCTTCCAATGAGGATGACGCGAAAGCTCCGTCTGTGGATGCACCAGCCAAGATTGTTGACGCCTCAGGTAGAATGCTGCTGGTAGTAGGTTGGTCCGTTGGGTAGATATTCGTTGCAGGCTCGTCGACAGATGACGTGGTGGGCGGTAATTGAGCTGTTGTGTCCGCAGGCGCGCCAGAAGCCCCTGTGACTGTGGCGCTAGCATCGCTCGACGACGTTGCTGGGGACAGGGGCACTACGATGGCGTTAGGCGTTTCTTGCGTATCAGAAATTTCTGGTGATGCAGAAGTTTGGGGCTCGTCTGGAATTTGCATAGAAACCACAGCGGCTCGGCCGCCTGGTATGAGCATAAACATGAGGCCATTATCGGGTTCAGCAGATCGTTTGCAGTAGTCGTTTGGGCCGCTCTGCGCGCCAGCATAGTACTCGTCTTCCATGTCCAGCAAAAGTTCGAGCAAGAAAGGTCTGGAGCACAAGCAAAAGGGAAAGAGACAAGATCGTTGAGCTCGCTCAGCGAGACCAATGGTAGTAGCGCGGCTGACCAGGATCTCCACAACTTGTTGCCGGTGGCTGACATCGGTCACTAAAGCCCAATGGCTGTGCGACTGACATGTGGTTAATGATTCACTTTAATCATAGATGCACTGTACGAACGAATAGTGACTGCCACCGTCCACAGCGCTCATCGCAGTCGGTGGCTGAACGCGTGCGAACTGAATCTGATGCGTCGGAAAGTTTGTCTGCCGATCCTACTTCCGATTCTGACCCACTCAATATGCTTCTTTGCGAGTAAGTTCATCGAATTGCGCGTCCTGTTGTGTTGATACACGTTTTACCCTGTACTAAGAAGCACTTTCGTCAGTCGTCGAAAAAGCGGGCATATCCCTTTATTGTTCGGCTTGCAGTTGGTAAACCCGATCACGGTCAAGTAAAAGCAGTGCGTTTTCCAAAACGTTTTCTCTGCTTTTTCTCGTAGCTAAAGTTAATGTCATTTCGTAAAGCCAGAAGCTTCACAGTGTCTCGGCCGACCACTTACGGAGCCATTCGCTGTTACTTACGATAACTCGGCCTCTTTCTTTAACTCTCGGTTCCGAGTTCCCTGCGAACCGTATGTCAAGACATACGCAAAAGTCGATGCCTGCTTTATACACGAAGGCACTCGAATCTATCTTTCAACACTTTGTGTCAATATCGGCCAACCTAGGCATGGAGCTGTTTGCTATGCTTACTGTCAAGTGTCCATCACCGTTTGAACCCACGTATTCCTTCTAGCCCACGGCAAAATCCATAATTAGAACGAAAGCGCTGGGCATGTGCCTTCGATCATTAATTACTATAGTTCTTGTTGATGTGCCTTTGGACAGCAACCCTTTGATTCCCATCGACACCGAAATTCGGGCAACAAACGGGGAGATTGATTATCACCTCGGATATGCCGATCAAGCGTATGTCCGTCCAGAAATGGTCTTCCGTATGACTCTCCTGTTCAACGCGGTACCATCTCCCTGTTCCCCTGACGCGTAACACAAGTTTCTACAAAGTATGCAAGGACCCACAACCTCTCCGTCATCATTGATGAAGGTATACTTGACGCTGCCCGTCCCAGTATGGTATTTTTGGTGAAACCGAGTCAATTACAGGGCATGGCTGCACTCACAAATTAGCATCGCCTGCGGTCGTAAATAAATCAATTTCCTTCATCGGTGCTGTATAAATTCATCCAGTGTTACTCCGGTGTCTGCTTCATTCATTCAACCCTTCGTTTCCCATGCTCCCCCCTCACCTTGCGCTCCTTTATTCCAGCGCACAACAGGCTGGGCGCGCGGCCGCTTTCAGGATCCCTCAGCTGCAACCTGGCTCTGAGGAGGTACAGCACTGGAAAACAATTACCTACGAACAGTTCCGACGAGATGTCGACGTAACTGCATGTTACTGGTCTTCGACTCTCCGTCGCGATGGTATTCCACCAAAATCCGTCATATGTCTATGGTAAGCATGCGTTCATATCATCTTTTCCCAGAAATAACCTAAGAATAGGCTTTGGGGATTTTCGTATATGGACATACTCCATATATATGGAATTTCAAGGGCCGGTTTTGTCCCTCAGCTAATTAGCTTGCGGCTACCTAACCCCACTGTCGTTTACGAGCTACTGCAAAAGGCCCAGGCACGGGCGCTCATTTACGGCGATGATTTTAAAGTTGTCTTAAACGACTGTCCTGTGCCGCATTACCCTTCAATTCAGCGCGAGGGCATATCCCTTGGAGCCACGGAATTACCAATGTTGGACTATTCGAGCCCTGATGACACAGTTTTCATATTCCATACAAGCGGTTCGACCTCGGGGTGTCCCAAACTCGTCCCTTGCAGCCACCGCTGGATCGACAGTGTCATTGTGAAGACACGTCAAGTATGCAGTCCACTGTCTCCGGATCGCCGGGATGTTACTGTGTGGATGTGCGTTTTTTCCCTGCCTAGACTGTTTAGTATGCATTTTGATTATTTGGCACTCCAGGGGGAGCATGTGTCACATTGCTCAGTCATTCGGTAAGTTCTAAAGCCTCCTATGTGCTTGATCAAAATCAAGATCTTTCCCTTAGTGCTTATAGGTAGTATTCAATACGGGTCATGCGTTGTTCAGCCAACCAGGTTGTCCTTTGATACCAACGAACTAGTCTCGATGGTTCGACATTGCGGGGTAAATCGGCTCAATCAATTTGCCACATTCCTCCAAAATCACTTCAGGAGCGCTCGTCAAGATCCGAAGCTTCTGACGATGTTAATGAATCTGGACGAAGTCCTGTATTCTGGCCTATCATTGCCCCTCGAAGAAGAGAGCTGGGCTCGAAAGAACGGCATCAGACTCAGGGTGTGCCGCCTCATCCTTGTTTAACCAGAGTAGTGACTGATATTACTCCAAGAATCTCTTCGGGAGTACCGAATGCGCAGCTATGTTATCATCAGTTCCCGGTTCTGGACACAGCGCGAGCCTTCTTTCACCGCTGGACGGATTTTTCTATCGTTTTGTGCCTGTCAGGCAAGGTCCCTCTCCTCACCATTCGACCACTCAATTACTGGAGCTCGTCATCACGGCACAGTCACCAGACTGCCCAGACAAGTCGCTCAGACATCCAGATGGCGACTTCCATACGGGTGATCTCTTCAGCGAGATAGCGCCAGGTCTGTACACCTTTAGAGGGCGCGATGACGACTGGATCAAAACCGAAACCGGCCTTCGATGCGATACAAAGTACGCTACTCGCGATCATTGCCACTCTTTTATCTTTTATACTGATCGACTCCGATTTACACAGAGCAATCGAGGATAATGTCAGAATGACGTGCGCTGACCTCGTATCTGAATGCGTAGTTGTGGGCACTGGGCGTCCGTCCCCTGCTATGTTTATCGAACCGGTGGACGTTCAGATGGACCACTGTGAGCTTAAAAGAGCCATCATACGCAAAACTCGCCACTTCCACTCGAGACGCTACATCCATGAACGGATCACTTCGGTGGACATGATTGTCGTCGTCCCACCCAGGACGTTACCCAGAACCGCCACAAAGGGAAATATACGACGTAAAGCTGTTGAAGAGGCTTACAAACCGCTTTTAGATGAATTGTCAGGTTGAGTACTGTAATCTTGATAGACGCGCCGTAGGTTATCATATATATATATTCTTGGATAGAACAAAATAATGTATCGCATGTAGTACGTAGAATCTAGCCTGTCTTGAAAAAATACATGGATGCAAGGACGTTGAATTGGTATACTAATACGCAAAAAATGAAGACGAATGAAATATATCAGACGCGAAAGGTCGCATAATCGCAAGACGTTTCACATAGTGCGACCCTACTGCTCTTCAGTGGGTTGGTGGTAAACCGACTCTTCTTGGATCTAACAAAAGGCAGATTAGCGAAAAGTTCCACAAAACGTCTGGGCACTGACCCATGGTTCGTCTCGCGGCCCATACTTTCTGGGGGGCCTTTCCCAGCACGCTACTCGATCAACATGTTCCAAGTCCTTGAGCGGGAACACAACCCCAATCTCGTAATTTGATATCTATCGAGGCGCCACGCCAAAATTTTTTAGTGTTTTCGAATCCGTAAAAAGACGAGCTCACGTTAAGAACGGGGCTGAACGCAGACCCTGACAACGTGCCCCAGGCGGAACTGGTGAAATTGTGCGAACCGACGTATGCCCAGCCGATGGCAGACTCGACGACTTGGATTTCATCGTCCTCCGTCTCCGATTCTTCCGATACTACAGTAGCGTTCTCCCGCATGAGGGAAATAATCATCTAAAAAAGCAAGCGGCATTCAATACACCGCGGAGAGGTGAAAAAAAAAAGCTAAAAAGAATATTACTTTCGAGTGCATAAGGACTGGACCTGCTTTACTCTTCGACTCGTAAAACTTGTCTCTAGGGAAATTTTTGGCGGCCCATTGCCGTCTCCTACAGAATATGGTGCCACCGCCCTGATGGAAATTATGGTAATGCTCCGAGATGAGATCTATCGGCTTACTTACCATCTCGCCTAGAGCGCTCTCTTGAACCAATTTCTTGGTAGGGAATACGACCTTAATAGGCGGGTACGGCTGCTTCTCACGTCGCCTTTTCGGCTCATCAAGCCACTCCTCGGCGGATTCTCCCCTCGCTGACCAGTGAAATTCGTTCATCCACTGGGTGGTATAATATCCGAGGCTTGATCCCTATGCCGTTATATGTGAGGCAAGACTCTTTTTTTTATTTGGAACAGGCAACAAAAGCGTACCTGACATTCCAGCACGGTGGTACGACCTTTCCCAGTGCGTAGACCCATATTCCTAATGGCCTTCATCAATCGCGTGTGTCCGGTCCTACGAGGAATTACTAAAGATCATGACGAGAAATAAAAGGAAGGCCTTCGAACATGGTGACATTTGGCCAGCCCTCGTGCTTTCCTGCAATGGACGGAACAAGATGAACCTTAACTTTGGACCAGTCCCATCGCGTACGCAGGTCATCGATAGACTCAATCGGGAGATTCAAATTCTATAGAGACGATTATTGAGCTCCTGAACTGTGGCGTGGAAATAGGGCTAGAGCTGACGCTGTCCTTTAGCATTGTCACTAGTGCCGGGCGCACGTTCACCGAGCGCAACACGCGTTGAAGAACTGAAGGGAAATCTTCAGTTACTCTAGGATCGTGCGGAATCGGCGAAGGACGTGGTGGCACGTCCTGTAGCCAGACCGTCTATGCGTAAAAGTAGTTACTCCAGATAGGACCCGAAACATCAATTATACGCACGTTCTCCATGTCTCGCCAATCATAGGCTATGAGATTTGCGGTCGAGACAACGACGCGGAGCCTTCCAGTCTTGTAAAATAGCTTCGAAGAGTAATTAATCCACTTGATAAGAAGAACAAAATTTACGGCCTTACAAGCATGAACTAGAAGATAGCATGATTAGAGACTGGACCGCGAGTGATGGTCTATGTCATACCTTCATATGCATACAACCACGGCCCGCGGGTAATCTAGCAGTTGCTCTTATCCAATTAGGGAAGACATATTTAAGGGTAGCTTCCCCTGTTGCGTCAGGTTGTGCGACCATGATAACGGGCACCGCCGGGTCAAAAAATTGGTATATCCAAGGAAAGTCTAGCGAGTAGGACGACATGATAGCAAAGGCGAGTTCAGATTTCTAAAAATGACAAAATGTTAGGAATTTTCAAATCGGGACAAAAGACTTGATTTAACACCTTTCCCAAAATCTGCGTCAAACGAAAAGTCGGACGACCGTCTCTTCTCGGTTCGCCATGTTGAGTTGCCGTCTGGCGAAGTTCTCCTTCAAAGAACAGCTCTTCCCCGTCGGGGAGTACAACGAGTGGCGTGGCAGGTGATTGTCGAGCGCTGTCGGAGGGTACGGTGGAAGAACTGGAACGGTCAGCACGCGATCTGACTGAGGAAGAAAATAGATGATGCCTCTTGGCAGGTCGCTCGTCATCGCTGTTTGGCAGCCCTGCTTGACTGCGTAGTCTTTTCTGCCGCTCGCGACGCTCCTTCTCTAGCTGAGCACGCTCAGATAAGAAAGTGGAGAGGATAGATTTAGACGATTGTTCGGTAACGGAACTTGTGTCATGTTCGTCGTCATCACTAATTAAATCCACGGACTCGGGCTTCCGACTCGCAGTGGGGGCAATTGCTCTTGAAATGAATGAGTTTTTTTTTACAATCGAATCAAGCAGAGTACAGTCAAACCTAGCCAAGTCTTCGTCCTCGGAGGAATACATGCTAGCTAACCAAGTCCAATTGAAAGTAAAAGAGAGCCGCGCATCACATGATAACCGTCACCGCCACCGCGTCTACTTTTTTGTGTCTGGCAACAAATAGGCCACCCATACCACCAAGTCGTCTAGTTCGTCCGGTGTGATCCAATGTCCCAGCAACGGATATGTGTGGAACCGTAGCCCATCCACTCCGTTTCTCTCCAAGTCATCCCGCGTTTGTGTTCTCTCTTTAAGTTGAAACCGTACGCCAAGGTCCGATGCAAGTTGCTTAGCCGAAGCCAAGGCGAAATCGTGTTTGACTTGCAGGTCGGACTTTCCATGTGCCCAAAACAGAGGAACTTGGGCCGCGAGTTTTGTTGCTATCTATAACTCTCGTCCATATTGAGCCCGCAATACAAGATAGCGCGCACGTACCTCCCGAACCTTTCTTCTCAGAGGTACGTACGAGCTGAGTGAGAAGACGCCCGCGAGAGATTCCGTCGTAGTCAGAGCTGTCAATACCGCGAGGGCTCCACCTTGACTCAACCCTCCGACGATTATCCGGTCGGGTGGGATCCCAGCCTTTCTCTCCGCTTGAATTATCTCGTTTATCCATCCAACCGCCCTCAGCAATCCCTCCTCATCCTCTCTCCGATTCTCAATGTCGAACGATAGACAGTCATACCTAGAGCCGTGAGCATAAGTCGACGGAGAATTTAGGATAATCTAACATACCAGGCTGGCATGATTTTGCGCCCGTTACCGGTTACAGGTATCGGCGGCCTTGCGCGCTTATCTCAGACGAGCGGCGAGTGAGCGAGTTACTGGCGTACTTACGCAGATGGAAGGATAATCTTGACATGGCCTAGCAATGGATGGAGGCTTAGTTTATTGGCTGCAACGCGCATGCCTTGGGCAGTATCTCCCAAGCCCTAAACGGGACATGCTTAGTATCGGGTGGATATTCACAACGAACGACGAACATGAAGCCAAATAACGGTCGCTGTATGTCTATGGTAGAAAGGACCGACGGTAATATATGACAATTGAGGCTTTGATTCTGACATGAATGCTTTGAAGGAATAGACTCAGGAAAGTGGAAATTTATGGGGCAGGACTTTTAAGTGCACACATTTGGTGATCGGAGCTTCAAGCGATGGGCACGACTTGATGTGGTGATGGGTTGACGATTGCAGGGTTGTCACGGCAGTACTAGTAGTGCGGTGACTTGCAAAGCTGGCTGGGGACACTCACTTCCGACTGACTGGCGCAGTGGAGAATCGAGATCCGTACATCATGTGCTTCCATTGCTACATGCGCCTACTTACCAAGCAACCGACAGTATGTATCCCTCATTGCACGCGATTCAACTTGCACTCGCGATGTCGTACGTTAAAGATACGATATGTTATGATCTGATCCTACGCTTCATTCAACATCTCATATTGTGAATCATAGGCGCTTTCTCGGACCGCGCTACCGTTGCGCGATTTTAGTACCCGGAGTCGTCACCCAGTCTGGGACTGATGTCAGTCCTCAACAAATTCGTTTTCTTCACGCACGGGCCGAACATGACGACGGCTTCGGGAGGATCGAACTGTATTGGACCTGAACGAGCCTTGTCATCGTATTTCACCTATTGTTCTGACGCTCATTGCACACTCTAAAGCTTTAAATTACTCTTCACGGCACGTTCGAACAACTCAAGTCCGCTGCCAACCATGAAATCATATGTTCCGGCCACGACTTGGTGCTCGTAGAACACGATGGTGAGACCTGTCCATTCGGATTTAATACTGGGATGAAATGAGGGGCCACTTGACAGAGACTCTTATGTCTCCTACTATTCACGCACGTCGGTGCGTTTTCATACTCACTACCTTGTGTTTAACATGAAAAAGTCAATCAGCACGTTCCAAGTTCCTACCGAAACCTAATCGTCCAGACAAAGCTATGGTACTCCAGCGCGCGCGTCATCGCAGCCTCGGTACCACTTTACAGTTGGCATGGCGAACAGGAGACTACACTCAATAGGGGATATATAAACATTTTAACACCAAAATGTGGTATACAATTTTAGCCAGAAGCCCTATTATCGTCTAGATAGTTCACTATAGATAATAAGGTAGTTAGCGTAGCAATGCCAATGTCAAAGAAATTGTACATATAGATGACGAGCAAAAGAAAAAGAAAGAGCGGGACATGGACGCACTAAACCTGACTGACAGGCTCGTATCCAGCCCGAGCGTTTCTACCGAGGCCAAGACCCATAAACAGGCCCTTCCTTGGTTTCCTCGCGCTAGACAATCCATCCTCCATTTCATCACGCTCTCTCCTCTTCTTGGCTTCCCTGAACCCTTCGATCGGAACATCATACAGCTTCTCATACTCCACACCAAGCTCCCTCCCAGCAGACCAAAAATCTTTACAATTCCCAGCGATACCCAGATCGAAAGGGTTAGTAGCCCTGCTGGCTCGAGCGAGCCCATCCACAGCCTTGCCCTTGGTGAACCGGTCAAATCCAAGCAGATTCATCAAGAATCCGCTGCCACACCCGGCGCATGCGCCCGAGTTACGGGTATTAGTCGATGATCCCGCATCGCTCCCTACGAGCGAGGCATCTTCTGTGTCAACACCTGGTAGAGTGCTCCCGTGGTGGGCGTGATGGGAGTGGCGGTGGCGGTGGCCCATCTGGTTGCTAAGGCTCACACCGCGGCCGCCCATGTACCCATATCGACCAAGATTGGATAGTTCGAGTGTCGTCATCTGACGGGCTATCTGCCATAGCTGAGATGCCAGGAGTATGACCGTCCAAGATAATTGAAGGGTAGCCCAGAAGGCAACAGATACTAGGAATGAATCCTTGGCTGTGATAGCACACAGGCTGGCGGGTAATGGACAAGACGCTGATAATTCTGATGGGTCAGGGACAGGTATTGCCGAGAAATCTGATCATCAGGTTAAGAAACGTGGAAGTTTTGAATTCAAATCACAAGACGTACATGAGTAAGTGAGGTAGTCGAAGAATATAATGCCAACAACAAGCGATGACACGAAAATGATAAACTGCCGATGGTTGTTGACACCAACTGAGTGACTTTTGAGTTTCGAAATGACACGACGGGGGATATAAACTCACTGCAATTCCAAACCCATGGACAATGACTTAGCAGCGGACAATCAGAGAAAAGTCAATACGGCATTACATAAAACGCACTGATCACTGCGTGCTATGCACTTGTCACACATGCGACAATGCTTGGAGCGGAGGGGTTTCCGAGCCTAATAGATACCGTCAGACATACGCCGCAATAGAGATAGATGATCATTACCATGCACTGGATGCAGAATGTCTGTCCATTCAACCTTCCGTCAGAAGCGAGGTCTTCGATTATCTGTGTGGTTGACTCGTTACAATAGATGGTCGACTTTGCGGAGCCCGACTCACGGATTTCAGCTCGCCATCGCTCGTAGGTTTCGGGCACGTGCCGGGATCAAGCGTAATGGCACGGAAAAAGTTGTAGGCGCACAAGCCAACAGTGATAGCAAACAAGAAGTGAATGAAAGGGTGATCTTGGGTATCTAGGCCTCATTGTTAAAGATCGTTGGAGTATGATTAACGCAAGATACTTACTTGGTATAAGCCGCGTGATCCAAGAATATAAAACCCATACAATGGATCCGGCTATTATGCCAGAGAAGTATGGTGTCTGATTCAGGCCCTCGGTGTACTTCGGCTTATTGAGTAGCACGCGTGAGACAATCTGTTGCAATATACGATGAGAAGGGTGGAGAGTGGGAAAACTTGGGGACTCACATGATGCATTCCAAAAAATTCTGCCAATGCAAGTAGAATGCCGGTGTACCAGGGTAAGATAGTTAAGGTCATAAAAATCAGATAGAAGAACAGCGTGGGCAGGAGGAAAATGAAAATTTTGGTATTCCGCTGCGGATATGTCCTGTCAGCGCGACAATGAGAAGGAACAATCGATCGACATACATCGCTAAGAGGTTTTCCCCTTTTGATGCCATGTTCATTCATACCGCCTTCATCCAGCGCTCTCTTCCAAGCACCAAGACTTTTTAGTTCGACCGCCATATCTCTAGGGGTTCTACCTTCGCTATCTTTGGCAGATAGATCGGCGCCCTTCTCCACCAACCTTCTGATGCAATCCCTATTTCCCCGCACGACCGCCCAGTGCAACGGACTAAGCCCCGTATCATCTTTGGTATTGGGATTTGCGCCATGACGAAGCAACAGGTCAACAGAAAGAGCATCCCCCTGGTAGGAGGCCCACATGAGCGAAGTGTGTCCCTGGGCATCACGAGAGTCGACGTTAACGGGTTGATGTAGAAGGTACAACAAAGGCATTATGGATGAAGAGTGAGTGACGAGATGCAGGGCATTGTATCCTTGCGCATCGGTAATGTTAGGGTCAGCGTTGTGCGAGATGAGCAGGTGAATAATGTAGAGGTATCCATTGCGGGCTGCCCATTGCATTGGTGTTGCAACCAGGTCACCACCGATGGCATCAACTTCTGCGCCTTGCTCCAACAGATATCGACACGCGGCCACATGCGCGTTAATGGCCGCCCAGTGTAATGGGGTAATATTTTGCGCGTCGCGGTCTGTTGGCTTGCCCTTACCCGAGTCAATCAACTGTTGGATTAGCTCCACATCGCCTCTCTGAGCAGCGACGAATATGTTGACCTGAATAGGAGTTAGAATGTAGAATGGAGAGTGAAGTTATAGCTTACCTCTGGTGATGCACCAGCGCCAGGGTCTTGTGGGTGCGCAAAAGTGAGATTTGTCGCTGTCGCCGATTCTGCGACAACAACTGATGACGAGAGATCGGATTTGACGTTGACAAGGTTGGTTGGGTCGTCCATGGTGGGCGGCCAGCTGCAAAAGTGTGCGACCGCAAGCTATGCCAGTTACCGTTATGTAATCTCAACGTACAGCTTTTCCGCGATGACAGCATTCGATCCGCAGCTGCCAT
>WNGI01011504.1_pt1 | contig 16510 bp, 17 predicted proteins | sample 5400621 | NCBI WGS metagenome assembly WNGI01 (sample SAMN13153374, study PRJNA577476) | soil metagenome | isolation source: 20 cm soil or saprolite under Garry oak tree replicate 1 | place: USA:California | collected 2016-06-15 | reverse complement strand
AGGCAGCTGCCAGCAATAGAGATTATATGCCGAATCTGATCGATCTAGCGTGGTCCGTTTCTCGCGGCGATCCCATGAGGACGGCACAGCTTGTCGAGATAAACGATGATAGGAGCCGGATAGCCTTCGCTCGTTTTCTGGCGAGACAGGGAAAAGCTACAGAGGCCTTGGAACAATACCATTTGGCGGCAGCGTCAGTTTCGGAGGAGAACCAACGAGATCTTGTGCGTCAATTGATGGCAGCCAAAGCTTTCCGGGAAGCGTTTGAAATCTGGTCAAGGTCGGTTGAGCTTACTCCTGACAGAGTGCCTGTTGTCTACGACGGCGGGTTTGAAGGGCCACTAAGTCTGGACGAGGCTGGGTTTGCCTGGCGCGTTCCACGCGAAAGCGACGGCATAAGCATGTCGCTGGATGCTACCAAGCAACAAACCGGTGCGAAAAGCTTGCGATTACAATTCACTGGTAACTCTACTCCCGGCGGCTTGTTGCTCTCGCAGACAATAGTAGTAAAAGCTCAACAACGTTATCGGGTGAGTTTTGCAGTGAGCACAAAAGACATTGTAACGGGCGGACTGCCCATGATTACCTCGAGCGATGCAGCAAGCGGGCAGCTGCTGGGTAAGTCGGCAAATTTTCCGCAAGCAACGAACACGTGGCAGGTCATGAGTTTTGAATTTACAACGCTACCGAAAACAGATGCTGTGATTTTAGGTTTGCAGCGAAACAACTGTAGTTCGGTTCCTTGTCCGATCTTCGGCTTTGTATGGCTCGATAGCATCTCCATTGAAGAAATGAAGTGAGTTGCGGAATTTCGCAATAGAGATTTCGCGATCTATCAATTCCGATCATGCATCCTTTTCCCAAACTCAAATTTACTTCCACTTGAATGCAGAAGGTTGACCGCCTTGGATGGGCGGCGGGCTTCGCTATCAAGTCATACGGTGTTCGGATCGGTATCCGGTCAAACGACCCCTCGTGCTTCAAGAGAGTTCGCAAGCACCTGCCTTACGGCTGGGAGCAGAACTCTTCTCCCGTGGTGGATCGTCTCTATTCGTTTTTGATCGGTGGAACGCCGCGAGCCAACGTTCGTAGCTTTAACCTGCTCTACGGCGATCACATCAGACTCGCCCGCTCTCTGGAAGTGGAACAAGTATTAGAAAGGTTTGAATCCGATCTGCGCTTGTTTGTCGCTGAACTGGCGCGACGCCGAGTTTTCGTTCATGCCGGCGTTGTGGGCTGGAAAGGAAGGGCCATTGTTGTGCCCGGCCGCAGCTTCAGCGGGAAATCAAACCTGGTCGCTGAACTCGTACGCGCCGGTGCCACATACTACTCCGACGAGTACGCCGTGTTTGATTCGCGCGGTCGCGTTCATCCGTTTCCCAAACCACTTGAGCTTCGCGAGCGGGGCGACACACTACAGTCAAAAGTTACTGTTGAAGAGTTGGGCGGTCAGTCAGGCACTCGACCACTTCGTGTTGGACTCGTTGTCATGACTCAATTCAAAGCAGGCGCAAGATGGCGGCCACGAAGGTTATCGCCCGGAAAAGGTATACTCGAATTGTTGTCCAACACTGTGTCAGCTCGACGCGCTCCAGAAAAGGCTCTCGTCACACTTCAACATGTCGTCGCAGACGCTGAGGTTGTGAAAGGTGCGCGCGGCGAATGTCGTGATATCGTCAAGTCGATTCTGGATCGGGTTGAAAGATAGAGCACCGTTTTGCGGATCAGATTTGTCTCAAATGAAAGAGCGAATGTTAGCGTCGGGTAAGGGAAGCCTGGTCGCCCGCACTCTCGCCGGCTCCTGGCGAATTGCCGGCCGTACCTCATTACGGTTGTCGCAGGCCGAGTTGGATGAGGTTACACCATTGCTCTATGGTTCAGGCGGTGCTGCGCTTGGATGGTGGCGCGTGCGTGAGATGGAATTGCACTCCAGTCCTTCCGCTGAAGTGCTGCACCAAGCTTACCAACTCCAGGTACTCCAGTCAGGTATTCACGAGCAGAAGATACAGAAAGTGTTCCGCTTGCTGCGCGCAGAGTCGATTGAGCCGATCCTTGTGAAAGGTTGGTCAGCGGCACTGTTTTATCCCGATCAGGCATTGCGTCCCTATGGCGACATCGATATCTGCGTCCAGCCAAAGGATTTTAGAGCGGCAGAGATAGTATTGGCTCGCCCGGAAGCGGCCGACTGTTGGGTTGATTTGCACAAACGCTTTGAAGAGCTCCGCGAACGAAGCGTTGAAGATCTCTTATCGCGCTCCCGCCTAGTGGATTTGAATGACGACAAGATCCGGATACTTTCCCTCGAGGATCACGTGGCTCTCTTGGCAATCCATCTCCTGAAACACGGTGCATGGCGACCACTGTGGTTGTGTGATATTGGAGCCGCGGTTGAGTCGGTGTCTTCCGATTTCGATTGGAACCTTTGTTTTGGACGCAACAAGAAAAAGGCAAGTTGGATAATTTGCGTTATTGGTCTGGCAAACCTCCTGCTGGATGCGAAAATCGATCATCTGACGTTTGCAAAGGAAGCCAGGGAACTGCCTGATTGGTTAGTAGCGACTGTTCTCAAACAGTGGAACGCACCCTTTTCCCTTAATCAGCCACCGATGAGCCATCCAGAGCCTATATCGAACTATTTACTCCGCCCACGCGGCTTGTTGCGGGCTTTGGGGAAACGGTGGCCTGATCCCATCATAGCCACTGTGAGCGTGAATGGACGATTCACGAAATTTCCACGCTTACCTTATCAACTCGGAAACTGCGGCACTCGAATAGCGCAATTTCTCTTGAGATTGCCACGCCTTTCGAGTGCTAAATAGATCAAACTACCAGCCGTTTCCTCGTACCTGGTTTGCAGATGAAATATGATATAAGGCGTCTGGTCCAACGCTAATTCGCGCGGAGGTTGTTCAAGTGAGGAAGGCGCCTTTGATTTTAAGCGTCGAAACCGCAACCATGGGAGGCAGCGTGTGCGTTTCACGCGGAGCCGCCATTCTCGCTTACAACGTGGGAGAGCCACGCATTTCGCACTCTCACACTTTGCTCAGCGACATCGATAGGATATTGGGCGCGAGCAGTACTAAGCTGGCGGACATAGAGTTGTTTGCCGTTGCCAGCGGACCAGGAAGTTTCACCGGACTCCGGATTGGAATTGCATCCATCAAGGCACTGGCTGCCACGTTTCAGAGGCCCTGCGCCGGCGTGCCCACGCTTCACGCTGTCGCTTATGCGGCCGGGCTTTCTGAGTTAATTGTGGCCTTGTTACCTGCCGGAAGAGGCGAACTATTTGCTCAGATGTTTTCCGTCTCGGCGCAGGCCGGCGTCACCGAACTCGACTCAGTTGCTCATCTCTCCCCCGCAAAGGTACTCGAGAGGTATGGAGCGCTCGCTGACATTTGCTGGAGTGGAGAAGGCGCCCATCTTTATCGGGATCAGATATACAAGTGGGCCGAGCGCGAAGGTCACGAGCTAATTGACAGTGAATCCAACCCAAACGCGAGGCAGGGTTGGCTAATCGCACCAAAGCAGCCTAACCTTGCACAGCACATTGCTTCATTGGCCCTAACAAGATTTCAGGATAATGAGCTCGATACTTCCCACACATTGCGCGCAATATACGTCCGTCCGTCAGACGCGGAGCTAAACGAAGAAAGTGTCCACCGCCAAATCAACAGTCAGCAGCTTCCTGGCTGATATTGCCATCACTCGCATGTCCGAGCACGACTTACTCGAAGTCGTGGAAATTGAAGAGCGTTCCGGGCTCAGCAGGTGGGGTTGGGCTGCTTATTATGGCGAACTCCAGGGTGTCAATCGAGAACTCATGTTGGTCGCGCGTCTACAGGGGCACGTGGGTGTCGGACGAGGATATATCGCCGGCTACATAGTTGCGCGCGAGACCGCTGGCGAATTGCATATCAACAACGTTGCTGTTAGGGAGGAATACCGTAGGCAAGGCATTGGGAGTGCCTTGTTTGCGCGCATTGTCGAGCATGGAAGGAAACTTGGCGCCACAAAGGCTTTTCTCGAAGTTCGTGCTGGAAACGCCGCCGCCCAAGCACTTTATGAAAGGTGTGGGTTTAGCCCTATCGCCCGGCGTCCTAATTACTATTCTGAGCCTCGAGAAGACGCAGTGGTAATGTGTTTCTTTCTTTAAGCAATCGTAGGGTTCAGGTCGTTGGCAAGGTTAAGAACGGCTAATGGCGTAGATCACGGCCTTTCTCGACAGTAGAGCCACCTTCAGCAAGTCAAGGGTTCAAATAGACAGTACGAGTAGCGACTGATTGCTTGATTTGGTTAAGTTGTTGGGCTACCATTTTTCCCGTGCGAAACATCCTTGGAGGGGATTTCTGAGTCTTACCTCCAGTACGTAATTTTGCCAGTCCCATCGTCTGAAAGGAGACATGCACGAAATGAACATCGCAACCACGGAGACTTTGAAGGAAGAGTTGATTAATAGGGACCCGGAATTTCGGGAACTAGCGAAAGAACATCATAAATACGAGGAACGCCTTAGTGAATTATCAGCTCTTGCCTATCCGAGCGACGAAGAACAACTGGAGGAAATTACGCTAAAGAAAAAGAAGTTGGCTCTCAAGGATCAAATGTATTCGATGATGTTGCAATATCAAAAAACTCAAGCCGTGAGTCATTGAGATAGCGGAGAGCGATTTCCGCAAACGCCGGAGATTGATTGGGGACGTGGAACCGAAGAGTCTGCGTCCCCTTTTTGCAAAGCAGTAATGAACGGTAATTAAGTCCACGCATTTCAGAAAACTTAGCATTGAGAATTGTTCGAGACAGTATCCCATACATCGTGGTGCCGGTCGGCTTGGCGCTTCTATCGCTGGCTTTTGCTCCATGGTATCTTTCATTGTTCTTTCTGGTTGTCGCCCTTTTCATGGCATTCTTCTTTCGGGATCCTGAGCGCGACGTCCCTCGAAATGAGGATGTCGTCGTTGCGCCGGCCGATGGTCGCGTTACGCGAATCAGGCCCATGTTGCCGGAAGAGAAGAATTCTCCGACTCTCGTGAGCATCTTTCTTTCTCCACTCGACGTGCATATTAATCGTTCGCCGATTGCCGGCAAGATTACCAGCTTGTCTTATGTACCGGGGAAATTCTTAATGGCCACGAAGGAGGAGGCTAGCCTGGTAAACGAGCAGAACGCGCTCACTATTGAGGGGGAAAAAGTAACCGTGGTTTGCAAACAAATTGCCGGTATCCTCGCACGCCGCGTGGTTTGTTGGAAGAAGAAAGGCGATAATCTGGGGTTGGGAGAGCGTTTCGGCATGATTAAGTTCAGCTCGCGAACCGACTTGCTATTGCCTGCGAACGTAGAGATTGTGGTTGCCGAGGGAATGCGTGTGCGTGGCGGCACTACGGTAATTGGAAGAATATTATGAGCGGCGCGACTGGCGTACAAGTTGAGCAGGAGTACCCGAATCCACAACGCCGGGGGCTGAGGAAGGGAGTCTACCTGATCCCTTCAGTCTTTACGGCCGCCAATATTGGCATGGGTTTTTTCTCGGTGATGTCGTCCCTGCGCGGCTTTCAGTTTCTCTTCGGCCCTGGCGCAGATCTCGCCAAAGCAGCGGCTCAGTTCGATAACGCCGCGATAGCGATTGGGTGGGCCGTGGTTTTCGATATGCTCGATGGCCGCATCGCCCGGATGACAAAAACCACAACTGAAATCGGTATTCAATTGGATTCCATTGCCGATGTTGTGACGTTTGGTTTGGCTCCGGCGGTGCTAGCCTACGCCTGGGGGTATGGATCGAGTCTGATTGAAGGATCTGACTTACATCGTCTGGGTTGGTTTATTTCCTTCATGTATCTGATGTGCGGCGCATTCAGGTTGGCGCGCTTTAATGTGCAAGCCTCCAGGCCACGCATCATTGCCGAGGGCACCGTGAAGGTTGATAAGAAGAGCTTTGTTGGTCTGCCAATTCCAGTTGCCGGCGGCTTGGTTGCCGCAATTGTACATTTCACTCCTACGCCTCTGGTGTACTTCGGCCTGGAACGGGCCGAAATCTATTCCGGACTACTGATGCTTTTGGTCGGGATACTGAGCGTGTTGATGGTCAGCACACTTCGCTTTTCGAGTTTTAAGACTGTGGGTACGAGGACTCGTAGCATGCGAGCCATCATCCTGGTCGTGGCCATCGGCATGCTAATCTTTCTTTACTCGCGTTATGTGCTCCTCGCGATTGTGCTCGCCTATATTCTTCACGGATTGCTGTCTCGTGTTCTCGGAGTGTTTTGGCGGCGTGCCGATCCTGTCGATGCAAAGATTGAAGCTAACCCAGCCAGCCGCAGATCCTGATCATCCAATAACAACGGCGCAGGTCTCGTAATATCTGTCGGAGGGGCGAAAGCCAGGAGACCCTTTTCGGTAGTCACAATCACGGCGTTCCCCACGATAATTGGCGACGCAGAACTGGTAATTTCATTGCCAGTGGGGAGGGAATTGACCTGCCTGCCATCTCGTAGAGCCAGGACAATGGCCACGGAGCTAGACAATGGCGTAAAGAGAGCGTCATCCTCGAGAGTGAGAGGCTGCGAAGAAATGCGCCCCGGCAGTTGTTTTTTCCAGAGCCTTGCACCCTTGAGATTGAAGAGATATGCGAAATTGTCCAATGAAGCTACCAGAAGTGACTCGCCTACACGGCTGACTGCCTGTACGCCAGCACCTGTCCGCTTGCGCCAAATCAAGTGTCCCTTCTCCGCGCTAACAGCGTAGACGTAACCATCCCCAGAACCGAAGTAGACAGTTGCGCCGGATACTGCAACTGGTCCTCGTATTGGCCCCTTCGTTCTATAGCGCCACAACATCCTCCCGGTCGATTCTTCTAAAGCCCACAACGTTCCGTCTTCACTACCCAGGTATACCCGCGAATTCTCAATCACCGGTTGGCCGCTGAAAGGCGCACCAAAAGGAATCGACCAGAAGACGGCACCCGTCCGTTTATCGAAAGCGTAAGCCCTTCCGTCGCTTCCACCAGCGAAAAGTTTCTCCCCACTAATCGTCAGAGAGCCAAGAAGCGGCTTCACCAGCGAGGTCATCCATTGGGTCACGCCAGCCTCTCGCCCAAGCGCCCGAAGTGCGCCGGCAGAGCGGTGTGCTTCTCCGTCCGAGCCCACGGTTTCGGAAGCCACATAAACCATGGACTCGTCAGCAACTGGCGAGGCGGATAGTTCGCCCCCCATATCAGAACGCCAATAAAGCTGACCATCCGTCGCTTTCAGTGACACGATAGTCCCACCGGCAAGAGGTAGATATATTCTTTCGCTGTCAAAGGCTGGAGTAAGGTTCAGAGTTACGGACGACTCGTATCGCCAACGAATAGTGAGCGGTTGCGACAAAAGCACTCGCGGGCCGGAGTCTATCCTGGCGATCGTAGATGTTAAGAATGGCGCGACTCCTGACAGCAATACGGTCAGAATAAGAAATAGTTTGTAATTATGATGGTGTTGCACAGTCCCCAATATCTTTTCCTGGTAGCTATACGAGAAAGACCGGCGCGCTGGTTTGCGTTCTCGGGATCCAAACGTATAATCTGCGATTCTTCCGTTAGAGTTCACGTTTGGTAGCAAAACACAATCAGAGGTTTTCTTGACGAATACCCTCCAGCACGAAACGATCCTAATCCTCGACTTCGGATCACAGTATACACAGCTGATAGCTCGTCGCGTTCGCGAGGCTGGAGTCTATTGCGAAATCCTCCCATTTGATTCATCACTGGAGGAGATTCAGGCTCGTGCGCCCAAGGGCTTGATTCTTTCGGGCGGCCCCTCGTCGGTCTATGACGAAGCCGCGCCCAGGCCGCGCCCCGACCTTTTGGAATCAGTCAAGTGCCCGGTGCTGGGCATCTGCTACGGACTTCACGTGTTCGCTCGAGAGCTCGGGGGCGAGGTCGAAGCTTCGCCAAGTCGTGAGTTTGGCTACGCCCGGCTAAGAATATTGGATACTGGCAGTCGATTATTTAAATACTCCTCTCGGCGCGCAGGTAATACGCAACTTCCTGTTCTCAGTTTGCGGCTGTCGCGGCGACTGGTCACCTGAAGCAGTAATTGAAGAACAGGTCGCGCGCATTCGAGGCCAGCTTGGCGATCAAAACCGTGTGGTTTCGGGATTATCTGGTGGCGTGGATTCTACCGTCGCAGCTGCTTTGGTACATCAAGCAGTTGGTGACCGCCAAACGTGTATCTTCGTTGATAACGGACTTCTGCGAGAAGGCGAATTTGAATCGACACTTACACTGCTTGGCCAAAGCATGGAGTTGAACATCACTGGAGTTCGAGCGAGCCGATCATTTCTCGAAGCACTAAGCGGCGTTACAGATCCTGAGCAGAAGAGAAAGCAAATCGGAAAAGTGTTTATTGAAGTATTTGAGAAAGAGGCAAGACGTTTGGGAAATGTTGAGTACCTGGTCCAGGGAACATTGTACCCAGACGTTATCGAGTCCGTCTCTGTTCGAGGTCCCTCCGCGGTTATTAAGAGCCACCACAATGTGGGCGGCCTGCCGGAGAAAATGAATCTGAAGCTCATTGAGCCGCTCCGGGAGTTGTTCAAAGACGAAGTACGATTAATCGGAAGGGAATTGGGTGTACCTGAGGAAATACTCGGACGCCACCCATTCCCCGGACCCGGGCTTGCGGTTCGCATATTAGGTGAGGTCACGGAAGAGAAGATCCGCCTGCTCCAGGCTGCGGACAGAATCCTGGATGAGGAACTCAGATTTGCGGAACTCTACAACTCAGTGTGGCAAGCATTCCCAGTGCTGTTGCCTGTATCTACAGTTGGTGTTATGGGTGATGAACGAACCTATGAACGCGTGGTAGCCATTCGTGCCGTTACGAGCGTCGACGGTATGACGGCTGATTGGGCCCGTCTGCCACACGAGGTGCTGGCGCGCATTTCGGCGCGACTGGTGTCTGAGATTCGCGGCGTAAACAGGGTTGTTTATGATATTAGTTCGAAACCGCCATCCACCATCGAGTGGGAGTGAAGCGCCGTTAGTTAAGGGAAAGCCTTTAAAGTAGTTTCTGCCCTGCGTCATATAGAGCTGTTGGTGATTGGATTTTGTTTTCGGGTTTCCTGGACTTGCGGTTTAGTCGTTGCTGAAGCATGGCCGTTAGTATAGTGTGAAAACCTCTTCTAACTTTCGCTCCTCTAGAACTGAGCGAGGTGAGCTTAAGCTCTTAAAGGGATAATGCAAGACCGTCAATTCGCACACCTTCATCTTCATACCGACTATAGCCTCCTCGACGGCGCCATTCAGATTAAGCCTTTAGCAAATCGGGTTGAAGAATTGCGCATTTGCGCATGCAGGCATGCGCTATGACAGATCATGGAAACATGTTTGGGGCCATCTCCTTCTACAACGCGATGAAGAGTCATGGTGTTAAGCCAATTATTGGCTGTGAGACCTACATTACGCGCGGCAGCCGGAAGGATCGTGCCGCGGGAGCACCGGGCGAAAAGGCCAACCACCACCTGATTCTCCTTGCTCGGAGTTTTGAGGGTTATCAGAACCTGGTGCGTTTAACTTCAAAGGCTTATACGGAAGGCTTTTATTACAAGCCTCGCATTGATAGAGAACTGCTTGCCGAACATAGCAAAGGCCTGATAGCGCTTTCTGCGTGCCTGTCGGGTGTTCCGTCAGCAATGTTAGCGCAGGAAAGGTTCGATGACGCGGCGGACGCCGCAATAGAATTCGAAGAGATTCTTGGGAAGGGTAATTACTTCCTCGAAATCCAGGAGCACGGCCTTGATGCGCAGCGAAGGATAAGAAAATCGCTCGTTGAGCTCTCCAAACGTACGGGCGTACCACTGGTTGCTACTAATGACGCTCACTACCTGACACCCGAAGATGCCCGCGCGCATGACGTATTGCTTTGTATCGGATCCGGCAAAACCGTCAATGATACGAATCGGCTGCGTTATGCCAGTCCAAACTTCTTTGTCCGCTCCCCTGAAGAGATGTGGCGCATTTTTGGTGATGAACTGCCCGATGCCCTTACACGCACCGTTGAAATCGCAGAAAGATGCGACCTGAAACTGCAGGAGAACGTGACCTATCTTCCAAAGTATCCGATACCGGAATCTGAGATGGGTCTTTCAGCTGACGACTACTTTGAGAAGGTGGTAAGGCAGGGTTTCGATCAACGGCGCCAGCAAGGATGGGAGAGGCAATCCTCAAGAGGCGAGCTAAAGCAACCGATGTCGGATTATCAGACGCGACTTTCCACCGAGATCGACATGATTAAGCAGATGGGGCTCGCCGGTTACTTCCTTATCGTCTGGGATTTTGTTCGGTACGCGAAAGATCATTCCATCCCAGTGGGCCCGGGACGTGGTTCCGCTGCCGGGTCGTTGGTTGCATATTGTCTCAATATTACCGATATCGACCCGCTGCAGTATGACCTGATCTTCGAGCGTTTTCTCAACCCTGGTCGAGTGTCTCTTCCTGATATCGATATCGACTTTTGTGTCCGAGGGCGGGCTGACGTGATAAACCACGTCGCTGATCTTTACGGCCGCGACTCCGTTTGCCAAATCATTACTTTCGGTACGATGGCTTCAAAGGCAGCCATAAAGGACGTTGGAAGAGCGCTCGAAGTGCCTTACGCCGAAGTAGACCGTATTGCAAAACTGATCCCCCCTCCGGTTCGCGGGCGGAACGTCAGCATCACCCAGGCGTTGGAGCAGGTGCCTGAACTAAAACGCGAGATAGAGACCAATCCCCAAGTGCGAGAAATCATAGAGATTGCTCGCCGGCTTGAGGGCTGCGCACGCCACTCCTCGGTGCACGCTGCAGGTGTCGTAATTTCTCCTTTGCCTCTCCAGGAACTGATACCCATTTCGGTCTCGGGCAAAGAAGAACTTACTACGCAATACCCCATGGCGGACTTGGAAAAGACCGGCATGCTTAAGATGGATTTTTTAGCGCTTACCGCTTTAACTGTTATAAATGACTGCTTAAAGAGTATTAAGCAGCTGCTTGGTGAGGAGATTAACTGGTCGGATATAGCGCTTAACGACGCTAAGACGATGGCGGTATTTGCTGAAGGCAGGACCGAGGCGGTATTTCAGTTTGAGTCCTCAGGTATGCAGGAGATCTGTCGCAAGCTCAAACCGAAGGGTGTTGAAGATCTCGCCGCTTTGAATGCGCTTTATCGCCCCGGTCCTCTCGATGGAGGAATGGTTGACGAGTTTATTCTTCGGCATCACGGGAAGAAAAGCGTACGTTATCTTGTTCCGGAAATGAAGGACATCTTAAGCAACACGCATGGGATCATTGTTTATCAGGAACAGATTATGCAGCTCGCACAGAAACTGGCAGGTTACACGCTAAACGAAGCCGACTTGATGCGTGCGGCAATGGGCAAGAAAAAACGGGAAGAGATGGCACTTCATGAACAGAAGTTCATTAACGGAGCCGTTGAGAGGGGGATCAAACGCGATAAGGCAGAGAAGATATTCTCGTTAATGAACCAGTTTTCGGACTATGGATTTAACCGAAGTCATAGCGTGGCATATGCCTATGTAGCATTTCAGACGGCCTATTTGAAGGCACACTTCCCGGAGCATTTCTACGCGGCAGTTCTTTCCAACGAAGCCCAGGACGCCTCAAAGGTATTTAAGTATTCAAAAGAACTGCGCGCGCAGAAAATTGAACTCTTGCCGCCCGACGTCAATGAGAGCTACTCCGGCTTTACGCCCTTAAGCGGAGCCATAAGATATGGGTTGACCGCGATAAAAGGACTGGGCCAGTCAGCTGTTAATGCAATTACTGAGGCTCGCCGCACCGGCCCCTTCCGATCTTTTTTTGATTTCGCGGAAAGAATTGGGCCATCCACTCTTAACAAGAGAGGTTTTGAGAGCCTCGTCAGTGCTGGAGCCTTTGATTCACTAAAGGACGAGCGCTCGGTCAGCGAGTGGCGCGGTGCTTTGCACGCGGCGATCGATCCAGCACTTTCGCGCGCGCAGAGGGCAAAACGTGAACGCCAGCAGGGGCAAAACGGATTGTTTGGATTGGCGACGGAACAAGCAGACTTGATGAATGAAGTGCCGGCACCGGGCAAAGGCTGGAGCCCTGCCGAGCTACTGGCGGCAGAAAAGGCCGCGCTGGGTTTTTATATCACCGGACATCCCTTAGAGGGCTATGTTGAAGTGTTGCAGAATCTAAAGGCAACGAGATCGTCCGATCTTCCCAATCTTATCAGCGGTAGCCGCGTCACCGTCGGAGGAATTATCGCAGAGTTACAGTTAAGAACCACCAAGAAGGGGGACAAGTTTGCTTTACTGCGTCTGGAGGACGAGGGCGGAGGAACTAAGTGCGTGTTATGGCCTGAAGTCTACAGAAAACATGCAGCGCTGTTGCAGAACGATTTGGCGGTAGTTACCGTCGGACGGTTGGAGCTAAGCGAAGACAATCCTCCAACGATCATTGCTGATCAAGTTCAGAGCATGGAAGCAATCTCCAAGAGCAATGAATTTGTCGTGTTGCGAACTCCGCAACAGAATGATTTCCCAGCTTTGCTCGATGCTATTCTTAGCGTTCTGGGCGCACACCCCGGCAACTGCGACGTGACTCTCGAGGCGGTTGTCGATGGTCATACTATTGTTCGGATTAAAGCCAACTCGGCATTGCGGATTTCGCGCAGCAGTGAACTAGAGCAGGCGCTCCGGAAACTTGGCTGTGCCGTAAGCATTGAAAAAAGCACGCCTGCGTTCGCGTCTGATAACGAACGATCACGAGTGAGATATGGCCAAGAGTGAGAAAGAGCAGAATAAGCCCGCTAAACCTGCAGAGAGTTCGAAGACAGCCTTCGAACGTGTACTTCTTGCCAGGCATGCGGACCGTCCCTACACCTTGGATTTGATTGAACGTCTGTTTGAAGACTTCGTTGAACTTCATGGTGATCGAAGGTTCGCGGAAGACGCCGCGATCGTGTCGGGGCTCGCTCGTTTTCATGGCCTGCCAGTGATGATTGTAGGACATCAGAAAGGGCGCGACACTAAGCAACGCAGTTACAGAAATTTTGGCATGCCCAAACCTGAGGGTTATCGCAAGGCTCTTCGGTTAATGAAGATGGCAGAGAAGTTTGGCCGGCCGATCTTTACGTTCATTGACACACCTGGCGCCTATCCAGGGATAGATGCTGAGGAACGGGGTCAGGCTGAAGCCATCGCTTACAACCTGCGAGAGATGGCTAAGATTAAAGTACCGATCATAGTCACGGTTATTGGGGAAGGGGGTTCAGGGGGCGCTCTGGCAATTGGAGTTGGGGATCAGGTGCTGATGCTCGAGAATTCCATTTACTCCGTTATCACGCCGGAAGGGTGCGCAGCAATTCTTTGGAAGGATAGCGCAATGGCCGAACAGGCGGCAGAAGGACTGCGCTTGACTGCTCAACATCTTTACGACGAGGGAATTGTGGATCAGATCATTCGCGAACCTGACGGTGGAGCGCACAACGACTATGACCAAACTGCTCGTTATCTCGACTCGGCTTTGAGCGAACGTCTTGCAGAGGCCGTTAGCTGCACTCAGGATGAAAGACTCGGGCGGCGTTACAACAAACTTCGGCGCTTCGGTCGTTGGGGCGTAATGGATAACCAAGGCAACCCAAGACCGGCCACGTAATTTAGTTATTACCTGCCTTGCCTTCTAGAATGGAATATCTTCGTCAGATAAATCTGGCTGCTCCGCTGGTCCCACTCCAGCCGCAGCTTTTTCGGCAAGTTGTTCTTCGCTTCTTCCGCCACCAATAAACTGCATATCTGTGCCATGCACCTCGAGTGTGTGCCGCGGTTTACCATCGCGATCAGTCCACTCTTCCACACGCAGCCGGCCTTCGATGTAAACAGGTCGACCCTTCGTCAGATATTGTGAGGCAGTTTCTGCTTGGCGACCCCAAAGCGTGACGCGAAACCAGGTCGTTTGATCTTGCATTTCTCCGCTTTTATCCTTACGCCTTTCATTTGTAGCCATACTAAAACTACAAACTGGCGTACCCTGGGGCGTATACCGTAACTCGGGATCACGGCCCAGGTTTCCCACGAGAATAATTTTGTTGAAGGACATGAGGAACCCTCTCTTTGTCTACGGGATGCGTGAAAACGCCGCGATACTACTCGCGCTGAAGCGAAGGGTCAAGCGCGCTCACTTAGTGCGCATGTAAAAGTGTCGCTATCGCGTTTGTCGAATGATTTCTGATAGACTACCTAGCACGTCAGTGTGACTTTAAATAATGAAGCCCAGCGTCTACATAGAAACTTTTGGCTGCCAAATGAATGTCGCGGATTCAGAACGCGCGGCGACTGGTTTGCGCAAAGCCGGCTATGAACTCTGTGGATCGGCGGAAAATGCCGATGTTGTTTTGCTGAATACCTGCTCAGTGCGAGAGCGGGCTGAACAAAAGGCTCTAACGCGCATCGGTGAAATTCGCACTGCGCGCGCGGGAGATCAGAAACTGACAATTGGCGTAATGGGATGTGTCGCACAATTGGAAGGAGAATCGTTTTTTGATCGGGGTTCGGCTGTTAATATCGTGATCGGGACGCGAGCCACCGATCGGATTCCGTCATTGATTGAGCGGGCGCGAAGAGGGGAGCGCAAGGTTTCTGATCTAGGCGAGCGCGCTGAGCATGAATCCTGGGACATTTCGCCCGTTGAGCGACACTCCCCGCATGTTGCATTTGTTCCCATTATAGAAGGCTGCAATAAATTCTGTTCCTTTTGTATCGTGCCTTATTCTCGTGGGCGTGAGAAAAGCCGAGGACCAAGTGAAATTATTGCGGAGGTAGCGAAACTCCAATCGTTGGGGTACAAGGAAGTCCATCTAATTGGCCAGAATGTGAACAGTTACCGGCCCCGAGGGTTTCCCCGGAGCAACTCCATTCTGCCGCTTGCTCAGGGCGGTAGCTGCCACAGGGATCCCGCGAGTGAAATTTACGACATCTTTTCCACGCGATTTTCATCCGGACATCGTTTCAGCGATTGAAGAAAACCCTAATCTTTGTGACTGGATCCATTTACCCGTGCAATCGGGGAGTGATCGCGTATTGAAGCGAATGCGACGAGGTCACAAAAGAGCGGATTATCTTAAAAGTATCGATCGTATCAAGAATTCTCGACGGCGCCTGTCTCTTACCAGCGACATCATTATCGGTTTCCCTGGTGAGACGGACGCCGACTTTCGTCAAACTCTTGAGTTGGTCGAGCAGTGCAGATACGACGGTCTCTATCTTTTCAAATACTCAAAACGTCCTGGGACACCTGCTGCGAACCTTGTTGACGATATCCCCGAAAAAGAGAAAACGATGCGCTTCCTTGAACTCGAGAGAGCGCAAAGAAAGGTCCAGAAGGAAGTTTACGGAGCGTACGTGGGGCGCCGTCTTAGTGTTCTCGCGGAAAGGCAGAGCACCAGATCGAGTTCTGATCTTGTAGGCCACTCAACGTGCCACAAAGTAGTAAACTTTCCTGGGGGCACCAGGTATGAAGGAGAGATAGTAGAAGTTATCGTGACCGAGGCCAAGACAAACAGTCTTTACGGAATGAGAGTCAATAGCTCAGCTATAGCGTAAGAGGTATTGGGGTATGGAAATCGAGGTTAAGATCCGAGCGCTGATGATGGATCCCAACAGCGGGACACCTATTATTATTTTGAAAGATGTCCAGAGCGATACGATGTTACCGATTTGGGTAGGAGCGTATGAAGCAAATGCTATTGCTTTAGAGATCGAAAAAATTGCACCACCCCGACCGATGACTCACGATCTGCTGCGCAATCTTATTATTGAACTTGGCGTTCAAGTTGAGCGAGTAGTCGTCACCAGCCTGCGTGATAATACGTTCTTCGCGGTAATTGAAATGCGCAATAGCGAGGGTGCACGGATGGTTCTTGATTCACGCCCATCGGATGCAATCGCTCTTGCTTTGCGAGCCGACTGTCCCATTTTTGTGGACATGGAAGTCATCAAGGCATCTCGTAATACACTGCCCACAGAAGAAAGTGATGAAGGAGAGATTGCTCCCGGCGAAGAAGAATGGCCCGACGTCATCGGAGAAGCCGGTGACTTGCCGATGTAAGTCGGTCAAGTCTTAATCTGTTTCTCAGCGTGTCCTTGCTTGACGTAACAAATCAACGGAGCGCGAGTTTGCCACTGTGCAGCGAATGGTAATTGCCATCGCAAATCAAAAAGGTGGGGTAGGAAAGACAACTACCGCCATCAATTTGGCCGCTGCTTTTGCCAGGCTGGGAAAACGTGTTCTACTTCTTGATCTCGACCCTCAAGCCAACAGCTCAATTTCATTCCTCGATCCGCAGTCAGTTGAACGCACTGTTTATGAGCTGATGATGGATGGACTGGTCCCTGTGGCCGAGGCGGTCTATCGCACCCCGGTCGAACATCTCGATCTTGTGCCGGCGAAAATCAATCTGGCCAAACTCGAGTCAAAGCTGGTGGGGGATTTCGACGCTCCGTTTCGGCTGAAGGATAG
>WNGI01017601.1_pt1 | contig 16511 bp, 13 predicted proteins | sample 5400621 | NCBI WGS metagenome assembly WNGI01 (sample SAMN13153374, study PRJNA577476) | soil metagenome | isolation source: 20 cm soil or saprolite under Garry oak tree replicate 1 | place: USA:California | collected 2016-06-15 | reverse complement strand
CCGACTCAGTAGCTGGCGAAGACCTTCTTCTTACCGGCTTTGTCGAAGCTGATAACCTGGTAGTGCTGCGTGCGCGGCCCTTCCATTCCCGGAGATCCCATCGACATTCCCGGAACCGCCAGGCCCGCGATCTTCGGCTTCTGCTCGAGTAGGCGCGCGATGTCCGTGGCCGGGACGTGGCCCTCGATCAGATACCCGTTGACGACGGCCGTGTGACACGCGGTCAGGCCGTCCGGTACTCCCAGAGCGCGCTTGATCCCGGTCATGTCCGGCGTGTCTTTGGCATCGACGCGATACCCGTGCTTCACGAGATACTCGATCCAATTCTTGCAACAGCCGCAAGCGGGATCCTTGTAGACGGTAATGGTCGGTTTTTTTGCATCGACTATTGATGACGATGGAGCGGCACCGGTGGTGAGGGCCAAAGCGAGAAAGGAAACAGCAAGCGCGAAGGTTCTGACAATTCTCTTCATTCTGGAATTGAGTTGAGTGTGCGTTCGATCTGCTTCTTGTGACGCGCTTCGTGCTGGCCGAGGAAGATCAGCCACTGATAGAGATCGAGCTCGCCGAGAAACGGGTGCGTGTGCTTGATCTCGCCGAGCGAGAGGCCGTCTGCCGCCACCACGGCGGCGCGAAGAGACTGACGCGAGGTCTCGAGCCCTGCCAGAGCTTCCTTGAGATCAGCATTGGCGCGCGGCTGAACGGTCGTGGGCGACTCCATTTTCATCGTCTCGAGTGTGGCGCGATGCTGGTCGAACGAAGCCAGCACCGACTCCGTCGATTTTTCTTCGCCCAGTCCCGCTTCTCTCGCCTTGCCCGCCCGCTTGGCGATCATGCGAGCGACGCCCGACTCCACGATTCCCAGGTGGTCCAGGATCTCGGCGACCGACCATGCGCCGTCGGATGGCTTCCGGCCAAGGCGGTCGGCGGGCACGCCCGCGAAGCTTTGAAAGAGCTCTTTGCGCCTTTCTTCGACGTAATCCATCGTCTCGGCGAGCCTCGCGTGCATCGATCCTCCTCGGAGAATTTACCTAGAGGCGCCCTTCTTGCTTTCGGTATATGTTCGGGCTATCGTTGGTGCCCGTCCCGAGACGCAACATGACCTTCATCTGCCTTTGGATTCCTGCTGCCGTCGGTGATAATGAGCTGCTTCAGCAGCTCGTTCCTTCTCTGCTCGGAATTGCTCCACGCGTGCTGCTCGGAGCGAATGGAATCGTCTGGGCCGATGCGCGCGGAATGAGCGTGGAGCCTCTGGCGAGAGATCTTCTCGGAATCTTTCACGGGAAGGGCGTGGAGAAGGTGAGAGCGGCTCTTTCCATCTCTCCCATCTGCGCCGAAGTCGCCGCGCGTCATGGAAAGGGTGCGCTGATAGGGATATCGCCGGGCACGGAGCGGGAATATCTCGCTCCATTTCCCGTCGGCGTGCTGGAGCCTTCGCTCGCGCTGTCGTCGCTGCTCGATGGAATCGGCGTCGAGAGCTGCGGAGATCTGGCGAAGCTCGATCTCGAGTCGGTCGAAGTCCGCTTCGGCGCCGAAGGAGCGCGACTCTGGCGGCTGTCGAGGGCCGACGACTCGCGCCGCATCTTCAACAGCATTCCCCGCGCGCTTCCGACCGCTTCGCTCGACTGGGTCGATTACACCCTGAAGGATGGCGAACGCCTGGTCTTCATCATCAACGCGCTCGTCGGAAACATCACGACCGAGCTGACCTCGCGCGGACAGTGCGCGAGAGAGATGACGATGATTTTCTCGCTGGCGAATCGCGAGAGCTTCGAGCATCTGGTGCGGCCGGCCCGGTCGACGGCGAGTCACAAGGCGTGGATGCGACTGATACGCTCTCACCTGGAGAGAATCACTCTCCCCGACAGCGTGGTCGGCATCACGATGCGCGTAGAGTCGGTCACCGGAGAGGTCGAACGTCAGGGAGACATCTTCGATCGCGGCTTCGCCACTTCGCGCGCGGCCGAGGAGACGATCGCGCAGCTGCTGGATGATCAGGGCGCGGTGGTGGTGACTCCACGCAACACCCAGCACCCGTTGATCGATCGTCGCACTGAGTGGATCAGTCAGGAACCGGCGCAAGCTTCGGCGAGAATTCAGCTCAGAGAGCGAGTGGTGAAGGCGACAGCTGCTCCTCGTCTCACGCTGCAGCTTCTTCCCGAGCCCCGTCGAATCGCGGTGACGACAAGGAGACGCCGCGATCACCAGCTGCCGGTGCAGTATCGGGACAAGCAGTGGATGCAGATCGTCTCCGCCGCGGGGCCCGACCGCGTGTCGGGAGGGCAGTGGAGCGAGCCCTACGCGCGGGAATATTTTCGCTGCGTCACCGACGACGGGATGATGGTGTGGCTATACCGCGACGCCCGTGAAGACGCGTGGTACCTGCACGGGTGGTGGGACTAGATCGGCGGGAACCCCTCTATCCGCGCGGCCTTCACGATCGCCCTGACTCGATCCCTGATCGCGCTGGCCGACTTTTGGTCTCCCCTGTCCTGCATCGCTTCGGCCAGAATGGCTCCGGTGAACGCGTAGGTGTAGGGAATTCCGAATGACGCCCGATCGATCCAGTCTCCCTCTTTGATCAGACCCTGGGGCGCCCGATAAACACTGTCCCAGAGTGCCTTGCTGCGATCGACATCGACGAACAAACCGGAGATGCGCGGGGTTGCCGCGCTGTCGGTTAGCGGATGGTCCATGAGCTTTTGCACGAAGCCCTGTGTCAGGAGGTACGGCTCGAGCGCGAGTCCCGCACCGCCGCCGGTCGAAACGTAAATTGGACGCTCGGGAAATGCGTCCTTGATCAATCGCAGCAGCACCAGCTGATCGCGCACCAGAATTCCGGGCTGAATGTTCAGCGTGATGTTGTCCTTCCGGAAAATCTGCGGCTGGGTGATCTGGATGTATTCTGGAATCGCGTCGGCTTCGGCGAAGGTCATCTTGAGCGGCGGACCGGACGGCTTCTTCCACTGCTGATTCCTGTAGATCGACGGTCCCTTCGCGGCATCGTACTCGGCGATTGGACGACGGATCATCTGCCGCACGAACCAATCGGTGTCGAGATACGTCGTGACCGCGACGGTGACGTCGCGGCGCACTCCTTCTACTTCCTGGGCGTACCAGAGCGGGAATGTATCGTTGTCGCCGTTTGTGATCACGACGGCGTAGGGCTCGAGCGAGTTGAGATAATCCCTCGCCCATTCCTGGGTGAAGTGATTTCCCGCGCGTGACGCGAACTTCCAGTTGGCGACGAGCGGAATGAGCGCGATCAGCAGGATGGGCGACCCGAGGATGAATCCGCGCCGCGATGGCCAGCTCGCGACTACCGGTCGCTTCTTCGCCGCCGGCTTCTCTTCCGCGCTTTCCTCACCACCGATCACATGGGCCAGTTGCTCCCACACGAAAGTCAAGCCGATCGCCGCCCACACGCCCCAGGCCGAGTAGCTCCAGATGTAGAAGTAGTCGCGGTCGCGAACCTCGCGCAAAACGGCATCTCGCAGATCGGGATCCTGCGACCATCCATACTTGAAATTGAGATAGTAGATGAGGGCGAGCGTCATCGTGAACATGAGCGGGCCGAAATACCAGAACGTCCTTCGGTCTCGCTGCCAGTGCACGTAACCGCCCAACAGTCCGAAGGCCAGGAACATGAACGCCACGACGAACTGGAGACCCTGCATGGTCTGATGCGAGTCACGCAGCCACTGCCACTTGAAGTAGAGCCACCACATTCCGACTTGCGCCGAGTACGGCGCTCCGCGCTCCAGCTTCTGTCCGTACTGCTCGCGGTTGATGTTGGACATCAGCCTGTCTTTGGTGAGTTTCGTAAACGTGCAGCTCGCCTCGAGCTTGGTATCGCACGCCGTCGGCGCGCCTTCGTTGATCGCCGGGAAATACGCGGCGCGCACCGGCTCGTAGATGAAAGGGGTCAGCCCGAGAATGAGCGCGGCGAGAGCGACGAGGACGAGCTTCCACCGAAGCAGAGTTCTCCAGCGCACCATCAGCACTGCCACGCCCGCGGCGGGAAGGGGCAGAAAACCGGCGGGGTGATTCGAGTAGCCCAATCCCAGCAAGAAGGCGACAAGAATGAGCAGGCGATCAGCGCCGGGACCATCCGGATCCTCGATCCACTGGATCATCAGCCACGACACGATCGTGAAGAAGAGTAGTGAAACCGTGTAGACCTTTTCATTGACGACCGACTGGTTCCACACAGTGAACGCGGTGGCTCCAATGAGAGTCGCCAGGCCGGCGACGACGAGACGCTGCCAACGCTCGACGATCCAGCGCGCAACGATCCTCTCGGTGATCAGGAACCAGAAGCCCGCCGAACACGCGCTCGCCAGCGCGGCGAGGATGTTGATCCTGGCCGCGTATGAGACGGGAATCGGCAGCGATCCGAACGCGTGGGCGAGCAGCACGAAGAACGGATTGCCGGGCGGGTGAGGAATGCCCAGCACCTTTGTCGCGGCCATGTATTCGCCGGTGTCCCACATCGCGACCGATGGCGCGAGAGTGAGGAGGTAGAGGACGAATACGAGGCCCGCCGCTATCGCGGCGGGAATGTACGAGGGTCTGTAGCCGTTCCGATTGGAAAGGGATGCTGTCGTTGCCATTTGTGGGTCGAAGTACTGGTGGGACGGGTGCTTGGAATTTTAGTCACTCGGCGGCGGGTTTGCGTTGGAGCTAGCTAATGGGTTCGGCCAGTTTCCAACTGAACTGAACGGGGTGGGAGGCGTCAGTAGCGTAGGTGCCAGGCATCAGGTCAAGCCGCATTGACTTTACTGGTGTGGAGCCGGTCACAGGCAACTGTCTGTACCGTCACGCCACCGAGGGAAGTCTGGGCGTAGTGAACTGACGCCTGGCACCTATGCATCTCTGGCGCCTCCTACCCCGTTCAGTTCAGTTGACAGCTCTTTTCCCCTTGTTTTCGGTGTTTATTCGGTATAATCTGAACCATGGGTTATGTCGAGCTTAGAGCGCGCACCGCCTTCTCTTTCGGCGACGGCAGCGCTTCACCCGAAGCCCTCGCCGCTCGCGCCGCATCGCTCGGCTACCGCGCCATCGGAATCACCGACACCGCGGATCTGGGCGGGATCGTTCGCTTCGGGCTCGAGGCTCGGCGGCAGAACATCAGGCCGATCGTCGGCGCCGAGCTCAACGTCGATGGATGTCCCGCCGCTTTTCTCGCGCGCAGCAAGGAGGGATTCAACAACCTCGCATCTCTCGTCACGCGCTCGCGGGTGGGCGACCTCTCGATCTGGAAGAAGGGTGATGGGAAAAAAACGCGCGGACGCCCGCGCATCTCATGGCAACAGGTAGCGGAGCGGAGTGAAGGGCTGCAGGTGCTGACCGGTCCGGCGTCCGGGCCGGTCGCATCCAGTCTCCGCGCCAATGACTACAGAGGTGCGGAGCACAAGCTCTGTCAGTGGCGCGATGTCTTCGGCGACAGGCTCGCGGTCGAAGTGCAGCTGCACCACACGAGCGGAAATGAAGCGGCGCTGGCCACGGCGTTGATCGAGCTCGCCGAGCGGCAGAGAGTTCCGTGGGTGATCTGTCACGAGCCGCGCTACATCGACAACGACGGCCGGCTCGTCCACGACGTGCTCACCGCTCTTCGCTACGACACGACCATTGACGATGCGCTCGCGCGCGGTCTGCTGCATCCGAACGGCGAATGGCGACTCAACTCTCCGCAGGAAATGGCCGAGCGCTGGAAAGGAAGTGAAGCGGGTCTGGAGGAGAGCGAGCGAATCGCGTCCGAGTGTGATTTCAGTCTGGCGTGGGTGAGGCCGCCGCTGCCGCAGTTTCCGGTGCCCGCTGGTTACAACGACGACTCTTTCTTGCGCGAGAAAGTTTTTGCGGGCGCGCGCGAAAGATGGGGAGAGATAGACGACAAGCAGACCGCGCAGCTCGAGCACGAGCTGAGAGTCATCGGCAATCTCGGTTTCGCTGGATTCTTCCTCGTGATGTGGGATGCGGTGGATTTCGCGCGCAAGAAAGGAATACTCTGCCAGGGGCGTGGCAGCGCGGCGAACTCCGCGGTCGCGTACTGCCTCGCCATCACCGCCGTCGATCCGGTGAAGCACGGGCTTCTGTTCGAGCGATTCCTCTCCGAGATCAGGGTCGATGGACAGACGGAAGCTCCGGACATCGACGTCGACATCGAGCACGACCGGCGGGAAGAGGTGCTCGACTACGTCTACGACAAATACAACCGCGCCTGCATCGTGCAGATGTATCGTGGTCCCAACGCGATTCTCGATTCGATGCGCGCGTTCGGGTATCCGGTCGAGATGGCGACGAATCTCTCCAAGCGGATCCACTGGAGTGATCCGGCCGAAGGAGCGAAGTACATCGAGGAGACTCTCGCTCCCAAGTTCGGTCTCGATCTCGACAACCCGCGGGGCAAGGCGACTCTCGCCGCGATGGCGGCGTTCGAGGGAGTGCCTCGTCTTCGCTCCACCCACGTCGGTGGATTCGTGCTGTCATCCGCTCCGCTCGGAGACTACCTGCCGGTCGAGCACACGACGATGGGCCGCACGATCATACAGTTCGACAAGGACGATCTCGATGCCGTCGGAATCCCGAAGTTCGATTTCCTCGGACTCGGCGCGCTATCGCTGGTGAGGCGCGCCTTCGACATGATCGAAGTGCGCACCGGAACGCGACCCGAGATGTACAAGCTGCCGCCCGACGATGAAGCGACCTACAACCTGATCGCACACGGCGAGACGATCGGCACGTTCCAGATCGAGAGTCGCGCGCAGATCGCATCGGTGTTGCACACCAAGCCGGACCGACTCTACGACATCGTGGTGCAGGTGGCGCTCATACGTCCCGGTCCGATCCAGGCGAATTTCGTGCACCCCTACACGGCGCGACGTCGCGGGCTCGAGCCAGTGACGTACCTGCATCCCGATCTGGAGCCGATCCTCAAGCGGACCCAGGGGATCCCGATTTTCCAGGAGCAGGCGATGGCAATCGCCATGAAGCTCGGTGGCTATTCGGCGGCGCAGGCTGACGAGCTGCGGCGCACGATGGGGCACATTAGAAAAGTCGAGAAGCTGCATCGTGTGCTCGAACAGCTGCGAGCGCGCATGGTCGAGCGAGGAGTAAAGGAGGACGTCGCGGCCAGGATCGCCGAGGATCTCAAGAGCTTCGCCAACTATGGATTCCCGGAGTCACACGCGTGGAGCTTCGCCCTCATCGCGTACGCGACGGGCTATCTCAAGGCGCACTACATCGCGGAGTTCTACGCGGGATTGTTGAATTCGTGGCCGATGGGATTTTATCCGCCGTCAACTTTGATCCACGATGCCCGACGACATGGGTTGAAGGTTCTTCCGCCGTGCATGCGGGATGGCGATTGGGAATGCACGACTGCGCCTACCGAAAATCCGCAGAAGCCGGCGCTACGCATTGGCTGGCGGCACATCCGCGGTCTCGGCGAGAAGTCGCTCGAGGCCCTGAAGACAGCGAGAGGATGGGATCGGTTCGCATCGATCGACGACGTAGTACAGCGGGCGAAGCTGCAGCGAGCGGATGCGCTGCAGCTGGCGCGCGCGGGCGCGTTCTGGTGCTGGGAGCCGGACCGCCGCCGCGCGGCGTGGGTGGCGATGCGCGCGGTAGGAGACAGCCTGCCTCTCGCTCCAGCGAGACGGACTTCCTACAACCCGCGTCCTCTTACGCGCGATGAGCTGATCTTCCTCGACTACTTCTCGGTCGGCATCAGCGTCAGCGGCCATCCGATGGAGCATTTGCGGGAGAAATTGCGCGCGGCGGGCGCCCTCGACTCGAGGGAGTTGGAGCAGCTCGAGGGAGGGGAGGCAATCATCACGGCGGGGCTGGTCACGATTCGTCAGCAGCCGCAGAGCGCAAAGGGAACGGTGTTTCTGTTGATGGAAGACGAGTTCGGCTTCATCAACGTGATCGTGTCAAAGAAGATGGTCGAGAAGTATTCAGAAGTCGTGAAGTTCTCGACGTTCGTGGTGGTGCAGGGAAGGTTCGAGCGCGATGGCGGAGTGAGGAATGTCATCGGCCGCCAATTCAGCGAGCTCAAGGTGAAGCAGCTCGTTCACGCCAGTCGCGACTTTCATTAGAGGTCCGCTCAGCGACGCTGACGGCGCAATGGTCGCCTTGCCGCTCGCGTGAGCAAGACGTTATCCTAGGCGCATGCAGCAAAAGCGGCAGTCTGAGCGCGCCTTCGCGAGCGACAATTGGGCGGGAGTGCACCCCGAGGTTCTCGCGGCGATAGTCGCGGCGAATGAGGGGCACGTACCCTCATACGGCACTGATCCCTACACCCTGGACGCCGTCGGCAGCATCAGCAGCGAGCTGGGCGGGGAGGCCGAAGTATTTCTGGTGTTCAGCGGGACCGCCGCGAACGTGCTGTGCCTCCAGAGCATGGTGAGGTCGCATCAGGCCGTCATCTGCGCCGAGACTGCCCACCTCTATACGTCCGAGTGCGGCGCTGCTGAGAAGCATATCGGCTGCAAGCTGCTGACCGTGCCCTCGCCGAACGGCAAGATCACGGTTCAGGGGATTCGCGATCATCTGCACGACATCGGCAACGAGCATCACGTGCAGCCGCGCGCCGTCTCGATTACACAGGCGACCGAGTATGGGACGGTGTACACACCGCAGGAAATCAAGGTGATTGCCGACTTCGCGCACGCGAATTCGCTGTTGCTCCACATGGACGGCGCGAGGATCTTCAACGCTGCCGCCCACCTCAATGTCCCGCTGCGAGCGATAACAGCTGATGCGGGAGTCGATGCGCTTTCATTCGGCGGCACCAAGAATGGTCTCATCGCCGGCGAGGCGGTGGTGTTCTTCAAGCGGGTGCTCGCCGATGATTTCGAGTTCCGGCGGATGCAGGGCATGCAGCTCGCGTCGAAGATGCGCTTCATCGCCGTGCAATTCAGCGCGCTGCTGGCGAATGGCCTCTGGAAGCGAAGCGCCGAGCACGCGAACAAGATGGCACAACTTCTTGCCAGCGAGCTGGCTGGCATAACAGGCGTCGCGCTGACGCAGGCCGTCGAGGCCAACGAGGTATTCGTGACGCTGCCGGCGAAGATCATTCCAAAGCTGCAGGAGCGGTGGCCGTTCCACGTCTGGAACGAAGCGACGGCGGAGGCGCGCCTGATCACAACGTTCGACACCCTGGAATCGGACGTCACTGGGTTCGCGGCTCTCGTCAGGGAAGCGATCGGCTCGAAGGAGAAGCAGTGGATCTGAGAGCGGGCACGAACCGCTGATTCCGCGAATGCCCCAGATCATTCCCGTCAACTATCACGAGGACATCCTCCCGGAGTACCGGGACACGCCGGTGGGACTCCTGCTCGAGTACCACAACCTGGGGCGCGCTACTGGAGCGGCGCCGGCGCCGCAGCTCCTCATCGGCATGTGCATGGACAGCCGCAAGTCGTTGCACATTCCCAACGACTTCGCCTTCGTGTTGCGCACCGCCGGCGCGAACATGCGCGACAACGAGTTCCGCATCTCCTACGCGATCGCGGTTGGAGGCGTACGAACGATCGCGCTCATCGCGCACACCGACTGCGGGATGGCACGACTTGGCGAACGACGCGAGCAGTTCATTCGCGGGCTGATGGACGCCGCTGGCTGGGACGAGGCGCGCGCGGTCAAGCACTTCGAGGACTGCGCGCCCAAGTTCGGTATTCGGAACGAGGTGGAGTTCGTGCTCCGCGAGGCCGAGCGGCTGCGCGCGATCTATCCGCGCATCACGATCGTCCCGCTTCTCTATCGAGTCGAGGACGACCTGCTCTATCAGCTGCGCCCGTAACCGTCGACAGGGAATGATGCGGCAGTGCTCGTCACCGGCGGAAGCTGCGGAATCGGATTTGAGACCGCGCGATTGCTGCGCTCGCTGGGTGCGCGCGTCGCCATTTGCGCGCGACACGACGACATGCTCGAGACCGCCGCGAAGGAGATCGGAGCAGTCCCAATCGTCGCGGATGTGAGCAAGGAAGACGACGTCCAGCGGCTGATCGGAACTGTCGTCAAGGAATACTCCGATTACAACGTGCTCGTCAACAACGCCGGATTCGGCGCCTTTGCCCCGCTCGTCGATCTGACGGCCGAAGAGTTCTTCCGCGTGTGGCAGACGAATGTGCTGGGAGCGATGCTGGTCGCGCGCGAATCCGCCAAACACTTCATTGGGCAGAATTACGGCAACATCGTCAACATCTCGTCGACCGCCGGCCAGCGTGGGTTCGCGAATGGGTCCGCGTACTGCTCGAGCAAGTTCGCGCTGCATGCACTGACCGAATGCTGGCGAGCCGAGCTGAGGCAATACAACATCCGCGTGATGCAGGTGAACCCGAGCGAAGTGCTCACCAGCTTCGGTGAAGGCCAGTCGTCACCGAAGCCTGCCAGGCCGGACAATCCGACCAAGCTTCACGCGTCGGACATCGGCCGGTTGATTGTGAGCATGCTGGAGAGCGAGGACCGGGGATTCGTCACGGAATCAACGATTTGGGCGACGAACCCCCAGTAGTTGATAACTAGCTGTTCTAGAGCCCGAACCGAATCTTCGCTGCGGCAACAATCAACTGAGCGGCCCCCTCGATCCCCAACCGCTCCGTATTTATGCTGAGATCGTAATTCTCGACTGCGCGGCGGTCGCGCTCCCAGTGCAGCCGAACCCACTGGTCCCGTTCCTTGTTCGTGCTGTCCACCAGACGCGCTGCTTCCTCGGCGCCCAGACTCTCCCTCTGCATCGTCCGCGCGATTAGCGCCTTTCGTGACGCGTAGCAGAACACGTGCATCGCGTCCTGGCGTTCGGCCTGCATCTCCTGCGCTCCGCGCCCGACCACGACAACCGGGCCACGCGCAATTGCTTCCTCGATGATGTGGCGGGTGACTTCGATCAGCTGCTCGTCGGTGGGACGCTTCGGCGCGGCCATTGGAGCAACCCACTCCTGCGATCCCATCGCCATCGCTGACGTCAGTCTCTCGACAAGCGACGGGACTCTCTCCTCGCGGTCGCGCACTTCGGCCACGCTCAGACCCATGCGTGCGGCGACGGCGTCAACGACCGCATTGTCCAGCAGCGACCAGCCGAGAAGTTTGGCGGTGATGGCGGCGACCTCCGAGCCTCCCGACCCGTAAAGCCGCGAGACGGTGATGATCGCCACTACTCAGTCTTGATAGGGGCGGCGGCGTTTTTCTTCGACGGCGCGGCCGTACTGGCCCGTATCGGATCGCGCTATTTTCTTGCGCGCGACGAGTGATTCGAGCACCAGCTCACAGCCGGCGGCGACCACCGGCAGATCGTCCATTCGCGCCAGTCCGGCGGTGTTCACGACTTGCATCAATCCGGGAACACTCCCGAATCCTTCGACTACCGCGTCGACGGGAACATCATCGGTCACCTGCAGCGCTCCGCCGACATCGAACCACATGATGATCTCGTCGGTGTTGATTCCGCCGGCGCGGTCCTGGTACGTGGCGTCGGCCGCGCGGCGAATCAGGTCCTTCGCGATAGTGTTGCCGCCGACGAGCTCACCCTCGTATTCGAGCTCGATCTTTCCGGTGATGGCGGGAAGAGCGGCGTAGATGTCGGCGATGCGCGGAACGATGTCCCGCTCGCCGGTGTGTATCGCGCGGCGCTCGGCGTTCGACACGACGTTCTCGAGCACACTGATCGGCATGCGCTGCGACACGCCCGACCGCTTGTCGATGCGCTTATCGATGCGCGCCTCGAATGCGACGCGCTCGATCACCTCGGCGATGAAATCGGGGACGCGAACCTTGCCGGCGCCGCGCGCCGTCCATGCTTCCTGGTTCGTGATCGCCATGCCGAGCTCGACGGTCTCCGGATAGTGGGTAATGACTTCGCTCCCGATGCGATCCTTGAGCGGCGTGATGATCTTGCCGCGGGCAGTGTAGTCCTCCGGGTTCGCGGTGAAGCAGAGCATGATGTCGAGAGGCAGTCGCACCGGATATCCTTTGATCTGGACGTCACCTTCCTGCATGATGTTGAAGAGGCTCACCTGCACCTTCCCGGCGAGGTCCGGCAGCTCGTTCAGCGCAAAGATTCCCCTGTTCGCGCGGGGCAGCATCCCATAATGCATCGTGAGCTCGTCACCGAGTATGTGCCCGCCGCGCGCGGCCTTGATCGGATCGAGATCGCCGATGATGTCGGCGACGGTGACGTCCGGCGTCGCCAGCTTTTCGACGTACCGCATGTCGGGCTCGAGCCAGGCGATGGGCGTGTCGTCTCCGGCTTCGTTGAGAAGATTCTTTCCGTATTTCGAGACCGGAGCGAATGGATTGTCGTTTATTTCGCTCCCGGCGATGATCGGCAGCACCGGGTCCAGCAGCGTCGTGAGCGCGCGCAGGATTCTCGATTTCGCCTGACCCCTGAGCCCGAGGAGAATGAAATTGTGTCGGCTCAGAAGTGCGTTGACGATCTGCGGCATCACCGTTTCTTCGTAGCCGACAACGCCGCTGAAGATGGGTTTGCGGGACGCAAGTCTGGTGAGAAGATTCGCGCGAAGCTCATCCTTGACCGTGCGGAGTCTCTGCTCCGCCGAACCAAAGGCCGAGCGCTTTAGAGCGCCAAATGTTTGCGGGTTGACGGACAAGTAATTCTCCGGGGGGAAATCGCGATTCGAGAGTTAATCTAGCCCGTGCGCGCAGGGGGAACTAGGACGGCTCCGCCCTTGACAGCAGTTCCTGATGAGATGATTTTTCGTCCGCGCCAAAAACGGGCACTGCGACCGCGTGCACGGACCGGCGATTTATTCAACGTTGCCTCTCAAGGAGATTCGTAAATGAAGCGCCTGGCCCTTGTCGCCGCCGTCCTCGTACTTGCCGCATGCACCGCCAAGAAGGATGAGTCCGCTACTGCCGACACGTCAGCTCCCGCCATGGCTCCGGCTCCGGCGATGGACACCACGATGAAGATGGATTCGTCGACGACCACCTCGACGAACCCAGCTGCCTCATCGACGACGACCACCACCAAGAAGACCACCGTCACGAAGAAGAAGAAGTAAGCTTCGCGTTGGATTTCGAAAAGGCGCCACTACACAGTGGCGCCTTTTTCGTTTTGCTCGATCTGCACGCTGCATTCTCCTCCCGACCATCGCGCCTGCAGCGTAGTGCCCGGCGCGACTTCGCGTCTCACCATCCCCAACGCCACGCCGCCGTACCGCGGCGACAGCGCGACACTGCGAATGTCTCCAATCACCTTGCCGGAGTCGTCGAGGAGCTCGGCGCCAGTGGGCGGCGCGGGACGCGTGACGAAGCGAAGCTTCCGCAGAAATCGATTCACGTGTCCGCGAAAGTGCACGCGCGCGACCGTTTCCTGACCGATGTAGCATCCTTTCGTGTACGAGATCGCGCCCAGCTCGTCGAAGTTGGCTTCCTGCGGAAGCGTCGAATCGTCCATGTCGGCGCCCCACTGGGGCCGGCCGCTCTCGATGCGCGCGATGTCCCAGGTGTCGCCGCCGCCGGCTGAAACACCGGCTGCCAGAAACTTTGGCGCGAGTGAGCCCGCGACTTCTGTTGGAACGAAGATCTCGAAGCCGTCGAGATCCATCTCGGGAACGCGGGCGATGATCACGGTCGCATCCTGAAATGGCCGCGTGATGTTCCCGTAAGGCGGGAGCGCGGCGAGATCCTTGTCGTCTACTTCCATCACCCGTGAAAGGATCGAGCGCGAGGAGCGGCCGAATAAGCCGAGATCGCTGAGCTCCGACGTGACATCGTGGTACGGCGCGATGCGCGGGTTGATGTATTTCCGCACCATGTCCTTCCACCCGGGCGCGGCGGCGGCTGACGTATCGACGAGAAACGACTCCTCGAGCGCGAAGATGCGGAGGTCAGCGACAATTTTTCCCTTTGGCGTCAGTGCCGCCGCGTACTGGCCTTCGCCCGCCGCGAGCGCGGAGACGTCATTGGTCACCATGCCGGTGAGCAGCTCCGCCGCTTTCGGTCCGGAGATGCGCATGCGCGTCCGGTCGCTCCGGTCGAAAAGGAGAGCACCGTTGTGCAGCGCGGAATACTCGTTCATTTCCGACATTATCCGCAATTAAGCCAGTGCCCTCTGCAATCGCTACTGGCCGAACGCCGCGTACGATGCATCGAGCAGATCGATCGGATGAATCGATCGCGTCGATGTCCCGGAACGAATCAGGCCCGCGCCGATCTGCATCAGGCAGCCGGGATTTCCCGTGACGACGAACGGAGCGCCGGCGGCCTTGATGTTCGCGAGTTTGGGCGCGAGCACGGCATCCGAGGTTTCGGGCTCGATGAGATTGTATATCCCGGCGCTTCCGCAGCATTGATCGGAATCGTGAAGCGGAACGAGCTCCAAACCGGGAATGGCGGCGAGCACCGACAACGGCGCCTGAGTGACACGCTGCGCGTGCTGGAGATGGCATGGCGCATCGTAGGTGACTCGGATCGGAAGCGGGCCGCCCTGTCGCGGGCCGGCCGCGGCGAGCAGCTCGCTCACATCGCGCACTCGCGAACCCATGGCAGCCGCTCGCTCGTGCCATGCCGGATCATCCTTCAGCAAATGTCCGTACTCCTTCATCGTCGCTCCACATCCCGCCGCGTTGACGGCAATGAATTCCGCGCCCGAGCGCTCGAATGCAGTGATGTTGCGTCGCGCCAGATTGCGCGCGTTGTCGAGATCCCCGGCGTGGGCATGGAGAGCACCGCAACATTGCTGGCCGGGAGCGTTCACGATCGCGTAGCCGTTTACCGCCAGGACGCGACTCGTGGCGCGGTTGGTCTGATTGAACAAGCCGTCCATCACGCAGCCGCGCAACGTCGCAACGGTGCCCCTCTCACCGCGAGTGACCGGATGGTAGGGAGAGCGCTCGATCGATCTGCCGGTAGAAGCCAGCATCGCCATGGCGAAGCCAAGTCTGCCCTTCACTCCCGAGAGAAGCGTTGGAATTGGAGTGGCGGCGAGGATGCGAGAGAAAAACATCGCGGGCCGCAGAAGCCACGACCGCGCGAAGACGAATAGAATGAGCCGCGCAATGAAGGGCACCGGTCTGTATTCGCGCAGCGTAGCTCTCGTGGCCTCGAGAAGTTGTCCGTACGGAACTCCGCTCGGACAAACTGGTTCGCACGCTCTGCATCCAAGGCACTGATCGATGTGCTGCTGCACGCTCGGGTCGTCGGGCCTGACCGTCCCCTCCAGCAGCGAGCGCATCAGGAAGATCCGGCCGCGCGGGCTGTCGTTTTCGTCCTCGAGATTGAGGTAGGTCGGACACGCCTGGAGGCAGAACCCGCAGTGAACGCAGGCATTGATGCCGGGAAGCGCGCCGGCGAGCGGAGTGTCCGGCAGCGCGCAACCGGGCATCGGGTCGCGGGGGAGCGGATCGGCCGGGAGAGCTGCTGTCACGTCAATCGCCTAGTATGCCGGGGTTCAGAATGTTGTTCGGGTCATACGCTTTCCTGATGCCCTGAGACAACGGATCCGCTACGACGCTCGGCGACACGTGCGCCCAAATCTCGGCCGACGGGAGCTTCTCGAAGATGATGTGACTCGATCCGTCGGTATTGAGCTGAAGATCACCCGATGACCCAAGCGCTGCCTTGCTCGCGTCGTCGTTCTGTTCGTTGCCACCGACGACTACGCGCGCAACGCCGCGACGCGGATCGATCGAAGCATAGATACCGGGATAATCGTCGCTGAGAATCTCTTCGGAAGCGCCCAGAAACCTGACCGGCAAACTGGAGATTCTGACTACCGTCTCCGCGTTGCCATCCAGCTCGCGCAGCGCGGTCCAGACTCCCGATTCGATTTCCTGCGGTCGGCTTATCTGCGACAACTTGATCAGCTGCTCGGCGACAACCGCGTCGTTGCCACCAAGGCGAATGAGACAAGCCGCATGGTCGCCGAGGCCAAGAGAGCGCGCCGCGGCGGCGCCGACGAACAGGAGCGCGTAGGGACTGATCGCCGAGTACGCCGCCTGCGCCAGCGCTTTCGTCTGCCCGCCCGCTCCCTTCAGCGAAACAAAAAACGTTCGATCCGCGCGCGGCCTCGCGTATAGCCTGAGCGTCACCTCCGTTATGACGCCGAGCGTTCCCCACGAACCCGTAAGCAGCCGCGACAGATCGAAGCCCGCCACGTTCTTCACGACCTTGCCACCGGCGCGAACGATATCGCCGCGCCCGTTGACGAACTCGAGACCGAGAACGAGATCGCGTGCCAATCCGAATTGCGACGCCAGTGGTCCGGCCGATGCCGTCGCTATCGTCGCGCCGATCGTGCCATCGTTGGAGCCGTACGGGTCGAGCGGCAGCCACTGATCGTGCTCGCGAGTGACGCGCTCGATTTCCGACAGAGGAGTTCCGGCGCGCACCGTGAGAGTGAGATCGCCTGGAACGTAGCTCACCACGCCAGCCTCATCGCGAAGAGAAAGATTCTTGGTCGCCCGCACCGGGCGGCCAGCCGTCAACCAGTTGGAGCGCCCGGAAATTCGGAGATGTGTTCGCGTCGCATTGCTCTCGCGAACGGC
>WNGI01002294.1_pt1 | contig 16516 bp, 16 predicted proteins | sample 5400621 | NCBI WGS metagenome assembly WNGI01 (sample SAMN13153374, study PRJNA577476) | soil metagenome | isolation source: 20 cm soil or saprolite under Garry oak tree replicate 1 | place: USA:California | collected 2016-06-15 | reverse complement strand
AAAAGTACATCATAACCCGCCGCCACACATTGCAAGCCGTAGTCCGGCTCTTCATACATGTGGAAAAACCGCGGCTCAAACCCGGGCAGTTGAAGATACGTCGACCGACGGAGAACCGCCCCGGAGTTAGCAAATGAACGCGTCAAATGTTCGGACCCAAAGTTTGTTTGCGCGAGTGTTTCGGGATACTCATCTGTGCCCTGCGGAAAATGAAGCACCGCCAGTTTGGGCCGCTGTTCAAAGAATGGTACGATACGCGTTATGCAGTCCAACTGCTCCGGATAACTGTCATCATCCAAAGCCAGAACCAAGTCACCTTGAGCCTCGTGCATCATTCGATCGCGTGAAGCGACTGAGCCGAGGCCAATCTGATTCACCAACACCCGCGCTTCAGGCAACTCCGCTTTCACCGCTGCAACCATCTCCTCTGTCGACCCATCGATCGTGATAAGCACCTCTAGCGGGGGAGGATTTAATTCCTCTAAAACACGGCAGGTCCGCCGCAAATCCACGATGCGGGCCTTGGTGGTAATCATAACGGAAACACTCATGGACAAGCAATGGTTTCCCCGGCATCAGAGGTCATGCAGCCAAACGTCGGTGATTTTTTGAAAACAACTTCGGGCGCACGATTCGTAACCGCTGGGCGATCGCAAGACAACTTTTGTCCGCTATACCGGTTTGCGAAAAGTCCGTTCGAGCCGGCGCTGCAACTTGCCGGCCAACAGGCGTCGTTCTTCGCTCAACATTGCCATCCAAGCTCGTAAATCGCCGTAATGCCTGCGATGGTGTTCCAACCGAGCGATCGTGAAGGGGCGTGAATAGCTATGGCGATCAAGCAGAAGTGGTTTGCGACCACAAAAATGAGCCACACGGGGTCGGTGAACCTCTTTCGGGAAATGCCAGCCGCTGCCGATACAATCTTTCATAAGTTCTTCTCTTCCGTGATGGCTGCAGATATGCTGTAAGTTACAGATGGCGGTCTTGATTTCCCCGCGCTGTGTCATCGAATGAACAAAATAATTTAGCAGCGGCTGGTCGGCGAAATCACCAAACAACTCTGGCGTTTCGTGGCCCCAAAACTCCACCTCTGTCCATTTTGCGAAGGGGATAGCGTCGCGCCTGCATGCGAAGACGCCCGCAGAAAAGTAGGCGTGTCCACGCCAATCAAATTCGGAGTCAAACCGCCTCAGCTTTTGCGGATCGAAATAAAAATGCGGCAGCCACGTTGGAATTTCGGTGGCATCTGCCGGGATGGAAATCTCGCTCCAGAAAATCTGAAAATCGACGTCGGTACGGACCTGTGGAGTAAAATCCCCCCAGACAATTGCGTCCGAATCCAGCCAGACGTAAAACTCAAAGGGACCTTCCCACATCGCTGCGTGCTTGGCAGTGGAACTCCCGCCAATGAGCTTGCGCATGTCTGTCGAGGGCAACTCGGAAATGCGCAAAACGATCAGGTCGTATTCTTTTGCCAAATCAGAAACGTCAAAATCGCCATCGACGGTCAAGCATATTGGCATATTGGGGCAGTAGTGCCTCATGCTCGCCAGCGTGGCCTGAACCATGAACTTGTCCCCGGCATGACAACCGGTCACAAAACCAAACGGCGCCTGCACCTTCACGTCGTAAGGGCTGGTTCTTTGCGCTGTGCATGCTCATGCGACGAAACGCATTCTCGATAGAGCTGCGCAAATTTTTTGGAAAACGAACTCGCTGCGTTGCGAGTGTGCGCTGTTTCATGACCAAGATTCCCTAGTTTCTCGCGAAGCTGTGGCGAATTGCGCAGCGTGGTGATGGCTTCGATCAATGCCGCGCCATCTCCCGGTTCACACAGGATCGCGCCCTCCCCGTCAGGCGCAGCTTCCGGAATTCCACCGACTCGAAAAGCCACTACTGGTGTTCCGCAAGCCATGGCTTCCACCAGTGTGAGTCCGTAGGTTTCCATCAATGAGGCGCTGACAAAAACATCCGCAGCCGTAAAGAGCTGCGCCAGATCACGTCGGTCGCGAATATCGCCTGTAAATCGAACGTTCAAACGGTCGGGAACCCGCAAATTGCCTTCGCCGAATACCAAAACAATTACGCTCTCCAAATCTGGCAAACGCGCGAGTTGCTCAAGCAACCACGGAACATTTTTATTTGCGTCATTCAGCGACGCAGCACCTGCAACGATCACAAACGCGTCTGCCGGCAAGTCGAGGTGCTTTCGGCCCAATTGTTTGTCTCGCCGCTTGAAAACAGTCGTGTCGATTCCAGGAGGAATTACTGGCACGCCCCCGCAGGCTTTCGCTATTGGGCTTTGCCCGGCGATTTCGGCCAGCCACTGACTGGTGGCGACCATGCATGCTCCACAATTCGGATATGCCTGCAACTTCCGTGAATGCGCAGCCTTCGCCAGAAATCGGTTTGCAGGCCATCTCAAGATCGGACATGCATCGCAAGGATGTGTTTCGTTGGCGTAGCGATGGCATCCGCGATAAAGAAAGCAGCCTCCAGTCACGTGCCACATATCATGGACGCTGATCACGACGCCCATTCCGCGCGGTAGCCTTTCCAGCCAAGCAGGAACATCAAACCAGTCGGCCATCGTGTGAAGATGCACCACATCGATTCCCTCCAGTTCTTGAGGCGTGGGCGGAGATAACAGTCGCCAGGTTCCATGCCACGGCTCAGTGGAAAAGGAAACATAGGAACGGCGAATAACACTATCTAAGAGAGGTCCACCGGTTTCTGCCGCGGGAGAATTTTTGCAGAGCACGCGGCTTGCAATCCCCTGCTCCGCTAATGCGCTGGAAAGAAGCGCTGCGTATTCGTAGCTGCCGCCCGAGGCATGAGTATTGAGATGCAAAACCCTCATGAACCCAGCGGGGATGCGCGAAGGTCAAATTTCATTCTGATAATTTCCTGGCTTCGCTGACGATGGACTCGCCGACGGACCGGGGCATTGCGAATGTAATCAGACCAATAACCTGCGACTTTCTTATAAGCAGCCGACTTCTCGCTTCGTCCAGCAATTTTGCAAAGCAACGATGCGATCGGAAAAGTAAGCGCCCGCAATGGCGCGAGCGCATTTCGCCAAAAATTTCGCCGAGCTGACTTTTTAAAATCCGATGAGTGCCGGTTAAGCCGCAGGCCTGCCTCTTCTGCAAATCGTTCAAATAAGCTTTGAGCCGGACCAGGTGTTCCGCCGAACCACGGCGCTAAACCGGTGTAATGCAGTACGCAGTCCAGATCATTGTTCTGCTGCGCATCGAAGCGCCAGGACGCTCGGTTCCAACATTCGGGTAACTCGTCGATTTGTCCGTAGAGAAGAAAATTAATAGCTGATTGATCCCAAAATCGGTAAGCCGACTTCCTATTGAGAAATTCGACAGCCCGTTCAAAAAAACGTTGTTTCCTCAGTTCATCCAGATTCATCAACATCACCCCGCAATTGAAGTAAGCGCCTTCGCGAGGAAGATTGATTGCATCGGCTATGGTTGGTGAGTCATCCGCCAGCGATAATGTTTCAGAGTCAGGAACTGCGGCAAGGACTTTGCTGGGAGACAACTCAACATCAAAAAGCTCCGATAAATCGCGGAATACCAAAACGTCGCAGTCGAGATAGATTAGACGTGGCACATCCAGCAAGTGTGGCAGCAATATCCGGCAATAAGTCATGTGCGATTCGCCTGGCCCGAGAGTAGCGCCGCGAAACACGGATTCGTCAACGGGCACGAACTTCAGGCGAACCTGATTGCCAAATCGGTCGACGAGCTGCTGTAGGCTGTCCTTGGACGCTTGAGAAATACCTCCATCGAGCACCCATAAATTAACACTTGTTTTCCAGCCCAGGTGGTTCAATGCGCTCGCAACTGCGCAGTGGAGTCCGGGGAAGTAGCGTTCGTCACTGGCAAAGGCGAGAACAACTGGTTCCATCGAGAACAATGCGGCCTAGGATCACTTGCTCACTTATGCGAAACTCAACAACCTCTGCATCAGCATTCTGTTTCGGTTCGAGACAAAATTTGGCTGAGCTCACGATCGTGTATTTTCATCCAAAGATAGCGGCGGCGCACGGCCAACCAATGAACTAGCGTCGCGGGATACGTCTTTATCCATACTCTATCGTCGGAGAAAAGCGATGCGATCAATAGCTTCGCAAGGCTGTGCAGTCTCGCCCAGCGGCCCTTGTGCATCGGAAAAGTCGCCCATTGCATCAAGAGCGAGTTTCGCAACTCGAGCGAATTCAAGTTGCTATTGGAATGATTCGACCAGCTGGCTTGGTGTCGATGCCAGACGCGGCTGTCTGGCTCGTAAATGCAACGCCATCCTCGACGCCACGCTCGGAAACAAATATCCAGATCCTCGCAATATGCGGGATAAAACAGCCGGTTAAACCCGCCCAGTTCAACGAACTTCTTTCGGTCCACAGCCATAAAGCCGCCAGAGGTAAACAGCGTGTGGCATCGCTTCTGATGTTCAGTATCAAATTTCCAGCTGTAAAAGCCGTTGTTAAGTTTCAAACGAGCCGGGCCACTCGTGACCTCGTCTCCGTTCCAATCGTGGCTCCGAGCCGAGACGGAAAAAACATCGGGTGATTCGAAGTGCTTTATCAAAGGAGCAATGAAATCGCGATCGACTTTCAGATCGTTGTTCAGAAGAACGAAAATGTCTTCCGTTCTTTTCTGCGCGAGCCAGTTGTACGAGAAGAGAAAATTGTTTTTTGGCGCCACGACTGTTTCGACCGAAGGAAATTCGTGTTGAATCCAAGCCACGTCGTCATCGGTGCTTTGGTTATCGATGACTACAACAGCGCAGGTTCCGGAGAAATTCTTCGCGGCTGCCGAAGCGGTCGGCAGCAAGTGCTCCAGATGTTTTTTTCCGTTGTAATTTAGAACCGCGAGGCAAACGGACTTCACTAGTGCGCACCAGTTGGAACAAGTTTTTCAATCTCGCCGACGAAAATCGCCTGCAATCTGTCAGGATTAAATAAGGTCTGACGCAGGTGCAGTGCTTCTTTTGAGAGCTTCTCATTTAACGTTGCGTCTGCGGCGATTTCACGGCAAAGAGAAACCACTGCTCCGGGATCGCCAGTGGTGACAACCGCGGCACCGCCATATTCACGAACCACGCGAACCGGCGTGCAATACTCTGGTCCCCAAAGAATCACCGGTTTTTCAAATGCAACATAATCCAGGAACTTCGTGGTGAAACTAGTGCGCATGAAAAGTTCATGCTGTTTCTCAAAACTCATCACTGACAGCAACGCGTTGGCACTGGCCAGCACCTCAGCGGCTTCTTGGGGTGGCTTAAAGCCGAGATACATGCCGCTAGCCCGCGCGCGTTCAAGGAGTTGCTTTGGCCAGTCGGCATTAGGGCCGACAACGATAATTTCCAAACCATCCGTCGCTTCGATTTGTTCGATTAGTGAGCACAGCATCCGCCCGTAAAAATTTTCCACCGAGCCTACGTAGACCACACGGAATTTTCCAGTGCGCGGAGGCCAAAGCTTTTCCGGAGCAGGATGTCTGCCGGGCATCGGGTAAATGACGTGGCTGTTCGGATGAGGCCCGAGCATCTCCTGCATCCCGTCGCTCGTGCAAAAAGCCAGATCGCACGCCGCATAAAGTTCCCGATATCTGCGGCTCAGTATTTTCCGGGTCCATTTGTGACCGTAATGACCCCTCATCACGGGGAACCAATCCAGAAAGAGTCCTGCCAGCGGCAAGCCGTGTCGTTGCGCCGTTTTTCGAGCGACATGACACAACCCACATTCTGCAAGTGTAAGCATCACTTGGGGCTGGAATTTCTCCACCGCTTCCTCCAACGCTCGACTAACCGTCAACGGCCACACGAGATTCTCGTAATCTCGGATCCATGGCACCAGTTGTGGCCCGAACCGGCTCTTTCTCAACCGATAAATGGGATACGGCAGTCGCAGCATTGTGTGTACGAGAAGGCTGTTATCAAAGTCCGCGTTGCTGGCAACGTGCAATTCAAATGGATTACGCTCGACCAATTGCCGGTGCATGACGATGCGGACACCGCAATCATTTTTGGGGGGCACAATGCTTACGAGCAGAACGCGACGTTTTGCTGTCATCGAGAACTACCAGACCCGTCGTATTTCTGAACCCAGATTACCGTCGTAACGGGTATCCATCCTGCAGTTTCATAAGGCCGTCCCCGATTGTGGCCCCTCAATGCTAACCAGTGTTTGGCCGCGCTCCGGGACAGCCCGATCTTTTGTGAATTATTACTGGGCAACCTGATCATCGTTTATGTCCGGTCTGGTAACGGGATAACGACATGCCCACCTCTCCTTTTAGCGATTCCGCCGAAACCAAAAGCTACCAGGCGACACGCCAGCTCTGTAGGAAGGAAAAGCCTTCATGAGCAGATCCGGATGGTTGATATGCATCCACTGCCCGGCCCAGAGCACTTCGAACGCCGCATTAAAGCTAAGAAACGTCTGCAAAAGGTATTGCTCATTCCAAAATCGGTGGCAATCAAGGATCCAATGCTTTGGGTATTCCCCAGGTGTAAAGATGTCGTGGACGTGCACGACAACTCCGCGCCGGATGCGCGGTAAGATCTCTAGAAACAGGATTTGCACGTCACTACCGATTTTACATACATGCGAGGAGTCAATGAACAGAATGTCGTTTTCGCAAAGCGACTGAAACTCATCGAGCGAAACATCCTGAATAGGTACTCGCCACAGCTCAACGTCGGATGGAAGCCTGGCTTGCAGCTCCCCAGACGGGTACGGTTCGATAGCAATGAAACGGCATGAATATCCCTCCGCGCGGTTGCGTCGCAACGTATCAGCAGAAAGGAGTGTCGAGAAGCCGGACCCGACTTCGTATATGCGTCGTGGCTTGAATAGCCGAATTAGTCCGGACAGCATTTCCGCGTCCACCGCCTCGAAGGCAGTGTTCCCTAGATAATAACGAAACTCCTGTGTCGAAGCTCTCTCTGGTATAGCTGCAAACTCATCCTTAAATCTAGCAACGATGTCTGAGAGAAGTTGCTTTTGCTGTTCTTCCCGCATATCAATGCCGGGCAGGTCACTAACGCGATTCCAAAGCGAAAGTGGTAAACCGCCCGTGTTAGGAATTGGCTGGTAGAAGTGGCTGCCGGTAACATGAAAGCTATAACTTTCCCACAGTTCAAAGTAGGTTGGATCATGTGCCAATCGGCGTAGCAGCGGTGCGATTGCACGCGCTGTAAGATCGCGCCCCAACTGCTTTGCTCTACTCACGACAGACATGCGATCAGACCTGGGATTGCAAGCGCAGTTTGAGCGCATCACGGTAAAACAAGTGCCGCATCCAGTTCACATAATGCCGGGAATAATATCCCTCCCTTTTCATGTTTCGATGACACAATCTATGGATGTCATCGAACGCTACCAAATTAATTTTGACTGGCAGCAGACCGGCTCCGCTGTGCACAGCCGAAGCAATAATAGTCTGTTCAAACGCGCCATCGTTGGGATCGGCAAGCGCCTCATGCACCATCGCGCGTAAGATTTCCGCTGGTAGAAACTCGCCGTGCAGAGCAAGCATGCCACCGTTGACAAATGGTGGCTCTAATACCTTGGGACAAAAGCGCAGAGCCATATCGCGATGCTGATAACAGTGACTTTCCCGCACACCGCGGGGCTTGGCCCAACCATCGCTGGGGCCCAACAGATCGGCCGGGTCCGCAAACCAAAGGATGTCTGCATCTGCAAACAGCACAGGTTCACGGCGCGCTAACAGGACAATGGATGCAATCTTTAATCCCCAGGCGCTGGCCTCCGCATACTGCGCGAGCTCGCGCTCACCGGCAGTGTCTGCTTCAGCAATAACTTGCTCACGGGAAAGAACATTGATTTTGCCCGGCCACCAGGAAAACACGGGGTAAAAATCCGCTGCCGACCAGCTCCCATCCGAAACTATGTTGATCGTGGGCAGGTTTTTCCACAACCGGTAAAGTGAAAACATGCTTTCTCGCAGCATCAACCAATGAGTGCGGCCGCCAATGGTCAGATAATTCAGGCCGGATTCGGGCTTTGGCGGCAAAGGCTTAATGGACCAGCGAGACAGGATATTCAAAGCGAGCTGGCCTAGACGGACTGATACGTTCATTCCACTGAAGGGATTCAGAAGACCGGCAGCGAATTTAACTCTGAAAGCTTCCCTTTGAGCCTTCGATGTGCTGTTCAATGCCGTTTCCACAAATACCGACTAAACCATCCGCGTCTATGACTGGTAACCTCACGTAGACTCTTCCAGTCAGCATCCGACAAGACAAAATCCAAGGCCTCGATGCTGGCAGCGAGGTGCGCTGGCGTACCGCACCCAATAATGGGAACAACCTTAAAGGAATGTGAGCGCAGAAAGGTCAGCACAACAGCACCGACAGGAACGCCATTGCGTCTGGCGATGTCCCCCGCAAGCCTTGCTACTTGGAAGTTGGCCTTTGTCGCGTATCCGGATCGCTCGGCCTTCAAACGCGCTACATCATCGCCTTCCAACCAATTACTGAAAAAACCGCCAGCCTGCGAAGAATAAGGCATCGCTACCAAATTGCTTGCTTCGTGCAGTTGCTCTGCATCGTCGTCCATCGGCTGTAGAGTCGATTCGAGTTCCCGATAGTGACGACTGCCTAGATTCCAGAACAATTGTGTGGCCACGAATCCGGCCTTGCCTGCTCGGGATGCGTAGTCATTCGCTTTGCGAATCCGCCTCGCCGTCCAGTTGGCTGCCCCGAGCGCTTTGACCCGCCCGTCACGAACAAACGTGTCACAGCTGTCGATGATCTGCTCTACAGAAACCCTCTCGTCATCGCGGTGCAAAAACCACACGTCGATGTAATCTGTTCCAAGCGTCTCTAGGCTCCCTTCCAAATCTTGCTGTAACTCTGAAGGCGAAAGCCTCACTTGTGAGCTATTTTCGAAGAGAGGATGCCCCGCCTTCGTGGCCAATACAATCTGCTCCCGAACGCCCGCAGCTTTAAGCCAATCGCCTACAATGCGTTCGCTCCGATGCTTTTCTCCGGAAACCCAGTCCGAATACACTCTTGCGGTATCAATGCCATTTCCGCCGTTTTGAACCCAGTAGTCCAATAGGCGATGCGCCTCAATCTCCGTCTGGCGGACACCGATTTCAGCCACTCCAAGACATAGCGCAGAAATCTCAATATCGGTTCCGGGAAGCCTCACGCGGTCCATCGTTGTTTTGATCGATTACAGATGAAGCTCTCTACTTGTTGAAGATACGTTATGGCAAAGATGACGCACGAAAACATCTGCGGAAGGCGCTTGGCGCCGTGGATCAACTATTCTGAAAATTCCCTTTAGCTCCAGACCAAGGGCTATATCACTGCTGTGCCCGCTTGAAAGCAACGCCTTTCTCAGGAAAAACCGCGCCACAGTTTTCGCAGCAGTCGCGCCGGGGCAAGTAAGCCATGTCCTAAACGATAACTTGGTGAATTTTGAATGGTCCGGACTCCTCCTTGCAGCTGGTGTAGTTCCTCGTTTGTTTGACGCAGTAGCTTGTAACAAGCCAGTTCAGGTTTGCCGAAAATATAATTTACGACTTCGTCAAGACGCGGACTGATCCTTACTACATTCGATGGGTCTCTTTGCATGCGATAATCAAACCCGATCGTGTTCACGATCATTGAGTCGCTCCGCACACGGTAATCAAATCCGATCTTAGGAAGGTGGAAAAACGTACCGCCATGGGCAGCAACTCGCAGCCAAAAATCCCAATCCTCCCACCCCATCGAAGGCATGTGCTCATCGTATCCACCGACTTTTTCCCATAAGCTCTTTCGGTACAGAGCACACGCATCAATGAAGTTTGTCGTGACCAATGACAACAAATCGAATTCCGGTACATGCCACCGACCACTCCTGTCGCCAAAGTATTCAGCATCCGAGTAAATCACATCCAGGCTTGGATTGTCTCTTAGGAGAGACGGCGCTTCGTTTAAGTACGCGTCTCGAACCCGATTATCACTGTCCAGGGGCAGAATGAATTCACCTCTGGCTAATCGCATCCCCGTATTCCGGGCGGCCCCCAAGCCGCTGTTCGGCTGAGCCACAACGCAGTAGCCCGCGTCCTCGAGTTCGCTAAGAATCATCGTCGTTTTGGCTTCGGACGATCCGTCGTCGACAACGATCACCTCGAGCAGATTTGCGTTGCGCACCTGTTCTACGCTCGCAAGCGCTTCGCGCAGCATTGCCCCTTGATTGTAGCAGGGGATGACAATCGAAACCTTACCTTCGCCAATCGGAACCGTCATTATTTGGAAACTTGGCGCTGAAGTAATGTATTTAGTTTCGACTTTACCCATCGCTTCAGTCGCGATCCCATGATTCGAAGCCACAAAACGAGAAATGAGAAAATCTTCCTGATGACGCGTCGGTTGTGAGACAAGCGCAGCGCTTCGACAATCTGCCGCCAGGCAGGGGCGAAGCCGACTTTCACTAGTAGTTCGCGGGCATGGAAAACAGCCGCTTCTGCCCACCAAGACCGCGCCTTTTTTGCAAGAACTCGAGCACGGGCAGGGCTGTGGTAGGTCATTGTAAGATCGATCATCTGGCGGATGTCGCGTGCATCCGTGGCATCAAGCCTAATGCGCGATGTGGCGGAGTTTGGGTGCAATCGATAACAAGCGAGGATTGAAGGCTCAAAGCAAACCGGGAATTGAGAGGCAATTCGTTGCCACATCTCCCAGTCAGGAACATAGTGAAGCTGCGGCAGAAAGCCGCCAAGCTGCTCGTATACGCGTCTTCGAACAGCAATCGCAGCACATTGAATCAATTGCTGAGCAGTGATCTTAGCGTGCCAGTCGTCTAGCAAACCCGTCGATTCACGGTGCAGTTCGGAGAGCTGGATCCAATGGCCTTGGGAATTCACCACGGTGTGCCGACAAAAGATCGCACCAGCCTTGCTCTCCTCGGCTCCCTTGCGCATACGATCGTAGAAGCCGGGCAAGACAATATCATCCTGATGGAGAATATGCACCCAATGACCTCGGGCGCGCTCAATGCATCGATTCCAAGCATTCGCCAGACCCCGATTTTGGGGTTCACCGTGAAATGTCACCCGTCCGGCGCCGATGCGGTAAGTAACTTCGGAAGCGGTGTCATCCTTCGAGCAATCATCGACTACCTCGATCTGCATCTGTTCCGGCCCGGGATCCTGCAACAGAACGCTGTTCAGCGTTTCCTCCAAATAATCCGCTCGCGGATTGTACGTCGGAATCATCACGGACCAGAAAGGATGATGGCCGTCGGAAGGCAATGCGTGGATTGTTGGAGGTTTCATGGTAGTGGTCATGCGTTGTGACACAGGCGGCGATCGCTATTTCGCTACTTCGGGATATTGCTATTACCGAATGCGTTTCAGCCAGCCAAATTGGTGGAACGAGAAGAGATTCCTCTGCCACAAATGATCATCTCTTACAAAACCCGGATCACCTTTCAGGAATTCCTCTACGGCCTCGAACGGCCCAGGTCCCCACTGCTGTGCGACTGGATGACCATTTAGGTTTGTATCCTCTACCACAAGATACCCTCCTATTCCGACAAAATCTTCATAAAGGCTTAGCTCCTTCAGTACATGGCCTGTTGAATGATCCGAATCCAACGAAACCAGGCCTGTACGCCCGCCAACTAGAGCCTTAACTTGTTGAAAAATTGCCGGATCTGTAGAATCTCCTTCTATGAGTCGTATTCGGGGGTGCATTAATGTTCGAGCTCGTTGTGTCAATTTGATGTCAATTCCAATGACAAAGGCTTCAACACCTGCTTTGATCAAGTCCAACAGACTGGCAAAATAAAGGAGTGAACCGCCCTGATTGACTCCCGTTTGGAGAATAAAAGATGGGCGAATTCGCGCCACGAGTTCCTGATACAGCTGCATATCTAACGGGCACTGTTGAATCTCGTATCCGAGAAACGTGTTCTTAAACCAGGTATCCGTGCTGTGGTAATAGAAACGGTGAAAATAGTCGATTATCTTTGGCCGAAGCTTCCGCTTCAAATAGGCTCGTAGCGTTCTCATTCCTAATGCGAACTATCTCGTCGGAGTCGGGCTCGTGCTACGACGACTAGGACTAAAACTTCCTCAGGAGGTAAGTGTCCTGGTTTGATGTCTGACCCGGCCCCTCCCCCGGGACAAATTCGAGGGTCTCAAACCCTTTAACCAAGCTCTGCTTTACGTATGTCGCTGGGTGGAAAGCAGAGCAGTAGTTCGTTCCGCTTGAGCCCTCATTCAGAACAACCAATTGACCCGACCGAAATTGCTCTCTCTCAGGCGGGGGTAGGAAGGCATCAGCGTAAGGCGCCCCATGGGTAGTCAACAGAAGATAGCCGCCGGGCTTGAGCACCCTCGAGAGTTCGGCAAGCCACGTTACCTGGAGGGTCTCGGGTAGATGTGTGAATACGGAAAACGCGTAAACGAGACCGAACGAGCCATCGCCGTAAACCAGCGGCGGGCTTGGCGCGTTTACCTCGAACTCGGCAAAAGGGAGGTTCTTCTTGCACCAATCGATCATCTTAGGGTTATAATCCGTGCCGTACAACCTAGCTCTCTTCAGGCTGTTGAAGTACCTTATCACGCGCCCGCAGCCGCAGCCGAAATCCAGGATAGCTCCCAGATCATCAATATCCAAGCCCCGCTTCTTCAGAAGCGAGGCAACAGAGTTGGCGCAGAACCTCCCGACGTCGAAAAACGCTGACATGTCGAGTGAGTCGTCTCCTGAAACCAAGGCATGGAGTTCCCGTGGGGGGAAAGGGAGGCTATCGGGTGCCACCGGCATTTGATACTGAATACGGCTACAGATATCGCGCAGTTTCCTCAACTCGGTGACAATTTGATGCTGCGTGCTGGCGATCTCTTGCAGGCCCATGCTGCCGCCAACCTTTTGGAGCCCCTTTTTGACGCCTCTCTTGAGAAACCAAACCATATTAGAAGTTCTTTCGCCTTCGGTTCTCGTGCCGAAAACATCAAGCTATCGGCAATCTTCGGTCCAGCTAATGGTTATGCAACATTGGTAATCAACGCGTGCATTTCTCGTCTAATCAACATCCTCTGACCTCTCCCGTCCACTCATGCGTTTCGAGATCCGGAGCAGGCAACCGCATGCACGGGAGCGCGTTGTACTGACGACATGCAATCTCATGCACCGCGATGCGAAAACAGAACAGGGCGGCATTAATCAGAGATGTGACTTCAACTTGTCGTTGTAGTTCAGAAACGATCTCCGTTCCGAAGCAGGCGTTTCTGATCAAGGCTCCAATACCGCCCAGGCACCTCCTAGACAGGTAACGCATAGTCCTCTATTCGCCAACCTAAGTGTTTTCAACGATCGCGGCGATAGTAGTCACCGCCGGTCAGGTATTTCTCAAGCCAGATGTACAAGCAAATAAATAGGTAACGGCTGCCCATTTCCTTGATCTTCAGTTTCGATTCTCCTAGCCGTCGATTGCGCCAGGTCACCGGAACAGAAGTCCATGAATATCCACGGACAATAGCCTTCAAAGGAAGCTCGACCGTGATGTTGAAATGCGGAGAGATCAATGGGCGGCAACCATTGATGACTTCACGGCGGTATGCTTTGAACGCGTTTGTTGTATCGTTCAGAGGAATATTGAACAGCAATCTCAGGAAGAAATTCGCGCATCGATTCAAAGTTAGTTTTAACTTCGGATACGCGGTAACGCTGCCCCCTTTGATGAAGCGGCTTCCGAACACACAATCATAACCCAGTTGCAATGTCTGCCAGTAACGCACCACGTCGCGGCAATCATCGGACTCGTCGGCCATCATTAAGACGACAGCGTCGCCACACATTTCGTCCAAACCGGCGGTGACCGCGCGACCAAATCCATGCGGTGGCATGCTTTTTATCGCCCTTAAAACCGGAACCCGTTTTTTGGTTACTTGAATGACTTCCCATGTGCGATCTACGCTTCCATCGTCTACAACGATGATCTCGTGCGGGACTTTGCGTAAGCACAGTTCACCATACAGATGCTCAATGGTAGAACCGATACAAGCTTCTTCATCGCGGGCGGGTATTACCACGGTTAACAACCCCAGCGGTTTCGTCTCCATCAACTTCTATGCCGTGGAAAACTGCAGCCGCTCGGGATGCGCTTCCGTGTGGAGCGTAATTTCCCCTAGAATCGCGGCGATTGGTGTTTCGAGCTTCGATCTCGGATCGCTTGAAATAGTTTTTCGCCGCTTCGCAGGCTTTCGGCGAGAGATGCTGTTAATGCGAATGCCACTATAATTCAAGATGGCAAGGCAAATCGAGTTGAATTTCGGCCAAGCCGACATGGATCAAAGGGGCCCGACTTCAATTTGTCGTTGTAGTCTGGTAGCGAGCGAGAGGCTCAGAACCAAAAGCAGGCCAAACAGTCCCAAGGAGATTAGAATCTCTGCTCTGCGTCCAAACAGCTCAAGCATATATTGAAGCCACGAACATGCTGTCGGTGTCTGGAGAATCACCCAAGCCCCAGGCTTCGGTTTTACCACCAGTCGCAGGTCCGAAGGTGAAGGCGGCGTCCGCAAGAAAACCGTTAGCCAGCCGGGCGGCTGCCCGAACGCCACCTTCATCGAATGCGTAAGCGGGTAGACATTCGACCCACTAACGAACTCAAATGCATCGAAATCCAACGCGCCATAGATGTTCAGCTTGAGATAAGGCGAGTTGGCAGCGTGAATAGGTAGCACTTCCTCATGCGGCCCGTCTACTCGCCGCCACAGAATGTACGCATGCGGTGGCGCAACATTTCTGGCTGCGATGTAATTCACATTCGTGTCCACTCCTTGCTCCTCCCAGAGTTTCTGAATAGGCAAACTTGGCAACGCTTCGCCTAGCGAGGAAGTTCGAAGCGTCTCCGGATTGGAAGCTAACCACGTGGATACGATTTGATCGTGGTCGAAAGTCTTTCCAGTAATGACCTTAGGGTCACCGCTTAACAGATAGGCAAAAACCGGCTGGTAGCGTTTCAGCCAGTCTTCCTTCCAATAGTCAAATCCTCGAAACCCAACCCCAAATCGTAGCAAGATGCAGCCTAGCATGATCCAAAACCATATATCCACCAGTCTATGGGCTCGAATACTCCGGACACGTTGCTTCACCACCGCACAGCCGAATAGCGTGGACAACAGGCTCCAATAGAGCAACTCCATGTGTCTACCCCCCAGCTCACCTCGAATAGTGACGGTAGCGATGATGTGCGAAAGTGCCCATGCCATCAGATAGATATGGAAGCTCATACGGTAGACTGGGTCTGTTCTAAGCCACCAAAGTTCTGCCAGTAACACGATGACTGTGCCTAATTGTGTGGCAGGAAAGAAACCCCAGGGTGCGGGCCAAGAGATTGCTCCTACCAACCCTCCCAGTATAACCCCTGCTTTAGCAGGCATATTATGACCGGGACCGACAATACAGAAATAGATTCCTATTGCGCCGATTGCAAAGAGCGAGTTGATGCAAAATTGCCAACCGATCACGGCGCGTCTTCGCAAAAATGAAATTGCGTCTCTTACCAATGGAATGATCGCGATTCCAATATTGATCAGCCCGGCACCAAGGCAAAACGTGGACAGCAAGGCGCTCATAATGCCGAGGCCGAACAGCCAGGGTCGAACTCGGCAAGAGTATGCACACCAGCAGGTCAATAATGACAGAAAATAATAGAGATACCAACCGGTCTGGAAACCCCATAGAAAGTTTTCCCCAGCCGCCGGCAGACAACCCAACAACACCGTAAACACGGCGAATCCAGCGACTGCCGCGATCGGCTCGAGCACCAGGGCGGTCTCGGCCGTTAGGAAACCACAAAGCAGTGCGAAAAGTGCTGCGTTAAGCACCATAAGAAGCATCGGATTCCATTCCCCGGCCGCAACGAAGACTGCCAAATGGAAGCACTTCTGAAGAGCGATATTATGGACATCGTTCGGCCACATGAAGTCCGAAAGTGTGAGGTTGTGGTTCAAATACGGGGCGTACAGGGTGTGCCATTCTGAGAACCACTCGTCGTTCAGTGGCCAAGCCAGACCATAATTAAAGATTGCCCAGAGACGGAATCCGAAGATCGTCATTGCAACTGCCATGCCAAGTGATAATCCCAGCCAGAAGCGATGCTGTTGATAGGACTTCATCTGGAAGCCTTCGCCCAAGGAATCAGGCCGGCAAAGGGGGGCCTGAGAGAAGCAATTTTTCATTTGGTTCAAACAATATTGTGCAGCCGCTCCGCGTTGAACAAAGTTTAATTCAACCGTCCGGCTTCTTCGGAAAGGGTGTCCCAGCAACTTCGGGTTACCTGCGATTTAACGGCAGGCGGCGGCGAGCCTGTCGGGCCGCGGCGAATTCAGTGCCGTTCACTTTGCAGCCTCGACAACAGCTGGTATCTCATTAGCTAAGTCAACCAGTTGGTCGCAATTCGCCACGGCACTGAGGCGGTGAGCGGCAACAACCATGGTGAGTTTTCCCGCAAGACCGCGGAGCGCGTCGA
>WNGI01002709.1_pt1 | contig 16519 bp, 13 predicted proteins | sample 5400621 | NCBI WGS metagenome assembly WNGI01 (sample SAMN13153374, study PRJNA577476) | soil metagenome | isolation source: 20 cm soil or saprolite under Garry oak tree replicate 1 | place: USA:California | collected 2016-06-15 | reverse complement strand
TTTATTCCTTCTCCCAGGGAAGGACGACGCCAAGCTGCGATAACTCGATCAACGTCGGGAATCTGGTCCAAAACTTCGCTTCACTTATCCCTACGATTCCGGTGTATTCCTGTATGCCCAAACCGATGGTTCCGTGCCAATGGTCTCCAACATTCAAGCATATCTAGACCTCTACGCACGCGGTGGACGGGATCTCAAACAAGCGGACTACCTCTTGACCAAGGCTATCGAACCTCGTTGGAAGGCCGCATGATTCCCGAGCCACAGCAGACCTATCTGCTCGAACTCCTCGCTGCGCTCGGCCCCCGCAGCGAAAAATTTCATCATCGCCGGCGCCCAAGCAATTGAGTTCACACTCCCCGAAGCCCGGGGAACCAAGGATTTCGACTTCCTCCTCAACGTGATCTCCCTCCGGGGATCTCACCCACCTCTGGCCAACATCCTTAGCCGGTTGGCGTACGCGCCCGTCGAAGGAGCCCGGAACTTTCAGTTCGAAAAGTCTATTCCCCACAGTACAGAGAAAATGCGCATTGAATTCATGGCGCCGGAGGAACTTAAGCGGAGAAACGACTTCCGCGTAGAAGTGCAAGAAGGCGTTCACGCCCGCGCCTGCACTGGCGGATCGATCGCACTCGCGGAATCCGAAAGCCATGTGCTTGGGGCACGCTCCCGAATGGCGAAGCGTTCACCACCAACGTTCGCGTCATCAAGGCCCATGCGCTCGTCATGCTCAAACTCTTAGCTTTATTCGACCGCTATCACAACGTCCGCGGGCCCCAGGAAGCGCGCCATGACCGGGAAGAAGCCCGGACCCACTCGGCGGATATCGTCGCCGTTTTGAAGGCGCAACTGGATCCCACTCAGCGATCTGGAGTCGAGAGTGTTGAGCTGTCGCGAAGCGGGAAGTCGCATTCCGTCTCACGTTTTGCATTTTGGCGAGTGGCAGACCTGCACTCGAAGCTCTCTGTGATCAGGTTTCTTTGACCCGCTCCTCCATAAGACATAAAATCCGACGTAGATTGTCAAGGCAATGTCCCCAAGGATTGGGCTTGCCACATCGCTGGTGTGACGACGGGCTTGCTGGCGGTATGCATGTTGGCTGTTGAAGCGGGGCGACCTGAAAACACGCGGCCTTCAGACTTCTTTCCGCCATCTCAAGCGGGATCTACGGCCGACGAAAGCAAGCGCTGGAAGGGCTCGGCGCTTGGAAATCTCTATCCATTTATCAAGCAACAGCAGGAAAAGACGCGCCAGAGCTTTGCTTTTCTTCATCGCCGGCCGAAGGATCTCGAAGCCTGGAAGGCGGAAGCGCGCACCAAAGTCTTTGAGCTCATGTCCTACCGGCCAGAAGCCACAAACCCTCGACCACAGATCCTCGAGCGCGTGGATAAAGGGGACTACGTGCGCGAGCGCTTGAAGTTCTGGTCTGCTCCGGATGTGGAAGTGCCCTGCTATTTCCTCATTCCCAAACGCGCCAAATTCCCCGTCCCGGCGGTCGTTGCGCTGCATGACCACGGAGGCTTTTATTACTGGGGCAAGGAAAAGCTGATTGAAACCGAAAACGAACACCCGATGCTCGCCGCCTATCGTAAGGAGTATTATGACGGCTTGAGTTTTCCCGCTTCGCTCGCACAACGCGGCTATGCAGTGATCGTGATTGACATGTTTTATCACGGCGAGCGACGGTTGATCCTTGATGAGGATCTGGAGCGCGGCACGAACGACCGTTCGAAGCTCGAGCCGGAAGAGACCATTCGCAAAATCAATCACCGCGCTGGAAGCGCGGAAGAAACTGTCTTCCGGAATATTCTCCACTCGGGATTCACCTGGGGCGGTGTGCTCGTGTGGGACGATATTCGCACAGTGGATTATTTACAGGCGCGTCCGGAAGTTGACCCAAGTCGCATTGCCTGTGTTGGACTTTCAGTCGGTGGTTGGAGGACCGTTTTTCTTGCCGGACTCGATTCGCGGATTAAAGCCGCGTGTGTGGTCGGATGGATGACCTCATTCCGCTACCTGATCCCTCGCTACGAGGTTTATACGGTTCCCTCAGGGATGGTCCCCGGTCTGCTCGAGTATATGGACTATCCGGATGTCGGTTCGCTGTCGATGCCGACCCCGCTCCTCGTGGTTCACGGGCAGCAGGATAATTTGTTTCCCCCCGACGGTGTTAAAGCTGCCATTGAAAACTTGCGCCGGTGTTATCACACGATTGGCAGGCCGGAGCGATTCGATACGTTGTTCTTCGACGGCCCTCACAAGTTTCCCCTCCAGGCTCAGCAGAAAATGATGGATTGGTTCGATCGCTGGGTTTAAGGTAAGCGCCCGACGCGAGACGTCCTGTGCGCACAGCATGGGACTGACTCTCCCAAAGGAAACAGCCGCTGGTTTCATTTCGGATGAAGTACTATTTTCCGGCACGTCGGGCGACCCAGATGGACCCAATGGTGGCACTGCGCCACGAATGAGATTTGTGGCCTCAGATCGTTCCGGCAAGCATCGACTACTGCCTACTACGGACATGCACGGTCAACGTTGGGTTCCATTGCCCGAGGACGGCCGGAAGCGCGCAGAATGATCATGCGGCGCGCGACGCGTGAATATCCGAACTGGCGCGCGGTGTGGTGATTTGAGCGCAGTTGAAACGGATGAAACTTGACTCATGAGCATGATGGAGAAAAATCCTATGAGACGAGCAGAAAACCTACCCCTTTGCGGTTTGGGCCTTCTCATTGGACTCAGCTCAAGCGTAGTTACCGTCTATGCCCATCGCGACGGTCCGAATCCCGCATTGCTTCAGCCAATCCGCCATCGCCTTCAGCTCCGCGGTGGTACACCCAAAGCGCCGTACCGGTTGGCTGTCCCGGCTCGGCGGTACAGCTACATAGTGGGATTCGTTGCCGATATCAATGCCCGCGGCATCGGGATGTATCACCTCCAAACTGATATCTTCGCTCTGGATCTTCCGCGTCATCTCCCGCCGTTGCTTGCGGTTCATCTGTTGCCAATGGTCCTGCGTTGGATGGTCGGTTGCTTTCTTGGTTTTCTCCCCTTGCATGGCTTTCATGCTAACCTTCCCAGGTTGAATTTAACTTGGCCCGGCCCGGTCGACGAAACCTACTCAGTCTCCCCAGCGGGGTCGGGCCGTTCTCCTTTTCAGGACAACGCCCGCCACCATCTACATAATCGCCACTACCGGAGCCATGCTCTCCATCAGGCAGGAACGTCCCAGGGAAAATGCGACCCTGCCGAGCCAGGTTGTGGCTGAGATTCTAACTGCACCAAGTCCGCCTGTCCCACGCCATCGAGCTCTGATAGAGTTTCAGGGTCGCATAACCACCCCAACGGGGCCCCAACGGGGTGGCTCGCGCTTAGTTGTACCTAACTTGTACCTAGCTCAAAAAGGTTGTTGCGCTTCTGCTCGTTCATTTCGATTTGCCGCATCCATCCGCTCGCGCTTGCCTTGGCGATCACTCGCTCTGTCTCTCGAAGCTCCGCCTTGTAGATTTCCAGGAAGCGGAGAGCGCCGGTGCAGAGCTGGTGCGCTGGCTTGTCTTCTTCATCGGAACCATGGACGTATGCGGGAGTGAGGAAACCAAGCCTCGCAAGCATTGTAACAGCGCTTCTATTCAGCATGGTCGTGCATTACTCGTCGAGAGGGAGTGGCACGCCGGGGAGCTCGCTCGAGCGATACAGTGCTTCCACCAGCGCCATGGTTTGAAAGGCATCTTCGAAGTGCGACGGCAAGGTGGAAGCTGACCCCTCGGCGAAGGATTGCAGAGCGCCCATGGTTCCCATGAAGGCGTCCGGGAAGTTGTTGCCGCCGATCGGGAGGGAGTGCCAGTGAAAAGAGTTGGAGCCGCGCTCGGCGTATTCGGCGGTATCTGGCGTGCCGGTGGGATAGTCAAGGTTGACGCCCATCGTGATGCGTGCTGCGCCCCTCAGCCCCTCCCATTGAACAAAACTGTGCTGGCGCTCGGGACCGAAGTTGTGGTTGTGGTTGGTGGCAACAAAGACGCGTTTGGAGTTGCCGTAGTCGAGGATTGCGATGGTCTTGGTGGCGGCTAGGTTTGCTGTGTGCGGGTTTCTTACCGTGCGCGCCAAGACGCTTTGCGGGTTGCCCATCCACGAGCGAATGAGATCGAAGTAGTGAATGCTGTGATAGAGGATCTCAAGGCGTGGTGCCGTGGCGAGAAAGGTCCAGAGATGCCATGGCGTGTAGGTGCTTGTTTGAACTTCGATGTCGTGGATTTCCCCCAGGAAACCACCGTTCGCGAGCGACCTGACGGCGAGGTTGTTGGGAGAGTAGCGGAGCGAGAAGTTTACGGCGGCGATGAATCCTTTATTCCGGCAAAGGTTGCGGATGATGAGGGCCTCTTGGAGAGTCTCGCCCATGGGCTTCTGCATGAGCACGGTCGCACCGTCCGGGAACTGCGGAAGGATGCGGACAAGCTGAGAGGCGGGAACTGCCACATCGAAGATGGCGTCAGTTGGAGCGAAGCGCACGGCTTCGGCGACGGAACTGAAGGTGCGAGGAATACCACGCCCGGATGCGAGTTCTGCAGCTTTGGCCTCCTCTTGATCCATGAGGCCGATAACCGGGAAGCCTGCCTTTTCATAGGCGGGCAAAGGAGCGGCGCGAACGATGCCGCCCGCGCCGATGACGATGATAGGACGAACCTGCTTTGGGCGGGGTTGCCGGGCAGTTTGGACAGCTGCAAGCTCGCCCCAGGCGAAAAAATCATCGAAAGGCGTTGGGCTCGAGAGTTCGGCGCCGCACAGGTCTCCGTTCGCGAGGCTTTGAACATTTTGATCGCCGAGGGGTTTGTCACCAAAGGCCACGGGCGCAGCGCTCGAGTTCTCCGCTTGACCGATTCCGCGATCATTCACACATATCAAGTACGAGGGGCACTCGAAGGATTGGCCGCGCGAATCATCGTCGAGCAAAAGCTCCCGATTGCGGATTTGGAAGCCGCTTTGGTGGAGCTTCGCAGAGCCGTGGAAGGCAACGACGTGCGCCATGTGATTGATCGGGTCCAACGATTTCACGTTTGTATACTGGAAAAACCGGGAAATCCGTTCTTGCTGGAGAACGGGCTGCGGCTGATTGTTCCGCTGTATGCTTTTACGCTGATGCGCGCTTTGGCTAAGAATCTTGACGCTAGCCCTTGGGTACCTCAAGTCGCAAACCATCAGCGTATCGTCGATGCCATCCGCATGGGCAATCCGCAGCTCGCCGAGCAAGTTGTGATTCACGTTACAAATCATTTCATGGAGCATTATCTCGAAGTATGGGGCCAATAGGAGGCCCGGCTCATTCTCCGGCGTCTTGATTCGCTGTTGTCATCATTCGATCGGGAGGTGCTAAATGTTTCCATCTCGTGTCGCCCTGAAGTTCAGCGGCATATTGTCCCTAGCAGCGTGTTTTCTTTTCCTGTCGTCAACGGTTCCCGCCCAAGCACCTACGCACTATGAGCCCACTATTGAATCGCTCAATCGGCATCCGCTTCCGCAGTGGTACGCTGAGGCAAAGCTCGGGATATTCGTTCATTGGGGGCTCTATTCCGTCCCTGGTTGGGCACCCACGGTGCACTCGGAGCACGATTTTAAGTCGTTGGACTACATCACTCACAATCCTTATGCCGAGTGGTATCTGAACAGCATGCGCATCGATGGCGCGCCGACTCAGGCCTATCATAAGGAACACTACGGAGCGGACTACGATTATTACAACTTCGCTCCTATCTTCGACCGAGAGATTCAGAAATGGAACCCCGAGGTCTGGGCCAAGATCTTTCACGATGCGGGCGCCAAATACGTTGTGCTGACAACGAAGCACCACGATGGCTTTACCCTGTGGCCCAGCTCAACCCCAAATCCTTCGCTGCCTGCTGACCGCCAGCACGCGTCTCGCGATCTGGTTGGCGAACTCACTACGGCCGTAAATCATGAGGGTTTGCGGATGGGGCTTTATTACTCCGGCGGGTACGACTGGACGTTCGTTCCGGGACCCATACGTGTCGCAGCTGACTATGAGAAGGTGAAGCCCCAGAGCGATGCCTACGGAAAGTATGCGGATGCTCAGATGCGCGAAATTATCGCGCAATACAAGCCTGCCGTCCTTTGGAATGACATTGACTACCCCAAGTCCGGCCATCCTCTCGAAATCATGGCGGAATACTACCAGGCCGTCCCGGACGGCGTTATCGACGACCGCTTCGGTGTGAAGCACTCCGATTTCATTTCTCCGGAATATCAGACTCTGGAACAGATCAATCCAAAGAAGTGGGAGGAATGCCGCGGCTTGGGACGCTCGTTTGGTTACAATCGCGCCGAAGGTGAAGCCGAAACGATTGCACCGAATGAACTCATTTATCTCCTGGTTGACATCGTTAGTAAGAACGGAAATCTTCTCCTGGATGTTGGCCCGGAAGCCGATGGCACGATTCCCACCGTCCAAATGGAGCGATTGAAGGCTCTGGGTGCGTGGCTTCAAATGAACGGCGATGCCATCTACGGCACTCACCCATGGAATCGAGCGGTAGGCCACACTGCCGAAGGGATCTCTGTCCGTTTCACGGAGAAGGATTCGGCAGTGTATGCAACCCTCCTCGGCCGGCCGAAGACAAGCACGATCACGCTCAAGTCTCTTTCCCCGAAAACGGGTTCGCAGATTTATTTGCTAGGCCGCTCGGAGGCTCTCGTTTGGTCTCAACAGGGCGACGGCATCAAAGTGACTCTGTCCTCCACGCTTCCTGGACGGTACGCCTATGTGCTGAAGTTCGCAGGTCCTCTGTCTTGATCGTTCCGACGAATCTGCTGTTCGGCGATGCCGACAGCGGAAATGGCGTGCATTGGCGCTCCACGATAAGCTTTCTATGAAAGGGGATGTTCTATGAAAGGCGATGTCAAGAAAAATACTTCGCCCTCGGCCGGAGGGAGCGAAGAAGTCCTTCCTGTTCACGTATACAAGGCCGAATAACGAAAACCCGCAAAGATAAAAAAAGAAGTTCAGTGTGGAGCAGAGTTACAACTCACAGGCGTTCCGTTTACGCAAAAAGGGAAGAGTTCTTCGGAGCACCGGCTGCGCCTATATACTTATTAATTATCATATGTTAACTTTTGAGGAAGTGGTCGTGGCGAATGGATTTGAACCATCGACCTCCTGGTCCCGAACCAGTGGACAAAATCACATAAGTCGCTGTCCTGGCGTCACTTATTGGTTTTCGGGCCGCTCTCTGATGGACAAGTCGGGACAAGCTACCGTCGAGTGCTCGCGACTACCTTGGGGAACTGATTCGAAAACGGCAGCCGATTTCACTTGTACGATAACCGCGTTAGGGCCCGCGTCCGCCGCGCGGACGGCCTCGTTCAAACGGCTGTATCGAACGCGCGCAGAGCAGCCTGCCCAACTTCGCACTTTCGAGAAAACGCGCGTCCGATACAGCTCTAACGTTATCAGTACTTTGCCGCTTTTCGATTCACTTCGTAGTCGTTTATTGCGGCAGCTTCTCCGCCAGCCTGCTCCGCCACCATGTACGCGGCGTACCAGTCGGGCCAGTTCGCGTCGCGCTGCCCGGTGCGCTTTCGTGCTGTCCGTGGGCGTGTGGCTACCGAAAATTCCGTCCATCTGAAAACAAAGAGGTTCCGATCATTCCTGAGATCATGGTGGCTACCACGATGAGCTCTCTTTTCGTCGCCCTTTTCGCTTTGGTAGCCTCCAGTTTTCGAACCCGTGCGGCCCTGCAGGCGGAGATCCTCGCGCTTCGTCACCAACTTGCGGTTCTCCAAAAGAACGCGCCGCGTCGCTTGCACCTCCACTGCTGCGACCGACTCTTGTGGGTTGTGTTGTCGCGATTGTGGTCCAGTTGGCGGCGATGTCTGCAGATGGTTCAGCCCGACACGGTCTTCCGTTGGCATCGCAGAGCTTTCGCCTGGCATTGGACTAGGAAATCGCGCCGCCTTCCCGGAAGGCCAGAAGTTGCCTCGAACATTGGTGATCTAATTCGGCGCATGAGCCAAGCGAACCCCTTGTGGGGTGCACCCCGCATTCACGGAGAACTGCTCAAGTTGGGGATTGCCGTGGCGCAATCCACGGTGGCCAAATATTTGCCTCGGCCCCGCAAGCCGCCTTCCCAGACTTGGCGAACCTTCCTGACGAATCATCTTACGCAGACCGCGGCCATCGATTTTTTCACCGTGCCGGCGGCGACCTTCCGGGTCCTGTTCGTCTTCGTGGTACTATCGCATGAGCGACGCCGGGTGGTGCACTTCGGGGTGACAGAACACCCTACAGAGGAGTGGACCATGCAGCAGATGCGGGAAGCGTTTCCCTGGGACCAGGCGCCGCGATATGTGCTGCGCGATCGAGACGCCATCTACGGAAAAGACTTCGCCGCCATGACCAGAGGTACGGGCATGGAGGAAGTGCTTACGGCGCCGCGATCGCCCTGGCAAAATCCCTTTGCGGAACGGTTGGTGGGCTCCATCCGACGCGAGTGCCTGGATCACGTTATAGTGTGGAACCAGAGATCGTTGCGTCGGACCCTGCAAAGCTATTTTGCCTACTATCAGCGGTCGCGTACTCATTTAGCTTTGGCCAAAGACGCGCCGGAGCCGAGAGCGGTGGAACCGCCGGCGCAGGGGCGCGTGGTAGCGATTCCTCAGGTCGGGGGATTACACCACCGATACCAGAGACGCGCCGCTTAGCGGGAGCAAGCCGGTTCGTCCACGTCTGCTTTCCTTGACCAAACTTTTGCTGATCCAAAACGCGATTCTTTCACGACGCGAACTCCCTGCACTTCGATGCACTCGTCGACTGAGCGAGGCAGACACTGCCAGTCTTTAGACTCCGATATGCTTGCCAAATGAAACCAGTGTGATCGACGAGATCTGCAATTAGCGTGGCGTAAGGATGCTGGTTGAGATACGGACGAAATTCTCGGTAATCACAGGGAATCCTGTCGAGTAGAAGTGTCCTGCAGCCACAGAACGCTCAAGTCGAGCAGTCGTTAGACTACACCGATCCTTCTTGAAGCCCTGACTGCGGAGCAACTGGCACCACTGCCGAGGGCAACATGAACTGTTCGCTTCAACACGAAGTTCAGGAATTGCCCTGGGTGTGGAGCAGGGCCTGAGGCTCCGCAGCGGCGGTTGGGCTAAGCTTTTTGCAGCCCTCCAGCACCAATCCCAAGCTGGGAGCGAAATCACGCAAGCGCCGTTCGTCCTCCGCGGTGAACGCCCTTTCGCCGATCTTGTTCAGAAGCTGCACAACCGCGAAAACCTTGTTCTGCCGGTCCAGTATGGGAGCGCAAAGGATGTTCTTGGTGATGTAGCCGGTCTGCCCATCAATCCCTGCAAAGAAATCGGGATGATTATAGGGGTCGCTGATATTCAGAGTTTCCCCTGTACGCGCCGCTCTTCCGGCGATCCCGCTCTGAAGATCGACTGTGATCTCGAGCGGCTCAGCGGCATCCCGCTGAGCGAATTTCGAGCGAAGCTGGCCGCTGGTCTTATCAATCAGGTACACAGTGGCACGATCGGCGCCGATCAAGCCGCTGATCTTCAACGCCAGTGCTTTCAAGATTTCCTCCAATAAGGCCTCCGTCGCCTTCTTATTTGCCCAATCAAACGTCTGCAGCACAAGAGAGAACTCGGAAGAGGCTTTTTCCAACAAGGCCATGAACTGTTCGTCGCTGAGATCGTTCACCTGCCGTTGCAGTTCTCCGCGGCCCTGCAAGTGCGCAAAGGCAGTAAGCAGGTGGCCTGTATTCGCGAGAAGACCTGAGGTATAGGAACATAGACGACCGTCTTCCATCGTCAGGATTCGATCGGCTATGTCGAGAATGCGGTTATCATGGGTGACCAGCAGAATTGCGCAGCCCTGGCGCTTTGCGAGGTGCTGGAGCAAATCGACAACTCCTCGCCCCGTCTCTCTGTCGAGCGCCGCAGTAGGCTCGTCGGCTAAGACAATCTTCGGCTTTCGCACCAAAGCACGGGCAATGGCAACTCTCTGCTTCTGTCCGCCCGAAAGATGCTGTGGCAGATAGTCCACGCGTTCACTCAGCCCCACGGCGGCTAGCATCTCTTCACATTTCTTTCGCGCCTGGCGTAAAGACAGCTTATCCTCCAACCCCAGGGAGAGCTGGACATTTTGGCAGGCGGTCAACGCGTCCAGTAGGTTGTGCGCCTGGAAGATGAAACCGACAGACTTGCGGACCTGTACCAGGGTTGAGAGGCTTGCGTTTCTCAATTCGCAATTCAGGGTGCGCACGCTGCCCTCGTGGACGGCGCGAAGTGCACCGATCAAGGTCAGCAGCGTAGTTTTCCCTGAGCCAGACGGCCCGGTCAAGATAACGATCTCGCCCGGCCGAATGTCGGCAGAAACGCCGAATAGGGCTTGCTTTCGCAGTTTGCCGTGACCGAAGTAGTGGTTAAGCTGGGCAACGGCGATGATCGACTCCATTGCAAACCTCAAAATATCTCGGCGGGATCCGCCAGTCTCAATTTGCGCATTGCAATGGCGCCAGAAACACCGCAGGTCAGCACAGTGAGGATGAACACTATCGCCACCCGTGAGACTGTCATGTGGATCGGCACTCCGGCCTTGTCATGCGCAAAAATGTATAGCATCTGCGCAATAAGATATCCCGGCACAAAGCCCAAAGCGGACAAGATGGTGGCCTCTTCCAGGACTACCTTGAAGAGGTCGCCATCAAGATATCCCATCGCTTTCAGGGTGGCATACTCGGAAAGTTGGTCGTTAACGTCAGCAAACAAGATCTGGTACACCACCACGCCACCTACGACCAAGCCCATCAGAGAACCCAAATTGAAGATGAAACCTATGGGCAGATGTCTGTCCCAGTAATCTTTCTCCTGTTCCAGCAGGGCTTGGCGTGTCAATACGTTCACATCTTGGGGGAGCATCGCGCGAAGTTTTGCCCTGGCCTGTTCAGGATCAGACCCGGATTTCAGTTTGACAAAACCGAGGCCGATCAAGCCCTGCTGCCGGTTCTTGAATATTCGGAGGAAGGTTAGATCGCTGGTGATGAGATGCGCGTTGGAACCGAAGGTCGGCCCCAGATTGAAGAGACCAACAACTTTAATCCGCTTACCATTCACTTCGGTGACGACGGCCTTGTCTCGTGCGTAGATCTCGGTCACAGGACCATATTCGGGACGTGAGGCGCTGTCGAATAGCACGGTGTCCGCAATCTCGAGTTTTCCCTTGTCCTGCCAGACTTCGGGGAAATCGACTACCGATGTGCTCGGGATGAAGCCCATGACGAGGATCTTGCGCTCCTCGTAGGTTTCGGGTTGCCTCCAGGTGCCGACGCCCAGATACAGAGGAGCCACCCATTCCACGCTGTCTAAGGCCAGTGCGCTATATAGGCGTCGTTGGGTGAAATTGTCGGTGGAAAACAAATATTCGTATTGCGAACTCGTGATGATCAAATCCCCTTGCAGGTGATCAATAGGCTTGGTGGCACTTTCATACAGCGCGTCTCGCAGACCTAGTTGCACTAACATGAGGATCACTGCAAATGCAATTCCTGCCACGGCAACGGCGAAGCGCTGTTTTTCTCGAATCAGTTGCAGCCACGCGAGCGGAATACCGCCCATGAGATCGCACTCCTAGATACTGTTACGGCCTTATGAGTACCCGCGCCTGAGCGTGGATAAGGCTTGCGGCGCTCTTGCCGTTATCGAGGAGGATCTTGACCTCCACCACCCGCGCATCGGATAGTGCCGCCACATCCGTGTAAAGGAGCTCATTCTTTCCCACCTCCGACCCGATCTGCTGCACCGTACCGTAGAGTTGTACGGGCAGGCCGTCGCTGGTGACCACTGCGTGGTATCCGGGCTGCACAAACCCGATTTGGGTGTCCGGAACCTCGGCGATTACGTACATGCGGTCCGTATGGCCGAGCTCCATGATTCCCTTCGGCCCCACTTCCTCCCCGGGCCAGGCGTGGATCTTGATCACTTGGCCTGAAATCGGGGCCCGGACGATTGAGGCTTCATACTCCGCTCGGGCGCGCTGTTCTTGGGCCACAGCGACCGCTACGTCTGCTTCGACCACATTCACATCCGTATCTCTGACCTCAGAGAGGCTCCGCAGTTTTTCTGTTGCTTGCTCAAGGAGTCGCTCCTTGCTCTCGACCTCAACTCGGCGCAGATCAAGCGCGGACTTGGAACCGACTTTCTCATCATAGAGCGCCTGGGTTCGCGCATATTCCACCTGAGCGTTCTCCAGCTCCACCTGAATGCGTGCGATCTCGGCCTTTTGCGCGGCAATGTCCCCGGCCTTAGCACCCGCTCTGACCTGCGTCAAACGCTTACGTGCCAGCTCGACATTGGCTTGCGCCTGCCGTAAGACTGCCTCCAGTTCGTCCTTACTGTTTAGCAGCGCAAGAACCTGCTGGACTCGCACGGAATCACCTTCCCGCACCTCCACCTCACCGACGAGCGAAGGTTGGCCAGACAGCGACCTCGCTCCTATAACTCGTACTCCATCTTCAGGCTCAAGCCGACCCAGGCAGGCAACCGCTCGGGGCACCGCTGCGGGCACCGATGTCGCTTGTTGGATTGGGGCGTGGTGAAAGACTGCGAGTGCGGCCACCAGCACAATAGCCGACACTCCTACCGCGAGAAACCAAACATGGATGCGCCGTGGCCCGGGCAAGTCGCTATCAGCCGACGGAGTCAGGTTGTTCCCGCTTGGCGACACCGAATCCTCGTGGTCCGAAGGGAGCAACGGGGTCGTGTCCGCCACCATGATTCTGTGTCTCGCTCCGCACAGGTAGATATGCTGTGTCGTACAAAAGAGAAGTGCGCTTTCGAACCCACTAAGCACTATCTGGGAAAAGAGGACGCAGTCTGCTTCTCTCGAAGGGGAAAAGGTAATCGATTTCAAGGCACAAAAACAACAGGTATTTGCGCAGAAGACAACCGGAGCGAAGGCAGCGTATCGGGGAACAATAAGCGCGTGTAATTTTGCTACAACGGCACTCAGATGCAGCCGCGCGATAGGGCAGCAGCAATCTGTCGCCATCCCAGAAGGCTACTAAGGACCTGGAATCAGATGCCCAGCATACTGTGCCGCAACTTTGAGCCGAGCGACTCGTAGTCCTGCCTCCCAGCCACAAAAGCGCTGGCGAGTGCGCAATGTGCAACGAACTTTTTCCTGTTTTGCGATTCGATCCAGAGATATTCTGTGCGTACATTGGCCAATGGTGGGGTTGGAGTCTTCCCGATCCCCCTTGAACCTCAGACCGGGACGAAACCATGAACGCGCGTGCCCAAGCTAGCCAATCTTTGCATCGCAGTTTGCATCTGCCGCCACTTGCGCCCGGAATCCCCCTGCTGGGTAATACTTGGGATTTGATGAAGGATCCGACCGGTTTCTTGGTCACGAAATACGAGCAGCTTGGGCCCGTTTTCCGGGTGATCGCATTCGGCAAGGAATACACAGTGATGGCAGGGCGAGAGGCTTTCCAGTTCTTCCTTCAGGTCGGCGAGCGCCACTTCAGCCGGGAAATGTTCTACCGGCGCTTCGCGCAGGAACTCGGCACCAACCAATTCATCCTGGGGGCTCAGGGGGACCAACATGCGCGGTTACGCAAGATGATGAAGTTGGGCTTCTCACGACAAGTCGCAGCGGGTTTCATCCCCGACATGGTGAAGGCAGTAGAAGAACGCGTTCGCCAATGGCGTCCCGGACAAAAGTTGCATGTGATGGACACGATGGCCGAACTCGCGTTTGAGTGCTACACGTTGGTTATGGCGGGGCGCTCACTCCGTGAACACTTCCGCGATGCCCTCATCTACGCCAATACCATCATGAAGGTTGGCGCGATGGTTCGTCCCGCTCTCTTGCTTTACTTGCCGCCCTATCAGAGTGCCAAACGACATGTGTTCTCGCTGATGAACAAGCTTGTCTCGGAACACCGCTCCGAGGTTGACCTCCAAACCCGTGAGTGCGACTTGTTTGACACACTGCTGGCTGCCAGGGATCACGAAGGGCATCCATTCCCAGAGACCGATCTTGTCGGGACCGCTCTTTACGGCTTCGTCGGCACGCTCGTATACATGAATCGAGTGCTTTCCTATCTACTGTTCGAAATCATCAAAGATGCAACACTGCTGGAAAGCATTACCAATGAAGCCGACGCTGTCCTCGCTAGACCGACTCTCAACGCCATGACCCTACAAAGGATGGGCACGCTTTATAACGCGTTTCTGGAGACCTTGCGCTTCCACCCCGTGGCACTTGGCTTGCCGTTCCTTGTCGAGGAGGACTTCGAATTCCAAGGATACTTGATCCAAAAGGGACAAAAGGTAGTGCTGACACCCTTGCCTATTCATTTCTCGACTCGTTACTACTCCAATCCAAATTGCTTCGACCACGCTCGATGTGCGGAGCCCCGCCACGAACACCACGCGCCAGGCGCCTTCGCCCCCTTCGGATTTGCGGGCCGGGTCTGCGCCGCCGTCGGCTTGGTCGAAACCGTCACCATGGTAGTAATCGCCACTGTATTGCGTAGTGTCCACCTGCAGCTGGAGCCGCCGCAGTACCAGCTTCGAAGCGTACTAGATCCCCTGCCAGGTCCGGAAGCCAGCTTCCGCATGCGAGTCGTCAAGCTGCGGCATGCCCCCGTACTTGCTCAAACGCTTCCGAGAATCGAAGAACGCCTCACAGGAATTTTGCCCGGACGCAGTTCGCAAGAGCTGAGCCAGATTGTTTCCAAGGTCAGGCCTGTCACCTACGCTGCTGGAGCCCTGATCATCCGGGAGGGTGACACGGCCGAAGAGTTTTTCATCGTGCTAGAAGGCGAAGTTGAGGTGACGAAGGATCTCCACCTGCCGCAGGAGAGACAAATTGCCGTATCCCGGCTGGGTCCCGGAGATTACTTCGGCGAGATCGGATTGCTGCGTGGGATCAGGCGAATCGCCAGTGTGCGTGCAGTCACAGTCGCCACGGTCTTGGTGCTCGATCGCGAGACTTTCATCACAATTGTCTCCGAATGCGACCTCGTTAGTGAACAAATCGCCGATATGGTGCGCCGGCGTGTCATGGCAACGCGCTTAGCGGAAACACTTCCCCAGCTGTCGCCGCAGCAAGTTGCGCGCTACTTGCCGAATTTCAAGCTAATCAAGTATAAACTGGGAGAAGTTATCGTGCGCCAAGGGGATCTTGCCGACATGTTCTATATCATCACGACGGGGCGTGCAGAAGTTGTGAATCATCGCCCGGGTGGAGAGGACTTGGTTTTGTGTGAGCTCGGTGCCGGAGAATGGTTCGGAGAAATGGGACTTCTCCTGGGTCGCGCGCGTACAGCAACCGTTCGGGCCACCGCCGATGTCGAAGTGATGGGACTAGATCGCAAGAACTTCCAAGAGCTTATGTCCGAATCCGACCCATCCAAGTTGGATGTAACGAGCGTGATGTTCCAACGCATGATTTCCCCATTGGAAAAGATGCAGTAACAGTCTTCGGCTGACCTGTCTCTCGCCAAAACTCTGGCCGATCGCAGAATCAACACCTTACAACAATATTTCCAATCGTTGATCTGGTATGACTTTGTGCCATGTTCAGCCTGCTTTTCCTCAGCATCGGAGCACTAATTCACTTCTTCCATAGCCGTGGGAATCTTGTGTTGGAGAATCTCGTGCTCAGCCAACAACTCGCGTGCTGAAGCGTCGGCATCCGCAGCCCGACTGGACCGGCTCGACAAGTTCTTCTGGGTCGCCGTCCGTCGATTTTGGCCCGGATGGCAACAATCCCTCATTGCAGTCACACCCGAAACCGTGGTGCGTTGGCACAAGGCCGGATTCCGTTTGTACTGGAAGCTGATCTCCAAGGTCAGCAGGCCCGTCGGGAGACGACAGACGTCGAAGCCAGTTCAGGAGTTGATCTTCCGGATGGTCGTTGAGAACCCATTTCAGCAGCGATGTAATCGCCGGAATTCTCGCTGCTTCCAAAGGGTACAAGAATGATGTTCCTGGAAAACGTAACGTAAAGTCATGAATAGAGAGGGGAAAGAAGTGGTCGGGGCGAATGGATTTGAACCATCGACCTCCTGGTCCCGAACCAGCCTGGAGCAGACCAAATCCGTTGAATTGACGGCATTTGCCTGTGCATTCCCTCCGCTTATTTGGGCTACATGGGCTACAAGATATCGATGGCCTAAGTCTCGCCCCACCCGTCTCGGTACTCTACTTCCTGGTATCTTCCCTCAGATCGCTTGCCCTTCATACTCTGAGGTCAAAAGATTCCAGAGGCACCTGGCAACCGTGACGTTCGAACGCTTTTCGCAAGTGAGGAGAATTCTCGCCAGCGTAGATTCGGCGCTCCGCACAGGCCATGACCCGCCCATTGATTTCACGGGCAAGGGAGCCGGACACGGTCGTGACGCCGGGTAACAGCGGCTTCTGCATCATCAAGACAACCTTCCGCGTCAAAGGGAACCAGGCTCCGGCGTTCGGAACGTTCACCCCCGAGCGAAAGTGAATT
>WNGI01016116.1_pt1 | contig 16527 bp, 20 predicted proteins | sample 5400621 | NCBI WGS metagenome assembly WNGI01 (sample SAMN13153374, study PRJNA577476) | soil metagenome | isolation source: 20 cm soil or saprolite under Garry oak tree replicate 1 | place: USA:California | collected 2016-06-15 | reverse complement strand
TGTGCCCCCTGTGCTCCTTGTGCCCCCTGTGCTCCTTGTGCTCCTTGTGCCCCTTGTGCCCCTTGTGCCCCCTGTGCCCCCTGTAGGCCCTGCGGCCCCGCGAGGCCGCGCAACCCACGCAGAGACTTGATTGCCCGCTTCGTGAGCTTCCTGGTTGCGATCGAGTGGTTCTTGATCCGGGAGCCGGGGATCAGGCCGCCGGCCCAGGCGGCCCCTCCGCCGAGCGCGACGAACAACGCCAGCGCAGCGATGACCGTCGCCGGATGCCGCAGGTGCTTGCCCATCCGTGCCTCCTTGTAAGACCGCGGTCGAGCCTTCGGTTGATTGAGGCTGCACCGCAGTGTTGCCGCAGCCTCGATGTGAGCACAGCGAATCATTGGTGGCGGACGCCAAACCTCAATCGCTATTCCGGGGGATCGAGATTGACGGTCCTAAATGGTCGGCGCGCCAGCTGTCCGAGCACTACGACTGTGATCCGTCAAGGGTCATTCCCGAACACTGGCCCAGCCCCGGACTCCCGCCGTCGCTAGATGACGAGATTCACGCGGTCACCTACTACGCCGAGAACGACGCCTGGCTTCCGGTCTAGCGTCGCGAACGCCGCCGCTTGCTGCTGATCCACAGCACCCAGCTCGCTACGAACCACAGAAGCGGAAAGACGAGGAGAGCGCCGAGGCTCGGACCGTTTGCCGCCAACCAGGCGACGAACGCCACCAGCACACCGATGCTCCAGAAGACCCAGACGACAGCGGTGCCGGCGAGGATGGCGGCATTCCGTACCGCCCGAACCGGCGATCGCAATGTCTCACGCAGGGCCTCCGGGTCGGTCCACGGCCCCGCCCCCGGAAGCTCGTTCAGAGCTGAGCGGAGCTGCACGCCACCGAGAGTCGCCCCTCGCGGTAGTGGCGCTGGAGCTCATGGGTAGCACGGTCACGCTCATGGTCTCCGACCAGCAAGGGCATTGGCCGATGGTAAGGCAGAAGTTCGAGAAGCGCCACGGCGGGTGCGCCTGCCTGGCCGTTCTGACGCGCCATCCGCGTCGAATCCGGCGGCGCTGCCTGACGACCCGACTCTGGAGCCTACGGCGGCGTCGAAGATCGGTGCGAGTCGTTGAGCCGGTGTTGGAGCCGGCGGAGGTAGGCGTCGAACTCATGGCGTGGAACGAGGCCCGGCCGGATTCCGCAGGCGACCGTCCGCAGCTCCCCGTCGCGGATCAGGGCGCGAACCTCGTCCTCGGAGCAGCGGAGCTCGGCCGAAATCTCGCGGACGGTCAGGGGCGCGGGCCAGTCCATACCCGAACCTTACGCCGAGACGTCTTGCCCTAGGATGACCGGCGCCATGGCAGGCGACGAGACACAGATCCCGCTCGACGAGCAGCTCGGGGAGATCGGGACCCAGCTCGACTGGGTCCGTGGTTACCTTTGACCCCGCCGCGCTGAAGGCCCGCCTCGACGAACTCGAGCAGGAGCTCGCGCAACCCGACTTCTGGAGCGACCAGCAGCGCGCAGCGCGCCTCTCCGCCGAGCACCAGCGTACGCAGGAGAAGCTCCGGCGCTACGACGAGCTCCTCTCGAACGTCGACTTTCTGCGCGACGGCGTGGGCGTGTTCCCGGACGAGGAGCTCGAGCCGGTGCTGCGCGACGTCCGCGGCGAGCTCGCCCGGCTGCAGGAGGACGCCCTCTTCGGCGGCGAGTACGACTCGGGCGACGCGGTGGTCTCGATCCAGGCCGACGCGGGTGGCACCGACGCGCAGGACTGGGCCGAGATCCTGCTCCGCATGTACCTGCGCTGGGCCGAGCAGCGCGGCCTCAAGACCGAGGTGATCGAGTCGAGCCCGGGCGAGGAGTACGGGATCAAGTCGGCCACATTCACGGTGCGGGGTGAGAACGCGTACGGGATCCTCAAGGCCGAGCGCGGCAAGCACCGCCTTGTGCGTCTCAGCCCGTTCGACCAGGCGCATCGCCGGCACACGAGCTTCGCGCAGGTGATCGTCGCGCCGCTGCTCGAGGAGGCGGGCGCTATCGAGATCGCCGACGACGACATCCGCATCGACACGTACCGCTCCTCGGGCGCCGGCGGGCAGCACGTGAACAAGACCGACTCGGCGGTCCGGATCACACACATGCCGAGCGGCATCGTCGTCGCCGTCCAGAACGAGCGCAGCCAGGCGGCGAACAAGGAGACCGCGCTCAAGATCCTCCGCTCGCGCCTCGCCGAGAAAGCCGAGGAGGAGCGCGAGGCCGAGCTCGCGCGCGAGCGCGGCGGCGTGTCGATGGGCTTCGGCGGCAACGCGATCCGCAGCTACGTCCTGCACCCGTACCAGCTCGTCAAGGATCACCGCACCGAGCACGAGGTCGGCAACACGCAGGGCGTGCTCGACGGCGATCTCGATGGTTTCATCCGCGCGTATCTGCTGCAAACTGCAGGAGACACTTCGTAGCTCGCCGAAAGCTGCGCTAGAGTGGGGACCGCTTCGCCCCGCACTCCACCGGCGCCGGGCATACCGCCCGCCCCAACTCGTAACCGGTAGACGTGACTGACGTACAGATAGAACAGCCCGCTTCCGCCGTCGCACAGCCTTCGGCGAACGGACAGGTCAACCCCAATAGTCAGGTCAACGGAGCCGAGCAGGCTGGGCCGGCGGCTGGCTCGATGATCCTCTTCGAGAACGTGACCAAGGTCTACGAGCCGGACGTCACGGCGCTCGACTCCGTCAACTTCGCGATCGACAAGGGCGAGTTCGTCTTCATCGTCGGCGCCTCGGGCTCGGGCAAGACGACGCTCGTGCGGCTCCTGCTGAAGGAGCTCGAGCCGACCGACGGGCGGATCGTCATGGGCGGCCGCGACCTCGGCCGGCTGGGGCACTCGAACGTGCCGCGCCTGCGCCGCAACATCGGCTGCGTCTTCCAGGACTTCAAGCTCCTGCCGAGCCGGACGGCGGCCGAGAACGTCGCCTACGCGCTCAAGGTGCAGGGCGAGAGCCGCTCCTCGATCCGGCGCAAGGTGCCGGAGGTGATGACGTTGGTCGGGCTCGCCAACAAGATGAACTCGCTCCCCGACGAGCTCTCCGGCGGCGAGCAGCAGCGCGTCTCGATTGCGCGCGCCGCCGTCAACCACCCGCCGCTCCTCGTCTGCGACGAGCCGACCGGGAACCTCGATCCCGACACGAGCGTCGGGATCATGCAGCTCCTCTACCGCATCAATCGCGCCGGCACGACGATCCTCATGGTCACCCACGACCGTGAGATGGTCGACAAGATGCGCAAGCGCGTGATCGCGCTCGAGGACGGGAAGCTCGCCCGCGACGAGCGGCGCGGGGGTTACACCTCCGAATGAGTCAGGCCCGCTTGCTCTTCTCCGAGGCGTGGGCCTCGATCCGGATGAACCTCTCGACGACGTTCGCCGCGACGATGACCGTCCTGATCGGAATGTGCCTGCTCGGGCTGTTCATCGCCCTCGGCACCTGGGTGCTCTCCTGGAGCGCCCACGTCCAGAGGGAGCTCCAGGTTCACGTCTACTTCCAGAGCAACGCGACGCCGCAGCAGGAGCAGGCGGTCCAGCAGAAGCTCCAGAATGATCCGCGCGTGAAGCAGGTGATCTTCGTCTCGAAGGCGCAGGCCCAGGAGAAGATGAGGAAGCTGTATCCGAGCCTCTACAAGGTCAAGCTGCTCGAGAACCCGCTCCCCGACTCGTACACGGTCGTGCCGTTCAAGGCTTCGTCCACGCCGCCGCTCGGCAAGGACGTGCAGACAGCGGGCTGGTCGGGCGTCGACGCGGTGAAGTGGGGGAGCGCGACGGCGAAACGCGTGCTCACGATCGCGAAGGTCATCTCGCTGGTCTTCTTGATTGCCGTCATCCTGCTCGTCGTCGCCTCGACGCTCCTGATCGCGAACACGATCCGCCTCTCGATCTTCGCGCGACGACGCGAGATCGAGGTGATGAAGCTCGTCGGCGCGACGAACTGGTTCATCCGCGGGCCGTTCATGCTCGAGGGCTTCCTGTGCGGACTCGTCGGGTCGGTGCTCGCCGTGATCCTGCTCGTGCTCGGGAAGACGATCGCTCTGCCGTCGATCCTGCCGCACATCGGCGGCGGCACGGGCTCCGACGTGCACTCGTTGTCCTTCACGTTCAACGCGCTCGCGCTGCTCGGCACGGGCCTGCTGCTCGGCGCGATGGGCTCGGGCTTGACGCTGCGCCGCTTCCTCCAGGTCTAGTAGTGACTCGCTAGTGGCCCGGGGGCGGCAGAAGCGCCCCAGCCGGAGCGAACGGCATCGGCGGCGGCACGCACCGGCGAGGAGGCCCGTCTCCGAGCTGACCGTTCGCCTGCCCGAGCGTCGCGTCGAGCCCGAGACGGTGATCGCGCACCTCGGGCCCACCAACTCGGGCAAGACGCACGACGCGCTCCGCTTCTTGATCGAGACCGGTAGGGGCGTCTATGCAGCCCCGCTGCGGATGCTCGCGCAGGAGGCGCACCGGCGGCTCTCGGCGGAGCTCGGCGACGAACGCGTCGGTCTCGTGACGGGGGAGGAGCGGGTCAATACCGGCGCTCCGATCGTGTGCTGCACGGCCGAGATGGCGCCGGCGAGCGGTGAGACGCTCGTGCTCGACGAGGTCCAGTGGGCCGAGGACGAGGAGCGCGGCTCGGCCTGGACGCGGCTCCTGCTCGGCGGCGAGTACCGGCACATCCTGCTGCTCGGCGCGGTGGAGGCGCTGCCGCTCGTGCGGCACGCGTTCCCGCAGGTCGAGGTTCGGTTCTTCGAGCGCAAGGCGCCCCTCGACTGGGCCGGACGCCGCGGCATCACCGGCCTCGGCCCCGGCACGGTGGTCGTCGCCTTCAGCCGCCGTGCCGTGATCGGCCTCGCCGGCGAGCTGAACCAGCTCCATCCGGGCCGCGTCGCCTGCCTCTACGGCGCGATGCCGCTCGCGTCGCGGCGCGAGGAGATCGACCGGTTCGTCGACGGCCGCGCGGAGGTGTGTGCCGCGACCGACGTGCTCGGTCACGGCGTCAACCTCCCGTGCGAGACGTTGCTCTTCGCCGAGACGACGAAGTTCGACGGCCGCGAGCGGCGCGACCTCGAGCCCTGGGAGGTCGCGCAGATCGCCGGCCGCGCCGGACGCTTCGGCTTCCACGAGCGCGGCCACGTGGGCGTGCTCACCGGCCTCCCGTGGGCGGATCCCGACCCGGAGCTCGTCCGCGCGGCCCTCGTCCCGCACGTGCCGATCGAGGACGGACACCTCGGCTACCGCGTCGTCGACAGCGGCCGCCTGCGCCCGCAGCTCTCCGACCTCAACGTGACCCGCGTGGACGAGCTCGAGCCGGCACTGCACGCCTGGCGTCACGCGGCGCTGCGCTACTGGAGCGTCGACGGGTGGCTCGAGGTCGAGTCGATCCAGCCGCTCCTCGGCCGGTTGGACGCGGTGCGCGACGCGCTGCACCATGCGCGCCGCACGCTCGAGCTCGCCGATGTGTGGAAGCTCGTGCAGGCGCCGGTGGACGAGGACAACGCGCCGCTCCTCGGCACGCTCGCCGCGGCGGTCGCCGGCGACAAGCCGCAACAGACGGTGCTCGGCTGGATCCTCGACCCGCGCCGGCTCGACGCGGCCGGGCTCGAGGAGGCGGAGCAGGCGGCGCGCGAGGCGTCGATCCTCCGCTGGTTCGCGCTGCAGTACCCGGGCGTCGCCGGAGTCACGATCGAGCGGGCCGCCGCGCTCGAGGAAGCCGCAGCGGCCAGGGTCGTGCGTGAGCTGCGCGCCGAGATCGAGGACCCGACGATTGGCCGCTGCCGTGTCTGCGGCGCGCGGACGGCGCCGTGGGCATCGCTCTGCGACCGCTGTTTCATGGCGCGGGGCTACCGCACCGGCCGCCGCTAATGTCGACGTAGAACAGCTCGGGACTGGACTGCCCGCGGTGGACGTATCAAGCGTGTGATGAGAAACCGCGTCTTTGTGGCGTCGGTCATGTTGGCTGGAGCCGTCACCGGCATCGCAGTCGTCGTCTCGGTAGCGCTCGGCGCCTTTTTGGGCGGCTCCTCAGCGGCTCTTCCGCGAACATCCTCGCCGCAGAGGAACGGGCTGATCTACTTCGAGACGGGAGGCGGCGAGGGCGGTACGTGGACCGACGCGATCGAGCCCAACGGCTCCACCCGACGGCGAGTCTTCGGGCGGGACAGCTACCACGAGCAGGTCGCGTGGTCGCCGAACGGGACTCGGATCGCTTACGTCGGAATCGCGAAGCCGTACCGGCAATCGGGCGACGGCCAAGTGCGTTTTGGCATTTACGCGTCGAATCCAGACGGAACGGACCCCCACTTGCTCACCGAGGGACTGAACGACGGGTGGCCTGCTTGGTCTCCGGACGGCACGAAGATCGCTTTCGCGGGTACCAACGCCGATCCCGGCGTGAAGAACTGCATCCCGGGCCTTGGCAGCCTCTGCCCGACCAACGTCTACGTGATGAACGCCGACGGCTCCGGGATCACGCGGATCACGGACGATCCGGCACCCGAGTTCGCGCCGGCCTGGTCCCCAACCGGCTCGAGCATCGCGTTCGCACACAGTGCGAACGGCACAGACGCGATCGACGTCGTGAACTCCGACGGAACGAACGAACGGGAGGTCGCCGCCGGCACGGGTGCGAACCAACGCCCGTTCACATGGTCGCCCGACGGGCGACAGATCGCCTTCGTGTACCTCCGCAAAGCCGGCTGGGACCTCGACGTGGTGAACGCCGACGGTACGGGGAGGCGAACGGTCGTCGTCAGGGACGGTGTATGGAACGAGGGCCCGGCCTGGTCGCCCGACGGAACTGAGATCGCCTTCTCCTCGACGCTCGGCGCCTACCCACAGGGATGCGGGCTCGACTCGGATGTCTGCAGCGACCTTTTCGTCGTCCATCCCGACGGAACCGGGCTAAGGAGGCTGACCAACGAGGCCTCGGGCGTCTTCGGGATCGCCTGGCAGCCGTTGCCGGAATAGTCACATAGCGAGCGGAGCGGCGCCCGGCACGGGTGCGCGAATCCGACCTCGAGCGCGTCTTACACCGTGCTAGCGCAGCATCAGCTGCGTGGCGCGGAAGAGCGCCATCGTGCGGCGCTCGGGATCGGACACGGTCGCGTCCCAGAGCTGCGTCGTCCGGCCACCGTGGGTGAGCTTCGCCTCGCAGTCGATGGTCGCTCCCGGCTGCGCAGTGCGCAGGAAGTTCGTCTTCAGCTCGATCGTCGTGAAGCCGCGCGCGCCGTCGGGCAGGTTGAGGATGCAGCCGTAGCCGCAAGCAGAGTCGGCGAACCCGACGACCGTGCCCGCGTGGAGATAGCCGTTCGGCGCCATGTGCTTCTCCTCGAGCTCGAGGCTCGCGCGGACGTAGCCGTCCCCGGCCTCCCGGAAGTCGATTCCGAGCAGGCCGGGGAAGCCTGACGAGCCCAATTCCCGCAGCTGTTCGAGCGTGAGCTCCACGGCCGCGAGCCTACAGTCGAGACCCCGCTAGGCAAGCGCTTTCGCGACCTCTTTCACGACCTTCGCCTTCAGCGCGGTCTTCGCGAGCTTCGTGATCGTGTGCGCGCGACGCTCGGCCGGCCGCGGCGGCTCCGTCTTCGTGAACGCCGCCATTCCGATCTCGAGCGCGCCGATCGCGAGGTGCGGTACCCAGTGCTTCTTGCCGCGCTTGCGCGCGCCGGTCAGCTGAGGGACGAGCGCGAGCGCTGCGCCGCCCGCCGCGTCGAGCGCGAGGTGCACCTTCATCGGCACGACGTTCTTCACGCTCATCTCGTAGTCGCACCTTCATCGGCACGACGTTCTTCACGCTCATCTCGTAGTCGGTGATGTTCGAGTAGAACGCCTCGACGCCGCCGACGGCCCGCGCGGTGAGCCCTTCGGGGCTCGTGCGGCCGAGTCGCAGGAGCGTGGGGGCGAGGACGAGCGCCGGCCCGACGACGTGGTCGACCGCGCCGTGGACGCTCGTCGGAATGAACCGCATCTTCATCGTGACCTCCGTTTCCTCGTTCGCTTCTGGGTTGCCGCCGGAGGCCGTCCCTACACTTGCCCGGCAATGGCCAAGCAATCAGGCGAGAAGCTGATCGTCGACAACCGCCGCGCGCGGCACGACTACCACCTCTCGGATCGCGTAGAAGCGGGTGTCGTGCTCACGGGCACGGAGGTGAAGTCGCTGCGCGGCGGGGAGGCGACGCTGCAGCAGGCGTACGCGGAGATGCGCGACGGCGAGGCATGGCTCGTCGGCCTTCACGTGCCCGAGTACACCGAGGGGAACCGCGCCAACCACGACCCCGACCGGCCGCGCAAGCTCCTCCTCCACCGGAAGGAGATCGAGCGGCTGGCCTCGTCCGTCGCGGAGAAGGGCCTCACCGTCGTACCGACGCGGCTCTACTTCCGGGACGGCCGCGTCAAGGTCGAACTGGCGCTCGCGCGCGGCAAGGAGCTACGCGACAAGCGGCGCGACATCGCGGCCCGCGACGCGCGGCGGCAGATCGAGCGGGAACTGAAGAGCCTGCGGCGCTAGCTGCTGCTGGTGCAGCTGTTGCCCGTATACACGTTGACCTTGTCCGGGCTCCAGTTGTAGAACGCGATCGGCCGTTTCTTCGCGTTGTCATTGCGGACTGCAAGCAGGGCGTGTGTCGGGGTTCCCGCCGTAATCGTGAGCCGGAGTCGGACGAGCACCCGGGCCGCCGTCCCGCACTGCTCGTTGTCGAAGCCCTGATGGTGTGGCGTCAGCGTCACCAGAGGGCCGGCGAGCCCTTTCGGCTTCAGCGGGATCTGGTGCTTCACGCGGCGGCAAATCGCCGTGTCGATCCTCAGACTGTTCTTCCTTGCGCTGAGGCTCACTTGAGTCAGCGTGACCGTTGCGCCGTTTTGCTCGTGCGTTTTCTGTACCGTCGTCACGTAGAGCCCTCCCGGCTGCCGCTGGCCGTTGACCGGCGGGAGGGTGGCGCTCGCACTGAGGTTGACGAAGTGCTGGCGACGGACGCGGCACGAGAACGTCTTGTCGAGAGTGGATGCGGGGCTGGCGGCCCGTGTCGGGGCCGCGGAGCTCGCGTGCACACCCACGGCAGCTGCGCCGAGCGCGGCTGCCAGCAGACCGAGGATCCAGATGCCACGGCGATAGCCCATGTGCCAAGCAGGCTACGCCTGTCCACTGTTTCTCGTCTGCCCAGGGCTGAGGCTGCGGCGCCAGCTCTCGCGGGCTCTGTTAGGGTCGGCCGCGCTCGGCAGCTGTGCCGCCGGGAAATCGGGCAAGGGGGGAGAGTTCATGCGATACCCACGCACACGTCTTGCGCTCACTTTGAGCGCCGTCCTAGGCATAGCCACGACGATCCTGCTCGCGGGAAGCGCGGGCAGTGCGGCGGCGGCGCCGCAGTACGACATCTCGACGCTTGCCGGCAAGGTCGCCTCGGTCAACGGGACCGCCGGGCTGCAGATTCGCTTCTCGGCGTTCATCGAGGAGGAGGCGGAGGACACCGCAGCCCCGCCGGTCTCGACCCCGATCACGCCGACGTTCGTGCCGGGTAGCCCGCTCGACGGCAACTCGATCCTGCCGCCGGACGTCACCGTGAATCAGGACACGGCCGGCGCCCCGCAGAACGAGACGGCGATCGCGGTCAATCCCAACAACCCGGACCAGGTCGTCGCGGCCGCGAACGACTACGTCTCGCGCACCTGGACCTGCAGCATCAGCGGGACGCCGTGCAGCGCGCTTGGCGACGCGTATTCCGGGACGTACGTCTCGAACGACGGCGGCAGCACGTGGTGCTGTACCTCCACCAACCCCCAGCACCTCGGCACGCTCATCCCGGGCGTCGAGCACCTCACGGGCGGCCCGTACGACGCGGGCGGCGACCCGTCGGTCGCGTGGGACACCCAGGACCATGTCTTCTATGCGGGGCTCGGCTTCAACCGCGCGAGCGCGCCGAACACCCTCGCCGTGAACCGCGGGACGTTCGACGGCTCGGGGAACCTCAGCTGGTCGGCGCCGACGTTCATCAACCAGACCACCTCGCCGTCGACGCTGAACGACAAGGAGTGGATTGCGGTAGACGACAACGCGTCGAGCCCCTTCCGCGACCGCATCTACATCACGTGGACGCGCTTCCTGTTCAACGCGCATAACGGCGCCTACACGCAGTCGCCGATCTTCTTCGCCTCGTCGAGCGACGGTGGCGCCACGTTCACGACGCCGAAGGCGATTGGCGGCAACGTGCTGTACAGCCAGGGCTCCCGCCCGGTCGTGGGACCGGACGGGTCGCTCTACGTCTTCTGGGACGGCTCCAGGCGCCACGACGCACTGGACTCGACCTGGGTCGTGCTCTTCCGGGTGAACAGCTTCCCGGCCGCGGCCGTCGCGCCTAACGGCGACGTCTACGCGACCTGGACGACCGAGACCTCGGACGGCTCGGTCGCGATGTGGAGCAAGTCGACCAACGGCGGGACGACGTGGACAGCACCGGCGCGCGTCTTCGCGCCCGCGACCCGTACTCCGATCGGCTATCCGGTGTCGCAGCCCTCGGGCGGGACGCTCAACGCGCCGTCGCCCGCCGGGCCGGTGGAGGATGTCTTCCCGGCGGTTGCGGTCGCGCCCGACGGGCGGGCCGTCTTCAGCGCCTACCGAGGCGACGTCGTCTCACCCTGGCAGACGTGCGCTCACTCGAACCCGTCGCCCGAGAGCAGGATCAACTGTCTGGTATTGGGCGACTACGTCCACAACACCCGCGTCGACTACTGGGTCACCGACGGCACCAACACGTCAGTCGTCAGCACGCATCCGATCAACACCCGCAACGGCTTCGGCGGCGGGTTCTTCGGCGACTACACCGACATCGCCTACGGCTCGGACGGCGCCCTGCACGCCTTCTGGACCGACTCGAACAACAAGCAGACGGTCGTCTGGTGGTTCGGCCTCCAGTTCGTACCGACACCGATCAACCAGGAGGACGTCGCCGTCTGGAACGGCACCTTCTAGGACTGTCGATGCATCGGGCCGGCCTTGCGCATCGCGCGCGAGGCCGGCTCCCGTAGGCCCGGCTACAATTCGCCCACGAACATACGGGGGCGACCTGGTTTCGACGTGGTCGATCCATCCGGATGAGTTGCAAGCCGAGGTCGCCGGTTGGCCTCGTAAATCCACCGGCAAAACGCAAGTGCGAAGAACGATCTCGCACTCGCCGCCTAGGGGAACCTAGCCGGCGACGCCGCCCCGGGTTTGCCCGTGGCTCGGAGGCGGCGCCAACGAACGGGCTCGGCGCGGAGGGAGAGCTGATCGCCCAAAGCGCGACACCAAAGGATCGGCTAGCGCGTCGGTAGGGCGGCTGCACCCCGGCCGGCGGGCGAATCGAAAGGGCAGCCTACGCTTGTAGACGCTCAGCCGGTGCGGCTGCGGACGCGGGTTCGATTCCCGCCGCCTCCACTTGTCTTCCCGCTAAGGGGCACCTGTTGGATCGGAACGATTGGTCGAAGGGCGCCCCGATCGAAATAGTTGTCACCGACGCCAGTAACGTCCGTTGAACAGGATGCGAGCGGCCGGGATCACAGCACTCGGCGAGACCGTCGAGATCCTCGAGGTGGACGAGCTGGCGACGCCCGCCGAAGACGAGGTTCTGATCGACGTCGCCGCCGCCGGCATCGGCAACTGGGACGAGCTTGTCAGGATCGGCAGCTGGCAGATCGGCGGCCCGGTTCCGATGGCGCTCGGGACGGAGGCGGCCGGCACGGTCGCAGTCGCCGGCTCCAGCGTGACCGAGGTGCGCGAAGGCGACGAGGTGATGACGCATCCGCTGCCGCTCCGGCGTCACGGAACGTGGGCCGGGAGGGTGCTCGCGCCGGCGACGACTGTCGCGCCCCGGCCGCCAGCGGCGTCCTGGGAAGTCAGCGGAGCGTTTCCCGTTCCGGCGCTCACCGCGGCTCAGGCACTTGACGATGCTCTCGGGATCGAGAGCGGCGGTTGGGTCGTCGTCAACGGAGCTGGCGGAGTCACGGGTGGCCTGCTCGTCCAGCTCGCCGCGGCTCGGGGCGCCCGCGTGATCGCAACCGCGAGTCCGGAAAAGGCCGAGCGCATCCGCGGCTACGGCGCATCGGAAGTGATCGACTACCACGGCGACTGGCCTGCGTTCGTCCTCGAGATCACCGCCGGCGGTGCCCCCAAGGCCGTCAACGCTGCCCGCGGGCAGGCGGCCACCACGTTGAAGGCCGTTGCTGACGGCGGCCGCCTCGCCACGATCACTGGCGACCCGCCGCGAGAGGAACGCGGCGTCTCCATATCCGACGTCTACGTCCGGCCCGACGGTCGGCAGCTGTCGGCCCTCGCGGAGCTGCTGGACCGCGGCACGCTCAGCGTGCCGATCGCGTCCGTCCGTCGCCTCGAGGAGGCGGCACAGGCGCTGCGTGAGGTGGTTGCGGGAGCAGACGGCGCGATTGTCCTGTCACTCCGAACCTAGCCTGACCCTCAACGGGTCGCGCGGAACACTGGACCAGGGCGAGCGCCTCCTTGTTTCTCGGCCCTCCCGGCGGGTACACACAGGCCAGGTCGCCAGACCGGGCTGAAGGTCAGTCGCGCCCAGGCCAAGCGCGGAGGTCGCCCTGAGCACCACCGTCCAGACAGTCACCGACATCCGCCCCTTCCACGTCGGCAAGGGCGGCCACTTCGCTGCCTGGGAGGAGCCGAAAACACGATGAAGGCAGTACGGGCCCACACGCGTGGAGGGCCCGAAGCTCTCCGCTACGAGGACGCCCCCGTACCAGAGGTGGGGGCGAGTGAGGTGCTCGTCGAGGTGCATGCGGCCGCGGTCACCCCGGGTGAGCTCGCCTGGGACGAGACCTGGCGGTCAGCTGACGGGGCCGATCGCACTCCCGTCATCCCATCGCACGAGTTCTCGGGCGTGATCGCTCAGGTCGGCGGAGACGTGAGCTCCCTGACGCCTGGCAGCCAGGTATACGGACTCATCGACTTCAACCACGATGGCGCAGCGGCCGAGTTCGTATCGCTACCCCAAGAAGCGGTGGCCCCCCGGCCCGTGCGTCTCTCCCATGTCGAGTCGGCCGCACTGCCGCTGGCGGCCCTGACCGCGTGGCAGGCGCTCTCGGATCACGCCCGCCTCCAGCCCGGCGAACGAGCGTTCATCCAGGGTGGCGCAGGAGGGGTAGGTTCCCTTGCGGTGCAGTTTGCGAAGGCGCTGGGCGCAGAAGTGACGGCTACCGCGAGCGAGGACGATGAGCCCCTGGTCAAGACACTCGGTGCCGACCGGGTAGTGCGCTCCGTGTCTGCCGCACTCTCCCCGGGCGAACCGCTCTTCGACGTCCTCTTGAACACTTTCGGCGGACCGGTACCCGAGGAGTCGTACGGCCTTGTACGACCCGGAGGCCGTCTCGTGACCTTGGCGGAACCGCCGGATCAATCGATGACAGAGCGCCACGCAATCCAGGGAATCTTCTTCATCGTGGCCTCTGATCGTGACGAGCTGCGGCGCATCGCCGACCTTGCCGAGCAGGGTGAGCTGCGCACGGTCATCGCCCGGACGCTCCCACTCGCCGACGCCGCAATAGCCTACGGGCCACCGCCCGCCCCTCGGCGACCGGGCAAGACCGTCTTGGTGGTCCGGCCATGACTGGTCCCGCACTCCCGGGCCGAAGCAACGCACGAGTCCTAGACGGCCACCTGTGCAGCCGATAGCAGTGTGAGAGGAAGAGATCGCTGATGGACAGCGACGATGCGGCGAGAGGCGTCCACTTCAAGGTCATCCACCAGGCCGACGGTCGGTTCCACTGGCAACTGGTCAACCCTCACGGCACGCCGATGGGTCGCTCGATGGCGACCTTCGACACCGAGGACGAAGCATTCGCTAACGCGGAGTACGCGCGGCGAGTGATCAGCCAAGCTCCAGTCAGGCACTCGTTGAGCTAGGGCCAGCAGCGGGACGACTCGACCGTCGCCGACTCCTCGCGGCTGTCGATCGGAGTCTTGCGCGGGTTCGATTCCCGCCGCCTCCATTCTCCCTGCTAATCGCGATTTGGCGAGCGGAACGATTGCTGCTCAAAGGGGGCGAGCGGAATCCTTGTCCGCATCGCTGCTCTCGTAGATCTCGGCGAGCTTGCGCTCAAGGCTCGCCGGGTCGACAGCCCTGTCAACCGGCTTCGCCGGTTTCCCTCGGGTGACAGGGCCGCCGCTCCCGGCGAAGGGTCGACTACGAGGCCGGGTGCTGCCTGGAAGTCTGAACTGCGTACGATGCGGCACGTGGAGACCACGCCGACGGCCTCCGAGCATACGAGCGCCAACTCACGTCGCCCCTAGCTCTGACCCAGGCGAGCTGCTTGACGCTTCAGGCAACGTGAACGTATGGAACACGCACACCATCACGGTTCGGCGCCGACACGCGCCGCGATCCAAGCGACGCTTCATTGCCTCACGGGCTGTGCCATCGGCGAGATTCTCGGGATGGTGCTGTCGGCAGCACTTGGCTTCGGAAACGCGCTGTCGATCCTCGTCTCGGTGCTGCTCGCGTTCGTTTTCGGTTATGCGCTGACGCTACGACCGGTAATCGCTGCCGGTGTCGCGCCGCGCCGGGCTATGCGCCTCGCAGTCGCGTCAGACACGGTGTCAATCGCGACGATGGAGTTGGTAGATAACGCCTTCATCTTGCTCGTGCCTGGCGCGATCGCAGCGAGCCTTGCGGACGGTCTGTTCTGGTGGAGCCTGCTCGTCAGCCTTGCCATAGCGTTCGTGCTGACGGTGCCGGTGAATCGCTGGCTGATAGTGCGGGGTCGCGGGCACGCCGTGATGCACGAACTACACGCTCACTGATGCCGTGTCGGGGGAACATTCCCGAACACTGGCCTAGCCGACTGCCGGGCGCCTTCACGCCCGACGGTGCTGCGGCATCGGCCATGGACGCCGCAGCACCAGGACGACGTTCCTAGGAGGGTCGCATGACAATCTGGCCGCTGCGCAGGGTCTCAAAGCACAAGGTGGCAGCACCAATGGACAGGGTCCACTGGCTTCCTGCTCCTCCGAAGCTAAGAATCGTGACGGAGAACGACACGTCCTGAGGATGGCCGCCATGGCCGACGAACTCACCGACGACGTTCACAGTAGTGCTTCCGTCGAGGTTCTCTTCCCAGCTCGTAACCTCGCCGAAGATGTTCCCCGGAAAGGTGCTGCCAAACTGGTCAACGCAATGTAAGTGCCCCTTGGCCGTGCCGTCCGAATAGAGCGTGGCGTGAATTCCGAACGAGGTGGTCCCTGCCAAACCGAGATCGCTTCGGCTGGGATCCATGATGGCCGTGCCCCCGCCATTGATGGTCGCCACCACTGACGCGGCATTGGCAGTCGCGGGATACGCAAAGAGCGCGGCTGTCAGAACCGCTGCGGCAAACAGACCAAACGACGCTGGCCTCGCCGCCCGAGCAACTTTCATGTCTGCCTCCCTTCCCCGTTACCTGCAACCGGCGTTCGGGCAGAGAACACGCCGGAAGGATGCGTCTTTCGATCATCCTTGGCGGCCGGCGAGGTTGTGGCAATACGTCGTTCGACGTATGTTCGAACAGTGGTGCGGCTATCGGGATCGGACTATCGGGGCATCCTCGAGTTCCTCCACGCGGCCGGGGAGGTTGAAGGGTCCGACCCGTTTCCAGAGCAGGTGCTCGCTCGGTTGCGCGAGCTCGTCCCCTGCGACACCGTGTCGTACGGCGACTTCGACCGCGACTTCGACCGCGAGCGTCACGTTTGGCGAACCGGTGTCCGCTACTCGGGAGAGCCACGTGCGCCGGTTACGCCCGCCGTCGTCGAGGCGCACGCTCGGCTGGCGTACCAGTATCCATATCGGCCGTGGAGCACCGAGGCAAGGCGCGCGCTGCGCTGGTCTGACCTGCTCTCACGGCGCGAGTGGCATGCCCTCGACCTGTACTGGGAGGTTTGTCGCCCGCTCGACGGCGAGTACGAGCTCGAGCTCTGGCTCGCGACGCCGGACGGGATCGCAGGTGGGTTCGGGTTCGATAGCTTCAGGCGCGACTTCAGCGAACGAGACAAGCGGGTCCTCGACACCCTCCAACCGCACCTTGTCCAACTCTGGCGCAACGCGGCCGTCCGTCAACGGGAGTCGAGGTCGCTCGCAGTCCTGACTCCCCGCGAGCGCGAGATCCTTCTCTGGGTTGCCCGAGGGAAGTCGAACCGCGAGATCGCTGCCGTTCTTTATCTCGCGCCTGGAACGGTCCGCAAACACCTCGACCACGTGTATGACAAGCTCGGGGTGAGCAACCGGGCGGGAGCCGTCGGTTACGCCTTGAGCATCGAGACGGAGACCTTCGTCGACCAGTCCGCCCACTCGCGCTGACACCATGAAGTCATCGCGCGCCTGCGTCGCGGTTGAGGTACGGCGGCCGCGGGTCGTGCGCCTATCTAACGGGAGAAACGTTGCGCGGGTTCGACTACCGCCGCTTTTGGCGGCCAGCCGACCCGGCTCCCCTTCTCACGGCAGACAGCGGCAGCACCATGGTCGTAAGCTGGGGGCCATTCCGACCCAGCCGTCGTAGCTG
>WNGI01009803.1_pt1 | contig 16527 bp, 17 predicted proteins | sample 5400621 | NCBI WGS metagenome assembly WNGI01 (sample SAMN13153374, study PRJNA577476) | soil metagenome | isolation source: 20 cm soil or saprolite under Garry oak tree replicate 1 | place: USA:California | collected 2016-06-15 | reverse complement strand
CGAGACTCGCGGCCTGGCCGGCCATTTCTTCCGCGGTCGACGCCAGCTCTTCGGCGGCGGATGCGGCGCGCTGTGTGACTTCGTCCACGCTCGCCAGCGCGCGGTTGATCTGCGATACACCCGCGGCTTGCTCGCTCGACGCGGCGGCCACTTCCTGCACCAGGTCGGCCGTGCGGCGAATCGCCGGCACCAGCTGGGTGAGCAGGGTGCCCGACCGTTCGGCCACCTGCACGCTCGACGACGTCACGCCGCCGATCTGCCGCGCAGCCGTCTGGCTGCGCTCGGCGAGTTTACGAACTTCGGTGGCGACCACGGCGAAGCCCTTGCCGTGCTCCCCGGCGCGCGCCGCTTCGATCGCGGCGTTGAGCGCCAGCAGGTTGGTCTGATACGCGATCTCTTCGACAATCGAAATCTGCTCGGCGATCACGCGCATCGCGTCGACGGTGTCGCGCACGGCGGTGGCGCTGCCCTCGGCGTCCCGCGCGCCGCGCACCGCGGTTTGTTCGGTTTCGCGGCTATTGGCCGCGTTGCGGGTGATCGACACGCTCATCTGTTCCAGGCTGGACGTGGTCTCTTCGACCGCGGCCGCCTGCTCACTCGTGCCCTGCGACAGCGCTTGCGACGTGGCGGAGATCTGCACCGACGCCGCCGTCAGTGCGCCGGCGCCGGACTTGACCTCGCCGATCACGTGCGACAGCCGCTCGAGCATCTGTGCCAGAGCGTTGCCGAGCGTGTCGCGCGAGGAGCGCGGCTGCACGGCGACGGTGAGGTCGCCCGCGGCGACGCGCGCCGCGGCGTTCGCCATCGCTTCCGTGGACCGAACCACGCTGCCGAGCGAGCTCAGCAGCTGGCCGACTTCGTCCTGCGAGGTGGCGGTGACGGCGAGCGACGTATCGCCCTCCGCCAGACGCTCGGCCACCGCGACGGCGCGCGCCAGCGGGCGCACGAGCCCGCGGGCGATCAGGACAGAGAACACCGCCAGCAGCGCCAACGCGAACACTGTGACCACGGCCGTCCAACGCACCGCCTGCGCGGAGCGCTCGCGCGCGCCGGCGAACGCCGCCGCGGCGTTCGCTTGATCGCGCGACACCGCGGAGTCGAGCCGGGCGCCCAGTCCCGCGTAGCCCGCGCGCAGCTGCTCCAGCGCACTGGCGAGATCCGCCGCGGTGTCACCCGCGACGAGGCGTGCGGTGGTGCCGCGCGCCATCTGGTAGTAGGCATCGAACTGGGACTGCAACCCTTCCAGCTCGCCGCGCTGCAGCACCGGATTGGCCCGCGCGCCCGCGAGCCGTCCGCGGAACGTGCTCGCCAGGGTGTCGGCGCCGCTCAAGGCGTCGCCGTCGCTCGCCGCGACCGCGTCCTGCAGCGTGCGTTGCAGCGCGACCAGGTCCGCTTGCAGCGCGTGACGCAGCTCGACCGCGGGGTAGTAGCCCCGCTCGATCTGCGTCAGCGTGCGGACGTTGCGGCCGCCCAGCGCTGCGCCCAACGCCAGCACCAGACCCAGCGCTGCCGCCGCGAGGGCCGGCAGCAGCCAGATGCGGTGGGCGAACTTCCAGTTCGACAGCATGACGTACTCTCCCGATCTCGCGCGTCTAGCGGTTGATGATGACGACTTTGACTTCGGGACCGAGCGCCGCGTCGGCGGAGACGTAGCCGACGGCGGTCGGATTGCGACGCACGAAGTCGATCACTTCCGCGTCCGAGCCCAGCACCAGCGGCGGCACCGCTTTGCCGGTGAACACCTGCTGGCGCCAAAAGGCGTCGAGCGCCTGCTCGTTCTTCTGATGGATCTCGCGCAGGAACGCGGCGCGCGCGGCCGCATGCTGGTTTTGATCCACCGGCAGCACCGCCTCCCCGTTGTACCACGTCGCCGTCTTGCGCAGGAACAGACGCGACACATCGTCGGGCGTGAGGATGCCCACGGGGTTGTCGGCGTTGACGATGATCTTGAATTCTTTGGGCTGATTGCCCGGCTGCTGCGCCGCGGCGGGCAAAGACAGCCCGATCAGCGCGACGCGCGCGAGCACGGCGAATAGGGTGCGCATGTTCACTCCGCTGGAGAAACGGTGGCAACGGCGTCGACCGACGGCGCCGCGTCCGGCGCCGGGAGATGGATGTCTCCCAGCAGCCGGTCGATGTCGAGAATCAAGACGAACTTCCGGGCGTCGAGCTTGCCCATGCCCGTGAGGTAATCCACGCGCACGCGACTGCCGAATGCGGGCGGCGGCTCGATGGCGTCCGGGCCGAGGTCCATCACCTGGCTCACGGCGTCGGCCAGCACGCCCATGACCAGGTCCTGCTCGTCCACGCGCGCTTCGACGATCACGATGCAGGAGCGCTTGGTCACGGCCGTGGCCGGGAGGCCGAACAGCAGCCCCAGGTCCACCACCGGAACGACGCTGCCCCGCAGATTGATGACCCCGCGCACCGTCGCCGGTGCGTTGGGCACGCGCGTGATCGTGTCGTACTCGAGAATCTCTTTCACCCGCAGGATGCCGAAGGCGAACTCTTCCCCCGCGAGCTGGAAGGTCAGGTACTGCACCTGACCCGCTGCCGTCTGTACGGCGGTCATGGCTCGGATCCTTTCTAGAAGCGGGTGAAACCGTGATCGTCATGCGCCGCGACCAGCTCGGGCTCGCGGAGCTTGACTTTCGTACCGTGCGACGCGGGCGCCGGGCGATGCTGCGCGGCCGGAGCCGGCGCGGGCCGGGGCGCCGGCACCTTCGCCGGCGCGTCCGCGATGCCCGTCACGCGGAAGAACGCCATCAGCTGCTGCAGGCTTTCCGCCTGGCTGGCCATTTCTTCGGCCGTCGAGGCGAGCTCTTCCGCGGCCGACGCGTTGCGCTGCGTGACCTGATCCACGCCCGACAGCGCGCGGTTGATCTGCGACACGCCCGCCGCCTGCTCCGACGACGCCGCGGCCACTTCCTGCACCATGTCGGCCGAGCGGCTGATGGCGGGGACGAGCTCGGCCAGCAGCTGGCCCGAACGCTCCGCCACCTTCACGCTGGAACTCGCGAGGCCGCCGATTTCCTTGGCTGCCGCCTGGCTGCGTTCCGCCAGCTTGCGGACTTCGGTCGCGACGACGGCGAAGCCCTTGCCGTGGTCGCCGGCGCGCGCCGCTTCGATCGCGGCGTTCAGCGCCAGCAGGTTCGTCTGGTAAGCGATCTCTTCGATGATCGAGATCTTCTCGGCGATCGCCCGCATGGCCGTCACGGTCTCCATCACGGCCGCACCGCTCTCCTGGCCGTCCTTGGCGCCCTTCACGGCGGTCTGCTCCAGCGCGCGGCTGTTATCCGCGTTCTTGGCGATCGAAGCGCTCATCTGCTCCAGGCTGGACGTCGTTTCTTCGACGGCGGCGGCCTGTTCGCTCGTGCCCTGCGACAGCGTCTGCGACGTGGACGACACCTGCGAGGCCGCGGAGCCGAGCGCGTTGGCGCCCGAGCGGACTTCGCCGATCACCTGCGACAGCTTGGCGATCATGTTCTGCAGCGCCGTGCCGAGCGCGTCTTTCACCGACTGCGGCGTCACGGTGCCTGTCAGGTCACCCTGCGCGATGCGCACGGCGGCGTCGACCTTCTCTTTGGTCGCGATGATCATGCGGCTCATGGCGTCGAGCAGCTGGCCCATCTCGTCGCGCGAGGCGGAGCCGAGCTGGACGTCGACGTCGCCTTCGGCGACGCGATTGGCGGCGCGCACGGCGCGCAGCAACGGCGTCGTGATCGAGCGGCCGATGATGAGGCTCAGTGCCACGCCGACGATCAGCGCGATGATCAGCGCGATCATGGCCAGCACGACGGCGCTGTTGATGCGCGACGCCACCACGGGCGCCGCGGCCAGCATCGCGTGGGAATGGGCCGTGGCGTAATCGTCCGCCGTGCCCTCGAGGCGGTGGATCTCATCCTTGTACTGGCCGATCGCCGCGTTGGCGGCGTCCGGCGTGGTGATCTTGCCCTGCGCGATCAGGCCGTAGACCTGGTTGAAGCCCTGGTCGTAGGTCGTGAAGTCGGCGCGCATCTGGCGGATGTCCGCTTTCCCGGAATCCGACGTCTCGAGGCCGTCGAGCGTGGCCAGCTCGCCCATGAGGCGATCGTGCTGGTCGCGCCACTTGGTGAGGTAGTCGGCCACCTTCTCGGGGCTGGCGATGTTCAAGAAGACGTCCTTCTCGAACCGCCGCATGCCGAGGGTGTTGCCCTTGGCGCGCTGCGAGTGTTCGACGAGCGGCGACTCCACCGTCAGCACCTGCATCGCGAGACGCGACGCGAGGCGCGTGGCCCGGTAGCCGGAGCCCGCCACGAGTGCCACAAGGGCCAAGAGCAGGCCGAAGCCCAGCCCGAGGCGCTTACCGATGGACATGTTCTGCAACATGGTGTTCATCCTTCCTGGTTGATGGCTTCCCGCAGGAGTGCGGGTGTATCGAGAATGAGGGCGACTCGTCCGTCGCCGAGAATCGTGGAGCCCGAGACGCCTGGAACTTGAAAACGGTGGCGCAGGCGCAGGTACGGCAGCGGCTGGCCGCGCAGGTTGATCACGCCGCCGGCGGCGCCATCCTGGCGGTCGTCGTGCGGCAGCGCGAGACATTCCAGCACGGTGTCGAGCGGCAGGATGTACGTCTCGTCGCCCACGCCCACGCCGAAGCCGTCGATGATGGCGAGCGTGAGCGGCAGGCGGACGGTGAGCGTCGCGCCTTCACCGGCGACGCTCGCGATGTCGATCGTGCCGCGCAGGGCTTCGACGTTCTTGCGCACGACGTCCATGCCGACGCCGCGTCCCGACAGATCGGTGACGCTCTCGGCGGTGGAGAACCCCGGCGCGAACACGAGCGCCAGCAGCTCCGCGTCGGGCAGCTGCTCCGGAGCAGGAGCGACGCCCGTCGTGCGGGCGCGTTCGGCGATGCGCTCGCGATTGAAGCCGGCGCCGTCGTCCTTGACCTCGATCACGATGAGCCCGCCTTCGTGCGCGGCGCGCAGCGTCAGGCAGCCCTCGGGGGCCTTACCCAGGGCGGCGCGCAGCTCGGGCGACTCGATGCCGTGGTCGATCGTGTTGCGGATCATGTGGGTCAGGGGATCGCGCAGGCGCTGCACGACGCGGGTATCGACCTCGACGTCGTCGCCCTCGATCACCAGGCGCACGGACTTGCCGTGCGCATGCGCGAGATCGCGCACCACGCGGCCGTATTGCCGGAAGAACGGCCCCACCGGCACCATGCGCGCTTTCATCACCTGCTCCTGCAGCTCGAGCTGGAGGCGGTCCGCCTCGCGGTGCGCCTCGAGAATCGGGCCGCCGACCTGCGGCGGCAGCGCCGCCAGCTGCTGCGCCACGCGCCCGCGGGCGATGGCGATCTCGCCCGTGAGGTTGAGCATGCGGTCGAGCTTGGCGACGTCCACGCGCAATGTCCGCGCCTCGCCGTCCGGAACCTCACCCCCTGATCCCGTCTCTCTTTTTCTGTCTCCGCCCGGAACGATGGTGGAGGCCTCGTGGGCGGCGGCGCTGAGCGCGTCGCGCACCGCGGCGTGGGCCGGCGTAAAGACTTCGGCGCCGGACGCGGCACCGCCCAGCAGGGCCCGCAGCGCGTCCACAGCCTCGAGCAACAACGAGATCCGCTCCGCGGTGACAGCGAGCTCCTGCTCGCGCAGCCGCTCCAGCAAGTCTTCCAGGGCGTGCGCCACTTCGGCGATGCGGGGGAATCCCACCATCGACGCGTCGCCCTTGAGACTGTGCGCCATGCGGAAAATGCCGTGCAACAGCTCGGCGTCCGCGGGATTCGCCTCCAGCGCCACCAGGCCCTCTTCGAGGGCGCGCAGGTGCTCGGCGGCCTCCGCGAAGAACGTCTGGAGCAGCAGCTCGCGGTCCTTATCGGTGAGGTGCACGGTCAGATCTTCCGCACCCACGCGCTGCCGTCGCGCGTCTGAAATACGAGCTTGCGTCCCTGCGCGCCGCCCACGTCCTCGGCGACGACCGGGATCCCCGCGTCCTTGAGGACGCTGCGCGCGAGGGCGACGTTCTGCATGCCCAACGTGTTCTGCGGCGACTGAAATGCGTCGATCACGCTGGCGCCGCCGAAGACCTTGGCTTTGAGGCGGGCGGCCTGCCCGCCCAGTCCGGCGATCTCCTCGAGCAAGTGGCGGATCGCCACGTTGCCGAAGCGCGCCGACGAAATGCCGTTTTCCACGGCTTGGGGCAGCAGGAAGTGGTTCAACCCGCCCACGCCCGCCTGCGGATCCCACAGGCACACCGAAACGCACGAGCCGAGAATGGTCGTGACCACGCGCGGCTCCGCGGAGGCGAACAGCTGCCCCACGTGCACGTACGCCATGGCCGTATCGACCGGCGACGGGACGCCATCGATCGCCGGCTCCGCGCCGACGAGGCCCTCCATACGCTCCGCGAGGTCGCCGAGACCGAACAGCACGGCGCGGGTCATACCCGCAACTCGGCGTTGTACAGCGCGACGCCCGCGTGCGCGGACAACAGGGCGAACAGCTCGTGGTCGATCGGCTCCAGCCCGGCCTTCTGCGGCAGCAGCCGGAAGATCACGATCACGCCCATCGCGCGGCCTTCCACCATCATTGGGATGGAGACCAGCGCGTCGGCGAAGTCGCTGCCCGCGGTGTCGCGGCCGGCAGGCGCGCCTCATGCAGCTGCCGCGTCGCGGCCTGGAGTTGCGCCAGGTGCCCGACCCGCTGCTCCGCGGCCGCGTGGCGCTCCGCCAGACGGCGGCTGTCGCTTGCGGCTTGGGCCAGTTCGGCGCGCAACACCTGCTCGCGCTCGGCCTGGCGCTCATGTTCGGCCCGCCACAGGTCGACCTGGGCTTCCAGGCGCTCGATGCGCGTTTCCGCGCTCTCGAGTCTCAGGCTGCCTTCCACGTCAGTTGCCCAGGATGCTGCGCACTTTGGCGAGCAGCACCGCTCCGTCGACCGGTTTGTTGATGTAGTCGTTGCACCCGCATTGGAAGCAGATCTCGATGATCTTCGCTTCGGCGCGGGTGGTGACCATGATCACGGGAATCGTCTTGGTGCCGTCCTGCCGGCGCAACGCGCGCACGGCTTCGAAGCCGGTTTTCCGCGGCATGACGACGTCCATGAGGATCAGGTCCGGTTGCTGCGCCGTCGCGACTTCGATCGCCTCCTGCCCGTCCTGGGCGGTCAGCAGCTCGTAGCCGGCACCCGCCAGGATCATGCGATGCATGGTCAGGGCGGTCACCGAGTCGTCGGCCAGCAGAATGCGCTTGTGCGTCATCGTAGATCCTTGGTGGTGAATGGTCAGGCGGCGCTCTGCGACCGACTGAACGCGATGGGCGTCATGCCCGTCCGGGTCAGCCAGCCACTCGCCATGAGCTGGTCGGCCGTCAACGGCGGCGCCAGCAGGTTGCCCTGCGCCAGCTCGATGCCGAAGTCGCGCAATGACTCGAGGTCGGCAACGTCTTCCACGCCCTCGCCCACCGAACGGGCGCCGAGCTTCCAGCCCAGCTGCGCGATGGAATCGAGGACGGCGCGGCGGTGCCCGTCCGTATGGGCGCCGTGCACGAAGTAGCGATCGATCTTCAGGTACTCGGGCTTGGTATCCAGGATCATCCGATAGTTGGAGTGTCCCAGCCCCACGTCGTCGAGCGCGATGCGCGCGCCCAAGCCGCGCAGCGCTTTGAGGGCGTGCTCGAACGTCACGCCGTCCCAATGCTGCGTGTGCTCCACGATCTCGATGGTGAGACGCGTATGATGCAGGCGCGATCGACGACCGGCTCCACGTGTTTGCGCCGCACGTACTCGAACAGCACGTCCGCGCGCTCGGCGTTGGACTGCTTGGGGCCGCGGGTGAGGCATTCGAGCCCGTGCAGGCGCATCGCCCCATTGGCGAGCTCCACCACGGGCTGAAAGACGACTGAGAGGCCGTCCGCGGCGAGGATACGATCGAGCAACAGCGTCACGCGGCGCACCCCAGCATCTCCCGCACAACGCGGGCGAGCTCCGGCAGCGGCGTGGACTTGTGCAGGAACGCATCCGCGCCGCGGCGCAGGGCCTCGTCTTCGATGTCTTGGGTGCCGTACGCCGTGACCACCACCACCCGCGTACGGGGGCAGCACTCGCGCACCGTGGTCACGAGATCCAGACCTTCGGTGCTGTGAATGCCGCTCAGCCGCAGGTCGGCGAGCACCAACTGATAATGAATGTTGCTCAGCAGGGCTTGCGCCTCTTCCAACTCGCGGGCGCAATCCACCGTGCAGCCGATCGCGGTGAGATACTGCTCCACCGCGAACAGGATTGATTCTTCGTCGTCGACAACCAGGATATGAGCCACTACATCTCCTCGAAAAACTGTTGGCGTTCAGGCGCTGACACCGATGACAAACGCAAGCGACGTGCCGCGCTATGGCATGCGCGCAGCACGTTGGAAACGCTGGAGTTGTGAGTGAGGCGGGTGAAAACGGAGGTGGTGGAGTCTGGATTCCGGACGGCGGCGTCTAGCTCTTGGAAACCTCGATGCCCAGGGCTTTGATCTTCTGGTACAGCGTGCTGCGGGGGATGTCGAGGCGCGCTGCCGCGTCGGCCACGCGGCCGCCGGTATCGCGCAGCACGCGCTCGATGTGGCGCCGCTCCAGCTCGGCCAGGGTGAGGGCAGCGTCGTCGGCGCCGCCCGCGGCGGCGGCCGCGCCGGCGACCGCGAGCGCGTCGAAGTGCAGGTCGCTCGGTCCCACCACGCTGCCGGACGTCAGCAGGACGGCCCGCTCCAGCACGTTGCGCAGCTCGCGGACGTTGCCCGGCCAGGGATAGCCCTGCAGGGTGGTGATCGCGGCCGGACTGAGCGCGGCGGAGCGGCGCCCGCGGTCCAGCGCCAGGCGCTCGAGCAGGTCCTTGGCGAGGTCCGGGATGTCTTCACGCCGTTCGCGCAGCGGCGGCACGCGCAGCACCAGCGTGCTGATGCGGAAATAGAGATCGCTGCGGAACCGCTGCTCCTGCGCGAGGCGGGCGAGGTCGTGCGAGGTCGCCGCCACGAGCCGCAGGTCGATGGTGCGGTCGCGCACGTCGCCCAGGCGGCGGAAGCGCTTGTCTTCGAGCACGGTCAGCAGCTTGGGCTGCACCAGCGGATCGACGTCCCCGATTTCGTCCAGGAATACCGTGCCGCGGTGGGCGACTTCGAGCAGGCCGAGCTTGGTGGTCGCGGCGCCGGTGAACGCGCCCTTCGCGTGCCCGAACAGCTCGGACTCGAGCAGTTCGCGCGACAGGCCGGCGCAGTTCAGGTCGACGAATGCCTCCTTGGCGCGCGGCGAATGCTGGTGCATCCAGCGTGCGATCACGCCCTTGCCGGCGCCCGTCTCGCCGAGGATCAAGACCGGACTTTCCGCCTCCGCCATCTTCAGCGCCTGGTCGGCCAGGCGGCGCATCGTGGCGCTATCGCTGGCGAATGGATCGATCGCCCCGCGCCCACGGCGCGCCTCGTCGGCCAGGTCACGGCGGTGGGCGCGTTCGCGCTCCACCAGCCGCTGCAACAGCACCAGCAGGGCGGGGAGCTCGACTGGCTTCACGAGGAAGTGGTCGGCGCCCTCTTTGATGGCGCGCACGGCGAGGTCGATCGTGCCCTCCCCGGTGAGAATCACCACCGGGAGGTCCGGATCGATCGCCTTGAGGCGCGGCAGCAAGTCGAGCGCGTTGCCATCGGGCAATCCGTAGTCGAGCACCACCGCGTCGGGATGGGCGTCCTTGAACACCGCTTCGGCCGCGGTGCACGTCTCGGCTTCGACGACGTCGTAGTCCTGCAGCTCGAAGAAATCGCGGACGGCGAAGCGGATCCGCTCCTCGTCGTCTACGATCAGGATCTTAGGCTTGGGCACGGGCGGTCTCCGGGGCCTCCTGGGCACGGTCGCCGGCCACCGCCAGGCGGACCGCCGTGCAGGCGCCGCCCTCGGGCCGGTTGCGGGCGACGACTGCGCCGTTGTGCTGCTCGACAATGCGTTGCACGATCGACAACCCCAGCCCCGTGCCGCCGCGCCGCCGCGTGAAGAACGGCTCGAAGATGTGGGGAAGATCGGCGTCCCGGAACCCCGGGCCTTGATCTTCGATCCGCACCTCCACGCAGGGGCCCGTCTCGCCGCTGACCGCCACGGCAGAGACGCTGACGGTGCCGCCCTTGGGCGAATGCTGTAGGGCGTTCGCGATCAGGTTGTGGAACACCTGCTGCATCCGGCTCGCGTCGAGGCGGGCCGGGGGCAGTGTGTCGGGCACGTCGCTCGCCACGGTCACGCCGCCCGCCGCGGCGAGGTCGGCGCAGGTGGCCACCGCGCGCGCCACCACCGGGCCGAGGGCGGTCAGCGCGAGATCGAGCGTGGGCGGCTTGCCGTAGTCCAGCAGGTCGTGCATCAGGCCGCTGAGGCGGGTCACCTCCTGCCGCAGGGTGCTGGTGTAGCGCGCGTAGCCCTCCTGGGCGCCGAAGCGCGCCTCGAAGGCATCGACCGTCGCGGAGATGGCGAAGAGGGGATTGCGAACCTCGTGGGCCACGCCGGCGACGAGCGAACCCAGCGCGGACATCGTCTCGGTGCGCCGCAGCGAGTCCTCGAGGTGCACGAGATCGGTGACGTCGCGCGCGATCGCGATGATGCGATCCTGCTCACCCGAGACCGTGAACGGGCCCGCCGTGAGGTACCAAGAGCGGTGCGCTGCTTCTTCGAGAACCTGTCGCGTTCCGGGAACGCCCGAGCGGTGCACATCCGCCGCGAGCGCGGCCATGGCGCGCCACGGCTCCCCCGCGCCCAGCGAGCTGATGGGCCGGCCGATGCCCTGCTGGTAGGTGTCGAGGCCCGCCAGCGCGCGTGCGGCGGCGTTGAGACGGCGCACCCGGCCGTCGCCGTCGAGAATCAGAATGGGCGATTCGACCGCATCGAACGTGAGAGTCCAGTCCACCGCGCTCGCCATCACCGCATCCTGGAGCCGCCGTTGCTCGTCCTCGGCTTTACGACGCTCGGTGATGTCGGAGAAGGTGACGATCACGTTGCGGACCCGGCCCTCGGCGTCCAGCTGGGGGTCGGCGTTGAACAGCGCCCACGCGCGCTCGCCAGTGGCGAAGCGGTGGTAGGCCAGCACCTGATTGTGGACCGCGAGCCCGGTGCGCACCGCGACGCGAATCGGCCGCTCGTCCTCCGCGTAGGGCGTCCCGTCTTCGCGCAGTGGCACGAGCTCGCGCTGCCAGAACCCCTCCGACAGGACCTGGGCCTCGGTGACGCCAAGCATGTCACGACCGGCGCGGTTGCACAGCAGCACGCGTCCCGAGCCGTCCACCACGGCCACCCCGACGTTCAAGTCCTGCACCAGCCGGCGGAAGCGCTCCTCGCTGTCGCGCAGCGCGTCCAGCGCCAGGTTCTGCTGGGTGACGTCGATGACCGCCCCCAGGGTGTGCGGCACGCCGTCGAGCTCGATCACCTCGAGCGACGCCAGCACGTCCAACGGTGCGCCGGTCTTGGTGCGCATCTTCAGCTCGAGATTCTTGACGCGGCCGTCGGCCCGGAGTTGGGCCACCATCCTGGCGCGGCGCTCCGGCTCGGGCCAGATGACATCTTTGGTGCTCTGCCCGATCACGTCTTCGCGCGCATACCCGGTGGCGGTGCAAAAAGCGTCGTTGACGTCGATCATCAGGCCGTCGTCCAGGCGCGTGATCAAGCTGGGGAGCGGGCTCGAGCGGAAGGCGATCGCGAATTTCTCCTCCGACTTGCTCAGCGCGGCGCCGGCGCGCTGTGCCACGCGGCGGGCCTCATCGAGGAGAATGATGAAAAGGAACGCCGACGTCGCGATGGCGAGGAACTGCGCGACTGCGAGCCCGAGCGTCAGTCCCCACGCCTTGTTGCCCAGCACGAGGTAATCGAAGAAGTGCGCCCCGCTCGCCAGCAGCAGCCAGCCGAGCGGATGGCGTCCCGGCAGACCCGGGCCGCGGATCAGTAGCCAGCCGACCCAGATCAGAAAGGCACCGCGGATCACGGCTTCGGGCAGGTCGCTCCAGGGGAATTGTGACGTGACGGCGGGACCCAGGACGGCCCATCCGATCAACGCGACGGCGAGCGCGGCGAGGGGACCGCGACGCGGCTTGCGATCGAGCAGATCGAGCAAGCCGCCGAACTGCGTGACGGCGCCCAGCGCGCTCAGCGTGGCGGCGAGCAGCGCCGTTGCCTCCGCGCCGGGGAGCAGACGGACGCCCGCCTCGGGGGCGCCGAGCAAACGGGCGATGGCGAACAGCAGCACGTATTGCCGCGGCAGGACGCGCCACCACAGGTAGAGGAATGCCAGCCCGATGGCGAGGTCCTTCAAACCGGACAGCAAGTACGACAGTTGGACGCCGCTCATCGGGAGGGTATTACCAGCGAATCGCCGCGCTGCCCCAGGTGAAACCGGAGCCGAACGCGGTGAGCACGAGCAGATCGCCGCGGCCGAGCCGGTGCTGGTCCAGGGCCTCGTCCAGCGCGATGGGGATCGAGGCGGCGGTCGTGTTGCCGTACTGCTGGATATTCGCGAACACCTGATCGTCGCGCAGCCCGAGCCCTTTCTGCACCATCTCGATGATTCGCAGGTTGGCCTGATGGGGCACGAGCAGCTTGATGTCGGCGGTGGTGAGACGATTGGTCTGCAGCGCCAGCTGCACCGACTCGGGCATCTTCACCGACGCGAACTTGAAGACGTCGCGCCCTTCCATGTGCGGCAGGTGGTATCCCTGATCCAGCAGCTCGTGGCTCACGAACGGGTCGTGCGCCAGGCCGGGACCGTCCACCCACAACTTCTCGGCATGACGGCCGTCCGCAAAGACGTGGGTGGATAAGACGCCGCGCTTGGGGTCGTCGGTGGGTCCGAGGATCACGACGCCCGCGCCGTCGCCGAACAGCACGGCGGTGTCGCGGCCGCGTGTGGTCTTGTCGAGGCCGCGCGAATGGATCTCGGCGCCCACCAGCAGAATGCGCTTGTGCTGGCCCATGCGGATCCAGGCGTCGGCGACCGACAGGCCGTAGATGAACCCCGAGCACTGCGTGCGGACGTCCATCGCCGGGATGTCGCTGAGGCCGAGCTCACGCTGCAGGAACACGCCGTTGCCGGGCTCGAAATGATCGGGTGTGCAGGTGCAGTAGATGATGCAGTCGATCTCCTTGGCGTCGAGACCGGCCTTGGCGAGCGCCTTCTTGGTGGCGTCCCGCGCCAGCGTGGCGCCGGTCTCGCCGGGCGACACCCAATGCCGTTGTTTGATGCCCGAGCGCTGCACGATCCACTCGTCCGACGTCTCCATCAGCTTGGCCAAGTCGTCATTGGTGACGATCTTGGGGGGGACGTGAAAGCCGGTCGCCAGGACTGCGGTTCGGGGCATCGGGTTGCGTGTGAAAAGGGAAGGGAGAAGATTCCGTGTCCGACCGGCGAAAGCAAGGGAGTCATGGACTTACCCATCACCCGCGCGCAATTCGACGCGGTGAAAAACGCCAAACACCTGCCCGACGTCCTCAAGGCGGTGTTGGAGCGGGCCGCCGCCAACAGCGCGGGCTACGTTCTCCATTTGACGTACGAAGAGGCGACCGCGCTGAACGAACTGTGTTCGTGGAACGTGCACACCGATGCGCAGGGCAAAGTGACGCCCGAGTCGAAACTGTTCGACGATCTGGTGCGCGCGATTCTGACTCACCCCGATTTCTAAAGGACGTTTCGTGAATCTCCGCCGGTGGTTCGCCGTGACCCTTCCCCTCTCCCTCGTCCCGCTTCCCCGCCTTGCCGCGCAGAAGCACGCGATCACGATCGACTCCTACCTCGCCTTGAAAAACGTGGGCGACCCGCAGCTCTCGCCCGACGGCCGCTGGGTGGCCTACACGGTGGGGACCGTCTCGCTGCAGGACAACCGCAGCATTGCGCGGATCTGGCTCGCCGAGCTCGCGACCGGGCAGACGCGCGCGCTCACGCAGGGCCCGGGCTCGGACCGCAGCCCACGCTGGGCGCCGGACGGGAAATCGCTGGCGTTCATCTCGAGCCGCCAGGGCGGCCCCCAGATCTGGGTGCTGCAGCTCAGCGGCGGGGAAGCGCAGAAGGTCTCGAGTCTCGCGGACGGCGTGAACGAGTTTGTGTGGACGCCCGACGGCAACGGCTTCGTCGTGGTGAGCGACATCAAGTGGCCCGCCGACCAGGAGATCGACCGCCGCAACGGCGATTTCCCGACCGACGCCGCGATCTGGACCAACTTGCTGTGGCGCCATTGGGACGAGATGCGCGTGGGCAAGCGGCAGCATTTGTTCACCGTGGACCGCGCGAGTGGCGCAGCCCAGGACCTGATTCCCCTGGACCACGACGTGCCCGCCATCGCCACGTCGGGCGACGGCGATTTCGCCGTGGCGCCCGACGGCAAGGAGATCGCGGTCGCCTACCACGGCGACGATGCGGTCGCGGATAACACCAACGTCGACGTCTACGTGATGCACGCCGACGGCTCGGCGCTGCACGCCGTCACCGCCGCCAACAAGGGCGCCGACAACACGCCGCGCTACTCGCCCGACGGCAAGTGGCTCAGCTACCTGTCGATGGCACGCCCGGGCTTCGAGGCGGACCGCGAGCGGCTGATGCTGCTGCCGCGCGCCGGCGGCGCAGCGGTCGAGGTCACCGCGGGGTGGACGCTCTCGGTCAGCTCGTACACCTGGTGCCCCAACGCGACGTGCGTCTATGCGGTGGTCGAAGAGCGGGGTCGCGACAACATCTACCGTATCGACCTGCCGTCCTACCGCCGTACGGCCGTGATCTTCAAGGACGGCGTGAACACAGCGCTCAGCCTGGGCCCCGACGGCAAGACCTTCGTCTATCTGCACCAGAGCAACACCACCCCGAACGAAGTGTGGGTCGCGGGACCCACGGCAGCCGCGCCGCGCCGCCTCAGCCACGTCAACGACGCCGCGCTGGCACAGCTCGACCTGCCGTCGCTCGAGGAATACGGCTTCGTGGGGGCCAAAGGTGACTCGGTGTTCGGGTGGACGCTGAAGCCGCCGGCCTTCGATCCTGCCAAGAAGTACCACGTCGTCTACCTGATCCACGGCGGTCCGCAGGGCGCGTGGACCGATTCCTGGAGCGCGCGCTGGAACTACCAGATGTTCGCGTCGCGCGGCTACGTGGTGGCGGCGGTCAACTTCCACGGCTCCACCGGCTACGGCCAGGACTTCACCGACGCCATCTCGCAGCACTGGGGCGACTACCCCTACGAAGACGTAATGAAAGGGCTGGACGTGGTGACGCGGCTGCCGTACGTCGACTCCACCAAGATGTGCGCGGCGGGCGCGTCGTACGGCGGCTACCTGGTGTACTGGATCGCCGGCCATACCAACCGCTTCACGTGTTTGATCGACCACGACGGCGTGTTCAACATCCCGAGCATGGCGGGGAGCACCGAAGAGCTGTGGTTCGTGCACTGGGAGTTCGGCGGCACGCTCGAGACCTCACGCGCGCTGTACGAGCAGTGGTCGCCCGTGAACTTCGTGAAGAACTGGAAGACGCCAATGCTGATCGTGCATTCGCAGCTCGACTACCGCGTCGATTTGTCGGAGGGCTATCAGGCCTTCACCGCGGCGAAGCGCATGGGCGTGACCGCGAAATTCCTGCACTTTCCCGACGAGGGCCACTGGGTGCTCAAGCCGCGCAACCGCCGCCTGTGGCAAGGCGTGGTCCTCGACTGGCTGGATCAATATCTCAAATGAACTCCCCCTGGCTGAGAACCGCCGCCCGCAGTCTCGTGGCCGCGGTGCCGCTGGCGCTCGTGCTGTTCCTCGTGGTGCCGCGCCACGCCGGCATCGCGTCCGACGCGTTCGACGTGTTCAGTGTCGCATTGCTGTTCACGTTCCTGGGCGCGCTGTTCGACGTGCTGCTGGTCGCCTTGCCGGGCATCACGCAAGGGCTGGGCTGGCTCGTGCGCTTCACCGCCTGGTTCGCGGGGGGCTTGTGGTGTGGGGTCATGGGGCGGTGGTTGTGGTTTCGCTATGCGCGCGATCTCAATGACTTGCCGGGGATGATATGGGGCGGCGTTGCGATGATTCTGATTGAGATGATCATGTTGGTCATCAGGAACAAGAGATTCAGTCTGCAGTGAAGTTGCCAGACGGCAAGTTGCCAGCGGTCACAAGAAACAAGAGGCCAGGGATGTTTTCCTGCCCTCTTGCCACTTGATACTTGGAACCGCTGGCAACTTGCCGTCTGGCAACTTAACTGATCACTGCTTACTCCAGACGTTGTTCTGTCTGCGCACATCCGGATATCTATGATCCGGATCGATCTCCACTTTCACAACATCCGCCGGTATATCCCGCACGTACACATAGCGCGATCCTAGAATCCACACCTCGACCGGTAACAGCACCCGTTCCGTGGCGCCGCCCGCGAAGGTCAGACGCAGATCGACCGGCAGCGGCAGCCCGCCCAGGCTCTCGAGGAATACCGCCGCGCTCTTCGTGCCGGCCGAGTCGACCTTCTGCTGCACCGAGTCCACCGCCTGGTCGACGACGTCGGTGCGGTAGAACCAGCCGCGCCAGAAGAACGACAGGTCCTC
>WNGI01006444.1_pt1 | contig 16534 bp, 19 predicted proteins | sample 5400621 | NCBI WGS metagenome assembly WNGI01 (sample SAMN13153374, study PRJNA577476) | soil metagenome | isolation source: 20 cm soil or saprolite under Garry oak tree replicate 1 | place: USA:California | collected 2016-06-15 | reverse complement strand
CGTGACTGGCAGGATCACGATCTGCGTAGTTGCGATCCGCGGCGGCAGCACAAGGCCGTCGTCATCGCCATGCACCATCACGACTGTGCCAACCAACCGGGTGGTCATCCCCCAGCTTGTGGTCCAGCCGAATTCCTGTTTGCCTTCGCGATTCTGAAATTGAATGCCGCTGGCGCGCGAAAAATTTTGCCCGAGAAAATGCGACGTGCCAGCCTGGATCGCCTTGCGGTCCTGCACCATCGCTTCGATCGACAAGGTCTGCACGGCGCCCGGGAAGCGTTCGCTCTCTGATTTTTCGCCGCTAAAAACTGGAATGGCGAGATGATCGCGTACGAAACGCTCATAAACATCGAGCATTTGCTTGGTCTCGGCACGCGCCTCCGCTTCAGTTTCGTGGACGGTGTGACCCTCCTGCCAAAGAAATTCCGTGGTGCGCAAAAAAAGGCGCGGCCGCATTTCCCAGCGGACAACGTTTGCCCACTGGTTGATCAGAATGGGAAGATCGCGATATGATTGTACCCACTTTGCGTAGCTCGCTCCGATAATCGTTTCCGATGTTGGCCGAACCACCAGTGGCTCGGTCAAGGCGCTCGATGGCCGCAATTTTCCGTTCGCATCGGCTTCGAGCCGACTGTGGGTAACGACGGCACATTCCTTTGCGAAGCCTTCGACGTGCTCGGCTTCCTTCGCGAAATAACTCAGCGGAATGAAAAGGGGGAAGTAGGCATTGCGGTGTCCGGTCGCACGAAACATGGCGTCGAGCTGCCGCTGCATATTTTCCCAGATGCCGTATCCCCACGGGCGGATTACCATGCAGCCGCGCACATCCGAGGGCTCGGCCAGCTCCGCTGCGCGGATAACTTGCTGGTACCATTCCGGAAAATCGTCGGCACGCCGTGGCGTAATTGCGGTCTTCGCCATTGGAATGTTCGATGAAGTCGTCATCGTAAAGAGAAATTAATCACAGCGTTTCACAGAAACTCCATTGGGAAAAACGACCGAAACCTCGACTGCAGAAAACAAACGGAAGGGCAGAGACGGTTCATCACGGTATTGATATTTCGAGCATTTTGAATACCACTTCATTCCGAGTGCTCAACCGTACATTTTTCTTGTTGTCGGTTCGGGAACAATTGTCGATCCAGAATTTGACACTCCGTAGCGTGTCTCGTAGTTTTCGTGCCTTTTCCGCCGCAATGAAAACCTTTTCCGCCAAAGCCAGCGAAGTTCCACGCAAATGGTGGGTAATCGATGCGAAGGACCAGGTGCTCGGTCAAGTCGCGGTAAAGGCGGCCAACTTATTGCGCGGCAAAGAGAAGACGATTTTTACGCCACACGTCGATACGGGCGATTTTGTGGTTATCATTAATGCCGACAAGGTGCGATTAACGGGAAAGAAAGAAGAACAGAAAAGTTACATGAGTTTTTCAGGATACGTGGGTGGTCACAAATCAGAGAATGTCCGGGCGCGACGCGCTCGTCATCCCGAATTGCTCGTCGAGCGGGCCGTGCGGGGAATGATTCCGCACAATCGGCTTGGTCGCGCAGTTTATCGAAAGTTGAAAGTTTATCGCGGCGATTCCCATTCACACGCTGCGCAGCAGCCGATGTTGGTTACGTTGCCCTGACCCAACGATTTTCCATGACACGAACTGAAGAAGTTGTCGCCACCGGTCGCCGTAAAACATCGGTCGCGCGCATTCGCATGGCGCCGGGCACTGGCAAGATCGATATCAACGGTCGCAGCTTTGAAGACTATTTTCCCACCGCGCCATTGCAAAACGTCGTGTTGCAACCGCTCCAAACGGCAAAGCTCGTCAATTCCTATGACCTCTGGATTAACGCGACCGGCGGCGGCGCGACCGGACAGGCCGGCGCAGCGCGGCTCGCGATTTCACGGGCTCTCCTCCAAGTGGACGGGAACCTGCGGAGCACGCTGAAAGCCGAAGGCTTGCTCCGCCGGGATCCGCGGATGAAGGAGCGAAAAAAATCCGGCCAGCCCGGCGCGCGAAAACGTTTCCAGTTCTCGAAACGATAATCGCAAGACAGGCTGAAAAGCCTGTGCTCCGACCTACTTTGGAGTCGGTGCAGCTTTCGGACCAACCGATGCCGCCGGTGTTGGAGCTGGCGCTGCCAAAAATGGCGGGATTGCCGGTGTTCCCTCCAGCTGTGATGGACCACTCGGTTTTAGCAGGCGCAATTGCTGAGCCGCTTCGTTTGCCCAAAAGCTGGCCCGATAGCGGGTTAAGATCGTTTCGCAGACATGGCGTGCTTCCTCGATCCGGTTTTTCGCTCTCAGAATGGGCACTTGCGAAAGCAGCGCCAATGGTGCGTTGAAATTGTTTGGATAAGTCGATGCGACCTGTTGGTACATCGACAGCGCCTCCTCGGTCTTTCCCATCGACTCCAGATTCCCCGCCATTGCCATTTTCGCCGTGCTCACGAATTCGTGATCCGGATTCTTGTTCATGAAAAGCTGAAGGGTGGCGTTCGCTTCCATGAACTTCTTTTCATTGCGCTGCGCTTCGGCAAGCAGAAGGTAAGCAACGCCGCCCGCCGGTGTGTTCGGGTAATCCGCGATCACTTGTTGATAGTCTTGCGCTCCTTTTGCGCTACCTAGCAGGGCCGACGCCGCTGCTGCTCTGCGACTAGAATAAAAGCGATACCCTCCAAATCCTGCAATGGCGAGGAGGACTATGATCAATCCTGCCACGATCGCATTTTTGAATCGCTCCCAAAAGACGCGAGTTTCAAGCACTGCATCTCGGGAAGGAGGCGGAACGGTCGGCATAATTCGATATCGATATGTTGCTCTCGGCAATTCAAACCGAGCGAGCGTCGTCTTATGCCACGCGAAAGTTTCTCGTGCAAGCGCGGTGAGCAACACGTTCGCTTAATCAGGCAACAGCAAGACTCACGCGGTGTTCGCCAAAATGACCATATAGACAATCACGACCGCGGCAGCAGTCAGGACAATGACCGTGATTGCCATTACCATACGCGGGTCGGCCCCGATTTCCCCTCGCTCGATAGCGCGATTGACCACGTGATATCGCCACGCCGCAAAAGCCGTCAACACTCCTCCGAGACCGATCATGCCTTCGCCTAAGGCTGCGGAGATGCCCGTATGACGTAGATGCATTGCTGGACTCATGCCCGAAGACATCTCGCGCATCCAAAGACTAAACCGCGCGATAATGAAGCCCAGGCTCATCACGGCGATGCTGGTGCGCACCCAGGCAAGGAAGGTGCGCTCGTTGGCGAGAATCTAGGACTCGATTCTGTCCGGATGGAGCCGCCCTTTTTCGCTGGGGGATTTTGCCGTTTCGGGAGGCGTAGACATCCATTATCAATTCGTTTCGTGAATGGGACACGGCCTTGCTCGCACCGTCGTGGGACGCGTTAATTCTCATTGCCACCCAAGCGCGACAAATTGTTTTCAAGCGATAGAATCTTTTCCTATGAATGTATTCTGGAACTCTTTTGAAACATTGCTCGGTTTGGGCGTGGAACCGAGAGATTTGACGTTCGTTCAAATCTCTTTGCGCGGGATCATCGTCTTCCTTGCCACATTGGCCATGATCCGGCTCGGGCATAAACGCTCACTCGCACGCAAAACATCGTTCGACGCCGTTCTGCTCGTCATTCTCGCCTCGGTGCTTTCACGCGCCATCAACGGCTCGTCGGCTTTTTTCGCCACTATTGGCGGAGGCGTCGTTCTGGTGCTTCTGCACCGGCTGTTCGCCTACTTCGCGTACCACTCACATCGGTTCGGAATTCTCGTCAAAGGCTCGCCCGACACGATCGTGCGCGACGGCGAATGCGACGTTGCCATGATGCGGCGCAACCATGTCTCAATGCACGATCTGGATGAAGACATGCGCCTCGACGCCCACCTCGATGACCTTTCGAAAGTGCGAATCGCGCGCGTCGAACGCAGCGGCGATATCAGCTTCATTAAAAGGGATCAATAATTTATGCGACCACCCAGCTAGGCGCGATTAACTCCACCCCTGGCTATCGCGAGGCTGCCAAATCTGATTGCCTGCCAACTACATCTCGCCCGTTCAGCGAGCAAGTCCGCCCCGCTTTGCTGAAGTTCAGAATTGGACGTTCAGCGTTAGGTGTTCGACGTTTGCTTCAATGCAACCGCACGACAAACTTTTCATCCCAGGACCGGTCGAGGTCTCGCCAAAAACCTGGGCAGCATTTTCGCGCCCCATGATTGGGCATCGCGGTGAAGATTTTAAAAATCTTTATCGCGCGATTCACTCAAAGCTTCAGACGTCGTTCGGAACAAAGCAGCCGGTATTTCTTTCAACGTCATCGGCGTGGGGCGTAATGGAAGCCTCAATCCGGAATCTGGTTGATCGGGGTGTGCTTTGCTGTATGTGCGGCGCGTTCTCCGACAAATGGTTCGACGTTGCAAACCGTTGCGGCAGGAAGGCCGAACCTCTGCAAGTCGATTGGGGAAAACATATCGATCACAAGGGCGTGGATCGACAACTAGCGACGGGGAAATTCGACACCGTCACTTTGATCCACAACGAAACCTCGACCGGCGTGATGAATCCGCTTGCGGAAATTTGCTACGTCCTGGCGAAATATCCCGACGTCGCACTGATCGTTGATACGGTCTCGTCGTTCTCGGGAGTTAAAATCGACATGGACGCGCTCGGCATCGACGTAATGCTCACTGGGGCGCAAAAAGGGCTCGCCCTTCCGCCGGGCTTTTCCTTGTTCTCCGTTTCGGAAAAAGCATTCGCGCGCACCGAAAAAATCCCAAACCGCGGTTTCTATTTCGATTTCCTCGAATTCAGAAAGCAGCAGGCGGAATGGATGACGCCGAGCACCCCCAGTATCGCGCACATTCACGCATTACAATCAAAGCTGGATGAAATTTTCGAGGAGGGCCTCGACGCACGCTTTGATCGACATGCGCGCACGAATGCACTCGTGCACGACTGGGTCCGCCGAAGCGGGTTTGATTTCTTTGCGGAAGAAGGATTCCGATCAAAAACGCTCACCTGCGTGAAGAACAACAAGGGCGTCGATGTTCGCGCATTTGCGAGGAAACTCCGCGAAAAACATCATCTCGTCATCGACCCCGGCTACGGCAAGATCCAAGGCCAGACCTTCCGCCTCTCGAACATGGGCGACGAAACCGTAGAAACCGTTTCGCACCTGCTCGCGTGCCTCGACGACGTTCTCTAGCGGCCTCTTTCATCACTGCTTATGTCAGCGATTGAAGCTTCTGGCCTGACCAAAATCTATCGGACTTACCGCAAGGAGCGAGGTCTCTGGGGTTCGATCAAAGGTCTGGTAAAGCGACGCCACGATGAAACGCGGGCAGCCGACCAGGTCTCGTTCCAAATTGACGACGGCGAATTTGTCGGGTTTCTCGGCCCAAACGGAGCGGGCAAGACTACCGTGCTCAAAATGCTCTCGGGCTTGCTCAATCCCACCTCGGGTGATGCGCGCGTCCTGGGCTTTGTTCCCTGGGAGCGGCGTAACGAAATGAAGCGTCAGTTCAGCCTGCTCATGGGACAAAAAAATGCCCTCTGGTGGGACCTGCCCGCGCAGGAGTCGCTCGAGCTCAATCGCGCCATCTACGGAATCGATCGCATGCGCTTCAAAAAGGTCGTCGACGGATTATCGGAGCTTCTCGAAGTGCAGGACAAAATGAACGTGATGGTGCGCGAATTGTCCTTAGGCGAACGAATGAAGATGGAGCTTATCTCCGCGCTCATTCATCAGCCGCGCGTTCTTTTTCTCGATGAGCCGACCATCGGACTCGATGTGGTCAGTCAAAAACGCGTCCGCGAATTTTTGCGCATTTACAACGAAGAGCATCGGATCGTCACCCTAACTTTGCCATCGTGTCCTCGTCATTGATCACGGCAAAATCTTCTTCGATGGCCCGCTCGCGGAGATCGTCGATCGCTTTTCCGGGCACAAGATTCTCAGCCTTACTTTCGAAAAGGAGGCGAGGCGCGACTTCTCAGCCTATGGAGACGTGATCGAGCAGACAGCAATGTCGGTGCAACTGAAAGTTCCGCGCGCACAAGTGACGGAAACGTGCCGGAAACTGCTCGAAGCTTGTGACGTCAGCGACATCAACGTTCAAGAAGTGCCGGTCGAAGAAGTAATTCGACAGCTTTTCGGCGAGCGGGCCGCAGGCAAAAGTGGTTCGGAACGAGACGGCCAAGTCTAACTGAAGCTTGGCAAGATACTTTTTTCCATCGCTTCCGCGAAGGTCGGATACCGCGGTACCCAGCCGTGACGGCGCAGTTTTGCATTGCTCACGCGCTTGTTGCTGTCGCCACGCTTACGTTCTGATGTCGACTGTCCCACAGGCGGAGGTGGACGACTTAATCTCTCGGCTAACCAGCGGTAGCATTCGCTCTGTCGAATTGGCTGATCGTCGACCACGTTATAAATTTCGTTTCGCTGTAATTGTCGATCTAACAACAGAAAAAGGGCGGCTGCGATATCGTCTCGGTGCGCCAGATTCACGAATCGATCATTTTTCGGATCGACAACCGCTTTGCCAGAAAGGAAATTGATTAACAATGCCGACCGTCCCGGCCCGTAGATGCCGGCGAGCCGGGCGACGATGCCGCCGCGGGTAAGCACTAAATTTTCGGTCTCAAGCAGTATTTGCCCCGTCTCGCGGGCCGATTTGGTCTCACTTTCCTCGGTTACCCACGATCCGTCTTTTTGCGCGTAGACGCTCGTGCTGCTCGTAAAGAGGATGGTCGACCCAACGAAGCAATCCACAAGATTGCGTGAGCCATTCAAGTAGATCCGGCGATAAATACCGGCATCACCGCCCCGCGAACTGGCGCAGTGGACTAGCACGTCGAACATTCCCGCGCGTGCACAGACCTCGGTACGATCTGCGATATCGACCGCATAAACTGGATACCGCTTGCCCGAAAGTATCGCGGCTGATTCTGGCGAGCGTACCCAGCCTTCCACTTCCCAGCCGCCATCGCAAAAGAGATCCGCAGCCGCCTGCCCGACGTAGCCGCACCCAGCGATCAGAATGCGGGGCATCGACCTGTGCGGTTACGTTGCAGCTGCCGCGATTTCAATGTCTTCAAAGACGCTTTTCTGGATCGCGCGGATTTGTCTCAGACGAATCAATTCCAAAAGCGCGAGAAAAGTGACAACGACTTCGACGCGCGAGACCACCGCATCAAACAAATCTGAAAAGCGAACTGAAGCACCGGCCGCGACCCGTTGCAAAATTTTGTCGATCTTGTCCGAGACACTGAAGCGTTCGCCGAAAATCTCCTGAAGGTCTTGTCGCTCTTCGACTCGTTTGATCACCATTTGAAATGCGTTGATCAGCTGGAAGATCCCAACCTCGCCCAATCGGAGCGGCCCTTCGATAGGTGGAGTTGAGACTCCTTCCCGCGCGAAAATGCGTTGTTGTGCAAGCTCGCGCAGATGCAACTCTGCTGCCGCTTCCTTGAATTTTTTGTATTCGATCAATTGTCGAATCAAATCCCAACGCGGATCATCTTCCTCCACGTCTTCCTCGGGCGGTTGTTGATCTACCGGCAGCAGGCTGCGGCTTTTCAGGTAAATGAGGTTTGCCGCCATAACGATGAACTCGCCGGCAAGTTCAATATTTAATTCTTTAAACGCCTGCAGATATTCGAGGTACTGGCGAGTGATGCGCTCGATCGAAATATCGTAGATATCGATCTCATCCTGTTTGATCAGATAAAGAAGGAGATCGAGCGGTCCTTCGAAAACCTCAAGCTTGACCTTGTAATCGCTTTCCATCGTCGCGCCCCGACTCTAGGCAACCCGACGCGTAAAGTAAACTTGCCGGCGGATTCGCCAGAATCTTAAGCCGGGAATTTTCGGTGAACCCAAACGCTGTTCACGATCCCGAGCCCGAACATGATCATGAGTACGAACGAGCCGCTATAACTGATCAACGGCAACGGCACACCGGTGATTGGTAACATCGAGATCGTCATTCCCACATTCTGAAAAATGTGCGTGAAAATGAGTGCTGTAATTCCAACGACAAGGAGCAGGCCTAATTGATCGGCCGCAAAAAATGCAACGAAGAGACACGTCAGCAGGAGGAAAGCGAACGCGCCAAGGAGAAACATTCCTCCGACAAATCCCCACTGCTCGCCGATCGCGGAGAAAATGTAGTCGTTGTGCACCGCGGTCGCAGGCAGAAAGCCAAGCTCGATTTGCGTGTTTGGGGCCTTGAAGCCTTTGCCCGACCAGCCGCCTGACCCGATCGCAATGAGCGATTGATTGATGGCCCAGGATGCTCCTTGTTTATCGATATCGGGATGGGTAAAGGCGGTGATCCGTTGCTGCTGATACGGCTTTAAGCCCAGATTGATTGCGATCGGGATAAACGCGAGCCCAATAAGAATGATGCAGATCAAATAGCGCAGCGGAAGGCCGCCAACGAACAACAGCGTCAGCAGGACCGGTACCCAAATGATCACTTCGCCCAGATCGGGCTGCATCAAGATCAGGAGACAAGGCGCCCCGGCGATCGCCCCACAGAGCAGCAACCGCAGCATCGGATGCATTTGGCGAAACTGAGTTAAGAACAACGCCAGTACCATGATTCCGGCCACAACAGCAAGCTGTGCAGGCTGAAAGTTAATCGGTCCCAAATGCAGCCAGCTGCGCGCGCCGTAAACTCTCTGTCCGATAAACTTCGTCAAAATCAGAAAGAAGATGCCGGCCAGATACATCGGCAACGCCCCCCAGCGAACCCAGCGATAGTCAATCAGACTCGTAATCATGAACGCGAAAAAGCCCACGGCTACCCAGTTCGCCTGCTTTCGCCAGAAATCTGCTGCGACGGAATCTTCGCGCATATAAGTCGCGCTGTAGATTGCCACGACCCCGAAGATCGCGAGGGCAAGCATATTCGCGACCAGCAACCAATTGAGGCCGAGCAATTTTCGAAGAAAAGGCGTCATGCCGATTTAGCTTGGTGAGGTTCCGACGCTCGCATGGAAAGTAGGATGGAAGCTGCGTTCATACTAAGTTGGAGTCAAGACCAGAGCATGTGTGTTGGCCAAAAAAATCCATCGATCTTTGGCTAAGGCCCAGAGGGCGTGCGAATTACATTCTTCCTTTTCTCAACGGCCAAAATGATCGACATAACTTGTTTGAATTAAGTAACTTGCGAGTTTTCTCTTCAAATTTTAGCGCTTTGCTTGTCACTTGATTAAAGGCCACTAAAATAATTTCCACTTGTTCGTTTTCGAAGGGATTAAGAGGATGGCCAAAAAGACGAAGACAAAACGGAAACTTGCGCACCCAAAGCTACCAATTCAACGGCAGCTGAATTTGCAGCACGAAGGGACGTATTTCGATCTGCGCCCGATTTTTGAGCGATTGAACCAACGGTATTTTCGAGGGCGTCTTCGTGGTTATAAAGTGATGTGGGGGCGGCGGCGAAGACATCGTCCGAGAGAATATTTCGTCTTCGGCACGATCCAGGAGGAAGACCGTGTTATCCGGATCAATCCGTCACTAGATCAACCATTCGTGCCGCTTTGGTTTCTTCAGTACGTGCTTTATCACGAAATGCTGCATTCCGTGGTGCCGGACGAAACCGTTAGGGGCGGTCGCCGCCGCGTGCACACCGACGAATTCAACCGCCGTGAGCGCGAGTTTCCGAGCTATCGACGGGCACGGCGTTGGGAAGACGAAAATCTGTCGCGTTTTTTGCGCTAGACCGCGCTTCAGCGCTTTTCGGTCGCGGGCGGACTGGATCCCCTTTCAGAAGGCGAGGGGGTGGTCGCTACGTTCTTTTTAATCAGGTACCAAAGCGTTGTCGCGAGCAGGAGGGAGATCAACTTCGCGCGCCAGTTTTTCAGGATCAGTCTCTTCATAATTGCCGTGCAACAAAATTTCCGCGATGCGTTGACGAAATGTTTCTGGAGTAAAATTGCGCTCGATTCGGCGCCGGTGACAAATGGAAATGCTGCCGGTCTCCTCCGAAACAATTATTGCTACCGCATCGGATTCTTCGGTGATCCCAAGCCCGGCGCGATGACGCAAGCCAAGGCTTCGATCGAGCGTTTCGCGCTGACTAACAGGGAAAATACAAGCCGCGGCCGCGATCCGTCCATTGCGCAGGATCACTCCCCCATCGTGAAGAGCGGCTTTTGGATGAAAAATCGTCAGGATCAGTTCGACAGAAAAATCGCCATCGATCGTCACGCCAGTCTCTTCATAAACGCGAATCGATGTGTCGCGCTCGATCGCGATGAGCGCACCGAACTGTTTGTTGGCCAGCTGTGTCACCGCCTCAGCCAGATCGTGGACGGTTTCGCGTTTTTCGCTCGTTAGAGAGAAAATTGGATGTCCACCAAGCGCGGCCAGGCCACGGCGCAGCTCCGGCTGAAAAATGACGACCAATGCCACGGCAAGGAAAACTGAAAAGCTTCGGACGATCCAGCCAATCACAACCAGATTGAGCAACTGCGAAATCAACGTCAGCGTCAAAAAAACAATCGCCAGCCCGGTCAATACTTTCGCGCCGCGCGTCCCGCGAAAATAAAGATAGCCGTAGTAGATCGCCACGCTGAGCAAAATGATTTCAAAGGCGCTGCGCCATCCTTTCAGCCAAAGATGGAGAAGTTGCTCAATCATTTCGTCTTCTGAAGGATTGCCTCCGCTACTCGTAACGCGTTTACATTCTCCTCTACGTCGTGCACGCGGAACACATCTGCGCCGCGCGTGCGAAGAAGCGAAGTCAACGCCACGGTTGGCGCGAGTCGATCGCTCTTTGATGAGCCGGTCAGTTTCGAGAGAAAAGACTTACGGGAAACACCGATGACGAGCGGGCGATCGTGCACTCGAACTCGCTCAAGATGCGCGAGCAGCTCGAGATTGTGCTCAAGCGTTTTCCCGAAACCAATTCCCGGATCAAACGCAATCGCCATGGGATCAATGCCGCACTCTAGGGCGCGCGCATATTGTTGTCGAAAAAAATCAGCCACCTCCGAGACGACATCGACATAACGCGGTTCGATCTGCATCGTCTGAGGATTTCCTTGCATGTGCATGATGATGAAGGCCGCCTTGGTTTCGGCAATCATCGGAATCATTTCTCCATCACCTCTTCCCCCGGTGACGTCGTTTACGATGGAGGCGCCTGCGCGCATCGCCGCACCTGCAACCTGGGCCTTTGCAGTATCAATCGAGATAAACGTGTCGATCTTTGCCCGTAATCTTTCAATGACCGGAATTACGCGGTGAATCTCTTCGTCCAATACGACAGGCTCAGCGCCGGGTCGCGTCGATTCGCCACCCACATCAATAATTTGCGCGCCTTCCGCAGCCATTGTCAAGCCATGCTCGACCGCCTTCTCCAATGAAAAAAAATTGCCGCCATCGGAAAACGAATCCGGAGTGACGTTCAAAACGCCCATGATCAGCCGGTGGCCCGAAAGATCGACAATGCGGCCGGCGATTTTCCACTGTCTCGCACACATCACGAGTGAGACTACCACGACGGCTCGATTATTCGAAGCGTTGTGGAACTTTCAAGAGCAGGGACTTGGCACAAGCGCCTCTAGACTTTACTTGTGCCGCGAATAACGCCCCATCAATTCACCTTGCGCTACGACGTGACCTTTCATCGCCGCATCCAGCTGGCCCCGTTTTGCGCCGAAGGGTAAATCCAGCTCGCGGTCGAGCGCGAAAATCTTGAAGTAATAACGATGCGTTCCAGAGGGCGGACACGGTCCGCCGTAGCCAGATTTGCCGAAGTCGTTTGTTCCGTGCACTCCTTTTGGCACGCTTCCTTCCGTAACGGTGCTGGTTTGCGGAGAGAGATTCCAAACCAACCAATGCGTGAATAATCCGCTCGGCGCATCCGGATCATCGACAATCAAGGCGAGGCTCTTTGCCTCTGAAGGAATATCCGCAATCTGCAAGGGCGGGCTGGCATCCGCGCTGTCGCATGTGAATTTTGATGGAATAGTTGCACCTTCTTGAAAAGCAGAACTTGTGATTTTCATCTTAGCTCCTCCCGCGGCAAACGAAGCGATTGTCGCCACGGCAATCGCAAATGCGCCGGCAATAATCGCTTTTTGCATTGTTCGATCTCCGGTTGAAATCTCGTTACATCGCTAACAACCTGACGATATCGTTTCGCTCGTATGACCCAAAACGGACGTAAGATTCGAGAACAAATCCTCGCACTTCTCGCCTCCCCTGACTACCGGCCGCTCGACAAGAGAGAGCTCGCGAAAGCCCTGGGGCGCAAGAGTGGTGTACGCATCGGACTAAATCACGCGCTACGCGAGCTGGAGCGCTCGGGCGAAATCGCGCGCGTCCGCAAGAACCGCTACATTCTGCCAACCGCGGCCGATCTTGTCACCGGCACGCTCCAAATTCATCAGGCTGGATATGGGTTTCTAACCACGGAAAAATCGGGCGAGCCAGACATTTTCATTGCAGCGGAAAATACCGGAACAGCCATGCACGGAGACCGCGTGGTGGCGCGCATCGCCCGCGATGAACCGTACGGACGCACCAAAGGACGACGCGAGGGACGCGTGATCCGAATTTTGGAGCGCGCGCACGATACAATCGTCGGCACGCTGCAGCACTCACGGAATTTTTATTACGTTGTTCCGGATGATCCCCGACTTGTCCACGACGTTTATGTGGGGTCCGCAAAAGATCGGCGGTCACAGACCGCCGCTATAGTGGGCGACAAGGTTGTTGTTCGTCTCGAATCTTGGGAATCGCGCCATGTCAATCCGGAAGGCGAGATCGTCGAAGTGCTTGGACCCGCTTCAGCTCCGGGCGTGGACATGCTATCGATCATGCGCAAATATCATCTGCCGACTGAATTTCCGAATAACGTTTTGGATCAAGCGGATCGGATTCCTGACAAGATCGACGCGCGACAACTCGACGGGCGTGAAGATTTGCGGAAGAAATTTATCGTCACCATTGATCCGGATGACGCGCGGGACTTCGATGACGCGATTGATGTCGAAAAGATCGAGAGCGGCGGTTGGCGTCTCGGCGTGCATATTGCCGATGTTGCCGCTTACGTAGAGCCCAATAGCGCGCTCGACCGCGAAGCGCGCCGCCGCGGAAACAGTGTCTATCTGCCGGACCGCGTTATCCCGATGTTGCCGGAACGTTTAAGTAACGGCGTGTGTAGTCTCAACCCTGGAGTCGATCGGCTCACCCATTCAGTGTTTATTCATTTCGACAAAAACGGAGTCGCGAAAAGTGCGCGCTTTACCCGGAGTGTGATTCGCAGCGCACACCGGCTGACTTACAAGCAGGCCTACGCGATTTTGAAGTCCGCGCCTCACGATCCATTGGGTGAGCAACTGCACGTTGCCTGGGAACTTGCCTCGATACTACGGAGAAAGCGTTTCGAGCACGGCTCGCTTGACCTTGATTTTCCGGAAGTAAAGCTGCGCCTGGATGAAACAGGCAAGCCACTGCGCTTGGAGCGGATCGACAATGACGAATCGCACCAACTGATCGAGGAATACATGCTGGCCGCGAACGAAGCCGTCGCCCGCGAGTTAAAAAAACGCACCGTACCAACCATCTACCGAGTCCATGAAAATCCCGACCCGGAGAAGCTGGCGGAGTATCGCGAGTTCGTGCTTAGTTTTAACTACAAAGTTGGCGACCTGAAGCATCGCGCCGAGGTGCAACGCCTGCTTGTTTCGATTCGCGGAAAACCAGAGGAGCAGGCGCTGAAAATAGGTCTGCTGAAAAGTTTGAAGCGCGCCCGTTACGCGCCACAACCGCTCGGACATTACGGGCTGGCCAAACCCAATTATCTGCATTTCACGAGTCCGATTCGGCGTTATGCCGATCTGGTCGTGCATCGCGCTTTGGCAGACCACAACGGGAAACACCGGGCACGGATCGACATGAGCCAAATCGCGTCGATTTCAGAGCATATTTCAATGACCGAGCGCGTCGCAGCCGAGGCGGAGATTGAGTCCGTCCGGATGAAGAAGCTCGAGTTTTTTCAACGGCAGCTCGACGAGCGCAATCCTCAGGTCTTTCGCGCCGCAATCGTCGATGTGCGCAACTATGGTCTCGTGGTTGAATTGCCGGATGTGCTTATCACTGGTCTCGTCCATGTCTCGTCGTTGACCGACGACTTTTATTTATTCGAGGCAGCACAACGGCGGCTGACTGGGCGACGATCTCGAAAGCGATTCAGCGTCGGCGATGAGGTGCAGGTCTTTGTCGTACGCGTCGACGCATTCAAACGGCAGGTGGATTTCGCGATGGCTTCGGAAGTGGCGATGAAAACCCGCCGAAGCAAAGCCCGGCCCCGTCCCCGCACTGCTTCCCCTAGCGGAAATCGCGCGCTATAAGCGGTTGCACCTATGGCGGACAAAGTCAGTAAACAACCCCAGAACGTCCCCGGACTATGGTACGTGGATAAGAGCTGCGCGCTGTGCCGTCTCTGTCTCGAAGAAGCGCCGAACCTTTTGAACTATACCAGCGACGAGACCGCCGTTTACTTCTCTAAACAACCCGAAACGCCAGAAGAAATGGCCGCCGCAGAGCGCGCCATGGGCGTTTGCCCGACGCTCGCGATCGGAAACGACGGATGATTTGGTATTGCGACGGTCATAGACCGCCGCTACAGAAGTTCTAATGCCTGCACCCACCGTTGCCGCTCCGCCTTATTCGCGGGCGAACCCGTTTCCCGCTAAGCTCGTTGTCAATCGCCGATTAAGCGGCCCGGAGTCCGCAAAGGACACGCGCCATTTTGAAATCGACCTTACTGGATGGGGACTAAGTTACGAAGTCGGCGACTCGGTGGCGGTTTGCGCAATGAACGATCCGCAACTGGTGGATGAAATCATTCACGCGCTCCGTGCGACGGGCGATGAAAAAGTCCCGCGGCCGAAAGGGCCGACAACGACATTGCGCCAAGCGCTGCTGCGAGATTATGGCATCACGCAGCCGACGCCCAAGCTTTTGAAAGCGATGGCCCAACGCGCCAATGCCGCGCCTTTATTGACCGATCTTCTCGATCCGGAGCGCAAACAGGACTTGGAGCGTTATCTTTGGGGCATGGAAGTGATCGATTTTCTCCTCGCACACCCGTCTGCTCACTTCAGACCGGAGGAATTTGTTGGGCTGCTCACGAAGTTGCAGCCACGACTTTATTCAGTCGCCTCGAGCCTAAAGGCGTATCCCGATCAAGTGCATTTTATCGTGGACGTGATCCGCTATGAAAGTCATGGTCGCATCCGCAAAGGGGTTGCCTCGTCTTTCCTCGCGGAACGCGCCAATGACGTGCCCGTGCCGGTTTTTCCCAGTGTGGCGAAACATTTTCATTTGCCTGAAAATCCGGACACTCCAATCATCATGGTGGGACCTGGGACGGGAGTCGCACCGTTTCGCGCGTATTTGCAGGAACGAAAGGCCATCGGAGCGAAAGGAAAAAACTGGCTCTTCTTCGGATCGCAGCATGAGAAATGCGATTTTGCCTACCGCGAAGAATTCGAGGCTTTCAAAAAAGAGGGAATTCTCACACGGCTCGATTGCGCCTGGTCACGCGATCAACCGGAGAAAGTTTACGTGCAACATCGCCTGCTGAAAAACGCAGCCGAGATTTGGAAATGGCTCGACGCGGAAGGGGCGCATTTCTTCGTGTGCGGAGACGCGCGCCGCATGGCCAAGGACGTTGACGCAGCTCTGCGCAAAATCGTGCAAGAGCAAGGCAGCAAGGGTAACGACCAAGCGAACGAGTACGTCGAAAAGCTAAAGAGCGAGAAGCGCTACAAGCGCGACGTGTACTAGGCCGCTTTCGTTGCGAATCCTCAACGCGTGATTCAGGTCAGTCGCCACGACCTTGCACCTCTCTCGCATTGTCCTACCTTTGAAGTTCGATGAATTCCACCGCCGCCTTAATCGATCCGAGAATCACAATGCGCGAGTTGCTGGAAGAGTTTCCGGGCGCGCAGCGAGCGCTGTTTCGCAAATATCATATTGGCGGATGCAGCAGTTGCGGATTCAATCCGGATGAGACGCTGGCGGGCGTTTGCCAGCGTAACGATCCTCTCGATGTCGAGGAGGTAATCGAATATATTGTCGCGAGTGAATCGGCGGAACGCGCCATGCAAATCGAGCCGCGCGAACTGGCGGACCGAATCGCCCGCGGCGAGCAAGTTTACCTTCTCGATGTTCGGACGCGCGAGGAATACCACGCGGTCAAGATCGACAATGCGCAGTTGTTCACGCAGGAATTGATGCAACAGCTTCTAAGCGACTGGTCGCGCGAAAATCTTTTAGTTATTTACGATCATCAGGGCACGCGCAGTTTGGATGCAGCCGCTTATTTCCAGGGACACGGATTCGAAAAAGTCAAAAGCCTGCGTGGCGGCATTGATGCTTGGAGCGTTGATGTCGATCCAAAATTGCGGCGGTACCATTTGGAAGTGGCATCGAAATGACAATTTTTGAAATGAAAGACGACCCGCAATCGAAGATCGAGGAAGCAATCAGGAATCCG
>WNGI01006868.1_pt1 | contig 16539 bp, 24 predicted proteins | sample 5400621 | NCBI WGS metagenome assembly WNGI01 (sample SAMN13153374, study PRJNA577476) | soil metagenome | isolation source: 20 cm soil or saprolite under Garry oak tree replicate 1 | place: USA:California | collected 2016-06-15 | reverse complement strand
CGTTTAAACCCGCGTGGATCACGGATTGATAGCAACGTCCATTTCAACGCAAGAGCGCGCGGCACGATCTCTATCGTGCGATTGCCGTATTGCAACATAGAAAAGTAAGGAACGTCGAGTAGACCCGGTGTAGGAGTGGGAACTGAGTCACGGTATTCCTAGATTCGCGGCCGCATATCTTTTAGTATTGTAAAATGGATTGGTTGGAGACGTACGTACTTGTACAAGTTCGATGGACTCGGAGATGTTTTCAAGAAGGGCGACGCGTTTGTTTGGTGCGACCAAACATTCCCCAACCGCATTTGGCTCTCCTTTGCGCAATGTCCGGTCCCAGGGGCCTTGGGCGTCTATCTAACAACGTGTTCAGCGCACATGTTGCCGAACCGCGTAAAGGCACGCTCATTTTTTCGCTTCCCGCAAGCTCAAAGCTCATAGTTTACTGCTTTGCTAGCAAACAGCACGGAAATCGACTGGAGGGAACCGCGTTAAGGCACGCTCATTTTTTCGCTTCCCGCAAGCTCGAAGCTCATAGTTTACTGCTTTGCTAGCAAACAGCACGGAAATCGACTGGAGGTGGGTCCCCTCGACGAGATCGTACGGTCCGCTGACATCAACTGTCCGTCAATGGACTAGGCAAGCCGCCAGAGCCCAGGGCGAGGGTTGTTTACGATTCCGAGTCTACTGAACACAGCTCGACGATTCAACGCGGAGTAGGTCATTGGTATCCCTCCCCCGAGTCGTGACGACGAATCTGATTATAAAAATAAGACACCGCTAGTTGTGACCGAGTTCGGAAAACGGAACGAACGGGAAGTGAGCCATCATGGTTCCGCACCCGGGTTGGACGAGGTCTGGATATATTCACCGTCGACGAGCAATGCTCGCGGCGTGGAAGAGGTGGAAGAAATGGTAGCTGGACAATTAGCATCCTCAATAGATTCCCTAACAGTTATCGATGTTCCGACATCCAAAGCGCGCCCAAAGGTTTGTTAATCATTTTACATTGTTATATAACCCTGACATGTTCGTATTTCTCATAGTGTGCGCGATGCGGTAGAATGAGGTCAATTATTGTGTGCGAGCCTATCTCTGGTAGCAAAAAGTGCGCAAAGTGCTACCAGGATCGTCGAGCCTGTTCTTGGGCAGCTGACGTCAATGCTTCCGAGTCTGAGATATCTGACTTTGAAGAAGAGTTGGATGAACTGGAAAAAGATGAAAAGCTCAATCCACATGGCTATCCCGGGCAAATTAATGGAAAGGTAGGCATACCCTGCCCGAGTTTATTCTGTTGACTTATGCACCATTCAGTGCTTGCGATGCGCGTCATTTCGTAATAACCCCGTCTGCGAACGGTCAGACGATCCTTTTGATTTGAAATGCAAGAGGTGCCGTCGTGACAAGCAGTCATGTTCATTCGCATGGTACAGCGGGAAATGGAGGACTACGAGCAAAGTCACAGCCGAAGAAGACAGTGAGGACTGGATAGACAGTGATTCGGAACAAGAAGCAAAGCAATCTGAGGTCAAAAGGGGGGTTTCAGAAGGCGCGCGCGTGCAGGAGAATGGCACGGAAGAACAGAGGCCAGATGCACACAGTGCAAAGGGCAAGGAGAAGGAGAAGCCGATAGTCGTAGAGAGAACGATGGAGAAGTCCCCGGGAAAAGCAGACAAACCACAAGAGAAAGGGAAGGAGAGGGAAAGAGAGAGACCAAAGGAGAAAGAGAAGAGCGACGAGACAGAGAAACGGGAAGGCAAGGCCGACTCGAGCGTTGAAGACTTCCTTCGCGCCATAACACGGAGAACCGCATCCACCATGGACCGTGGTCCCGGCGCCAGCGGCAACGACACTCTCTCATTACTACTTTCTATGCTCAATGACAGGGAGGTGCGCATTATTGCAAAGTGCGGAACGCACTCTAACGAAGGCCATAGCCTGGCCCAGGATCTTCTATCGCGTCTGTCGTAGACGCAACAACTATCGATCTTCTGTGCAATCTATTATACCCTGAAGACTACGTCAGCGTTGCCACACGGCTTAGCGAGATCTCAGACGTCCTGAATGTGTTGGATTTTATTCTTCCTCTGCTTCGCGATGGTCGCTTAACAAATCTGGATGCAACTACCGACTTCAACCGAAGGGCAAGACGGCTGATGTTCAAAATCATATCTATGAACCCTGTGATACCACGATCCTTGATTGTGACTGAAGTTACAGTACCGGCCAAGCGCGATTACATTGGTGGTGGTGCATACGGCGGCGTTTGCAAGGGCGGATTACGCGGGGAGATCGTTGCGCTGAAAGTATTATACAGAACCGGTGACAATGTTGTAAGTCCCTCCCGCCCTTGCCCAGTTTTATCGTTGACGTTTGTACCAATAGGCGTTCTGTCGAGAGGCATTGATGTGGGCAACGCTCAAGCACGAGTTCGTACTATCATTCCTTGGAATTTATAAACAACAAGAGGAAATGTTCTTTATTTCGCCTTATATGGAGAATGGCACGCTGGCCCAATGGCGGAAGAATGCAAATCCATCTGTTAACGAGACAAGGGAACGTGTATGGCTTTTTGTTTTTCTGCTCTTTGTTGATACTCACCCCCGACGAAGATACTAGAAGTGGCCCAAGGCATGGAATACATTCACTCAGAAGGCGTTGTTCACGGCGACCTACGAGGGGTATTCCAACTGAAGCATATATTTTGAAATGTTGACACCCTTTCCTCAGGATAATGTCCTCTTGGATGCCAATCTTCATGTTCAAATTGCAGATTTCGGATTAACCCGACTCTTGGACGCTACGAATACCCAATCGGGAGCAAAACATCTCAACTTTTCAGCCCCGGAGCTATTCGGATTTGATGATGCCGACGACCCCTCAGCCGTTGTGCCAGCCAGAACGCAAATGTCAGATGTGTACGCATTTGGATGTCTTTATTATGAGGCAAGTCATAAAAACATACTGAAACCCTTGCTGATTTGGCCAGATCTATTATGATAATATACCTTTTGCTGGTAGGACAGAAGGACAGATCATAACCCTTGTCATTCGAGATAAACGTCCGGATCGACTAGATGAACCACCTTTGAGTGATAGGGCATGGGAGGTGATTCAGGGGTGCTGGGCGAGGGAACCATGGAAACGACCGAGAATGAAAGCTGTCATTGAAAGCTTGATTTCGTCTTCTGCCTCTGGGCCTGGGGCAGGCTATGCCGGGAGGCAAAGTATGGGCTCGTTCTCCGCGTCTCAGGCTCATGCCCATATGGGCAATGAGACGTCCGCGCATTTGGGACAGGGTAGGTCGCTATCGAAGTCGCTGAAGGGAACCGGCGCGCTTGGCAAGGTGTTATCTTTCCGCCACCAATCATCGCTGAAGAGGGGAAAGATACCTAGGGATAGACTGGAGGCGAGAATGAAGTTAGGGAGCAGCTCCGAGTCGGACGTGTCGAGCAGGGCAAGCATGAGTAGCGATGAGAACGATAAGGCAAACTTTCTGTATTAGACCTCGATACTGCCTCTCTTGCTTCTATAGGTATGCAAATAGCTTCAACTTTAATCAGTAGTTATTGATGACCCATCAATGCATCAACGGGCACGAGTCCAACCGCCGCAACAATAGGAGAACGGCCGGATCCCTTTACGGGAAATGTCACGGTATGTCAGACTCCTGATTCCAGCGACACTTCATCCCGCTAGCAGTGTTCTCCCGCGGGTACGGGTAGTGCGGGTGCCGCTGCCGCATCGCAGCTTGAAGGGGTCACTCACTGTTCTCGCCCTCTCTCTGCTTTTGCTTCCTTCATGTGCGCCCTTTGAGTCATAGGGGGATAAAGGGATCTTCTGGGCGTACAAGTTGAGTGCCGCTCTCCTCCGCGTTTCCCACCAAATTCTGACTCCAATCAAACCAGCATGGCTGCCCGCTACTCACAAACTATCTTTCTGCAGCTCTTGTTCAGAGCTGGATATGTCGTCGCACAGCGGGTCATTGAGAAAAAGGAGGCTTCTGTGGGCACGATGTATATTCTGAAGTTACCCTACTGGCCAGCTCTCGACTGACGACGACTCCGTAGAAATTTGCGAGAACGGCTAGATTGATGTTTTACGGAGGTGGGTAGAGTTCAATGAGATTGATTACCTTCGTCGCGCTAACGCGCTAACTTGGACGAAAGATGTGTTGTTCAGACTGCTTATAATGACCTGGTATGGGTTTTTGCATCGAATCAAGCTTGCGGGTTCAACGGGGGGTGGCGTATTGGGTGAGTGTTTACATTATGACTCGAGGGCTCGTTCGTGCTCATTTGGTTGGCGTGATCTAATCAGCGCTATGAACAAGCTCAACTCTTGACTAATCGCCGATGCGAAGTACAAAGAAGTACATAGCACCGAAATCTCCCACCCAGGAAACCGAATACGTGCAAAATTCTGAATTCGCCTTGCTCTCCGGACCCATCGAAGCTGGTTACGTTGTGCAGACCACCGTCTGACCCACTTCAAGCCGAACGCCATTGATTATATTTATCGATGAGAACTTCTGCTACGGCCCGGAGTAACTTATAGAGGACCGCCGCCGCCACCGCGCCATCCTAAAAATTTTCATCGTCAAGCGCCCTGGGCAGAAGTCTGGAATAACCGTGTCCCAGCATGAACGTTAAACTTTAAGGCAATCCACTCAGCTCACTCCAGTATACATGAAGAGGACGTATTACATTTGTACGACGAGCTACTCAACTTCTTTGCTGATAACTACATCGCTATCAAACTTTCCAACATTCTGTTCTGCCCACGCCAGCGCATTTGTCACGACTCCTTTCATTATTTGTGTCATGTTGTATTCCCCCAAGTCCTCCTTCGAAACCCACGCGTAGTTTTGATGCTCTTCCGGATTGAGTGTGACCTCAATTACATCGGTACAGCCGAAGGGTGCTACTTGCGCCACGAAATTAAGCTCGATGGTCGTCCTTGCGGTTGCTGTTGGGATAGCACCCTCTCCCGCGGCAAGGATTTTTTCGATGGAGTACTCGAAAGGCGAAATTTCTCCAACAATATTGCTCACGGTCAGGCCCGTCTCCTCCGCAACTTCCCTAACCGCAGCGTCCAGGATCGTTATATCAGAATCCTCAACATTGCTAAAGCAATACATCAGGGCACACAAAGATGGAGGCGATACTCAGAGCTGACCCGCCAGGAAGCTCATAGAAGCCGGGATAAACCTTTTCATGGGCAGCACGCTGCACGACGAGGATTTGCAAAGGCTTGACGGCGGAAACCAAAGGGTGGATAATGGCGACACCAACAACCAATTTATCAAAGGGGGTTCCGACGGATGCAGCATGCTCTAGGAATGCAGAACGGGATATGAGATGAGCTACAAGCGAGGGGTGTGTGATAAGCGGCATTGTGGGCTGAGAGTCGCAGTGGGGATCCCGGAGTTGTAGAGGTGCCGGCGGGGATCAGGAAGTGAAGTTCTAGTCTGTTCGACAAATGGATCAAGTACACTCAGAAGGTTCCTTGACTTTCCCAACGCAAAAAAAAGTTTGAACCTGCATGCATCACGGATTTGATATCAATGTCCGTCTCAACGCAAGAGCGCGCGGCACGATCTCTGTTGTGCGATTGCAACATAAAAAAGTGAGGAAGGTGGGGTAGGAGTGGGAACTGAGTGTTCCTAGATTCACAGCCACGCATATTTTAGTTTTGTAAAATGGATTGGTTGGGGACGTATAAGATGCTCGACAGAGATGTTTTGTTTCAAGGCCCGACGCGTTTGTTTGGTTGCGACCAAGCATTCCCTTGTGACAACAGCTCTATCATCTCAACCAGGCCGCGAAACGGCATTTGGACATGTGTTATTGAACGCACAGCCATAAAAACAATAATGAGGAAACCTTGAATCGCTCCAAAACGAGTCTGCCTCCTGAACTAGGGTCAATGGAAATTTCAGATTTCAGATTCACAGCACTTGCCCGATTTATCACTGGCAGTGTTGCCATAGTTATTGATGACGCATCAGCGGGCATCAAAACATCACCAGCCCAAGTTCAACTTCTGAGAACAATACTTGGCTATACTTGGGCAAACAACTAGGTCAACAAAATACCCATGGACCTACAAACGTCCATGTGTCCGTCTGCCTTTGAAGTCAGAAAGGGGAGCTGTCACTGAGAGAACAATGCTGGACGGCGGTCCTTGTGCCACTCCGGCTGTTGCCTCTTTCGCATGCTACATGACATCGGTAAAGGAAAACTACGTAAGGGCGACGGAGGTCTTATAGGCGATGGGAGAGTATCTTTAGAATGTGAGTGGGCCTTATTGTACGCTGTCAGAATCTACCGCGCGTCAAGTCGTAACTATCACAAAGGACTGTACGCCTCATATATTTGTAATAAAACGGTTCGTCAAGTTAATATCACGAGCCGAATCTATGTGACACATCTCGATCATCATGCATCAATCGACTACCACGGCAGAACCAACCTGTGAACCCTCCATGCTGTCTGGACCCGAATATGCCGGAGAATACGCTTGCGAGCTCTCCGCGAGTTCTGGTCGAAAGACGCATCTTCGCATCTGACCTCGTCCAGATGAGACGGCCTATTGATCCATTGTTCTTGAAATTGAATAACGTGTTCCCCGCTGTAAAACTTGACCACGAGCCAAGTATCAGATGTCCAGTCGTCCTCTCCTTGCTCTTTTATTTTGCGGCGCGCCGTTTGAAGCCACGGTTCTTGAGGCATCCAATGGGTTAATGCGCCAAATGCTTTCTTGGCATCTTCGCCAAGCTCGGAGGGCAATGGCCCGATTTTCATGGGCCATGAAGGAGATGGGGCCACGCTCTCGCCATCTGTGAACCATCTTCGAAGCCTCTGTAGCTCCTTGCGCTGGGCATCCTCGATTACGCCACTTTTTTTCCTTCCGAGCTTACCCGAGATCCGTAATGAAGGGAAGAAGCTCCTCTTTCGGGTTACTTTCGACCTTTCTGGATTTCCTTCATAACAATCTTGCGACGAGAGAGATCCCCGTGAACTATTTATCGTGGATAGCCTGGAGTGTCTCCTTAACGATATTTATTTCCATTTTAGTAGAGGGTAAGAGCAATAGTTAAAAGTAGCGTACTTTTGATATGGTGTATGAGTGCTTCGGATGCACGCCACTGGCTTTCCGCCATATTCAAAAAGCAGGATAGATTTTGGTTGTCATTTTCCGTCCTTTGGAAGAGGCCGTAGATTTTCTGAATCATGACATTCCGCTCTCGCATCCGTTTTCCTTACATGCCGCTCATGCATACTGTTGGTGCCGCTTGTGGAGGCAGCATTTGCCATTTACGGGCCAGAGTGGGGTGCTGGGCAGTTGGGGTTTGAATGTCGGCGTCTGCACTTAAACCAGTTCTGCCGCCAGAAGCAACAGACCCGGTGTCGACGTCGTCATCACATCTACGCGGTCGTGGAAGCTGCGCGTGAGGAACGCGACCAGGACCGCCACCCGTCGTCATGATCAGGTCAGAAGGCGAAAATGGGGCCCACCTTGACTGTCGTATTGCTGGGAGTTATACAGATACCATGCGCGCTGGAAAGGTGAAGTGAACACGTGCGTGGCGCTAGAGGCTGGAGCAAGATTGTTTGGTGGCCCTGGGCGTGCTAAGCCAAATTCAGGCCAACCTTTCAGGTTTGAAGACCATACCAGGTTCAGACTTTTGAACCCCTGGATATGGTACGTTACTAAGGTATATTAACATACATGCAACGTAGGTATATACGACATGGTATCTTGTGATAAAGTGACAATATAATATGAACTTGAATTAGTAAATGCGTCCATGAATGATGTCGTCATCCGCTGGTGGAAATCTAGCGGATGGGGAAGTTGGGGGGCTTTCCCATTGATTCGGCGGGTCATAACTTCCGTCAAGAAGATAGCCGAGATGCTCGAACTCTCGCTGACGAGATCGTTTACCGGCCTTGACTTTCGCCATGTCAAAGTCGATTATGGTTGCTCGACCTTGGTCATCCATCATCAAATTGTTGGGACGAACATCGTAATGGCGAACACCGGCTTGGTGTATTTCCCTCATCGCTGTTATGAACGCTTCCCTGACAAATTGTGAGCGTGAAAAGGATGCAAGAGTACGTTCTATGCCCACTTTTGTTCTTCTGTCAAGCTGACCTGGCCATGTTCTGTGTAGTGCGGTTGCTCGGCCAAACTCGTCCCTGCATGGCTCATGGCGAGAACGGTAGCTTCATTCGCTGCATCTTCAAAAAGGCCATATACAGAGGCGACGTGATTGACCTTGTTGACCATCATGTATCGATATACAGCGTATTCATGACGTAGCTTCTCTCGTTCTTTATTCCCAAGTGCGATTTTGACGACTGCTTCACAACTATAAACCCGACAATCGCTTGCCTGAACCTCAATCTTGGCATCGTGGACCTTTCCTGTAGCTCCTTCTGCTACTTCTGACGTTAGCGTCAAACGGAAGTAGTCCTCGGGACGGTACTTTCGCTCCTTTCTATTAGTAAAACGTGGCTGGCCATCTGATAAACGGCCGACGCGATGTAGGACAGCGGGCGCTGGAGAGTTGAACACTCCATATCTGAACCAGAGGAGTACCACATCCCTGTAATCCGTTTCGCGGAGTACTATCTAATACAGAGATTAGAGGTTTACTAAAAAAGACATAGAATATATTCGCCACCGATTCCATATCTTCAGCAGACTCTTGGCACGTTTGCTCTCCGGAGGTCGTAAGCCTAGTCCTAGGCCTCTTGGAATCGCGGTTCGCATTTGCGTATTCCGTGTCATTTGATCGCTTCCTTTTAGTCTTAGTTGTGCTCTCGGCCTTGAGTTCAACTCTGGGACGTATCCGATCAAGTGCATCTCGTAAGATTGCCATGTATAAACCAATTTGTATCTGACCATAACCAGGATCAAAACATTCAGAAATGTCTATCAAATCTGAAAGAAACAGTGTCTGACTATCGCGATGTCGAAATCCGATGCGTTCGTAATTGCCGCAATTGAAGACAATCAACGTAGCATCGTATTGTACAGCGCGAGTCCAGGCCTGCAGTTAACCATGAGAAGGTGTAATCCTCATAATTTCAGCACCTACGTGTTGAATAAATAGAAGAGAATTGGGGTGCGAGACTTTGGTAGGCTTCACATTCAACGTAGGCCATGCCTTGACCTTTGTTCGACCCGTCTGGCCTCTCAGTCGCGTGCTTGAAACGGATTCCGACCGCCCTTCCCTTCGAGGGCTGAGACGAGCACTGCGACGAGTCGTGTGCATCGGGGTACAACGTGCCATGATACAAGGAAGTGATTTGATAGTTGCTAATGAGTCGGGCAGTGGGTATGGCAGGACATTCTGTGACGCGACAAAACCAACGGTGGGGCATTGTAGCAAAGGTAACCTGCTCCGTTTTGCAAGCACACCCATATCTCTGAATAAATCTTCCACCTTTATCGACGGAACATGAAACTGGAAGGCGGCCAATGTTCTAAATCTGTCCGATATTGCACGAATGTCTTGGCAAAGATCGTCCTTGAGGCACGACGAGATTGCCTTAGAGATCATCAACTCTCCCGTTTCATGATGATGGAAGACCTGTAAAATATAATTGTCGATCATCGCGGGACGTTGACCACGTTCGAGTTCGGAACCTTCGCAAAAATCTAGAATTTTGTACCATGCTTCTCCAAAAGGATATAATGCGATAGTTGAAGCAACAGGAGCGCAATTCTTGTAAGAAGTGCGAGAATAGAATTGAGCAACGGATTCAGCATCCCAGATCGTCGTGCGCGGCGGATAAGTTCTTCTGTTATTCTCCGTGACGAAACAACAGCCTTCATTTCTGAGAAAGGGAAGGGGTTGACTCCTGCTCTTAAGAGTTATCAGTTCGTCCTCGACAAGTTTGGAAAGTTCGAGAGACAAGGATGGAGCTGCTTTGATATGTCTCAGGCAAAGGCGGGAATCCAGGTGCCGGCCATAGAATACGTTTGGATATGAGAAGGCGATACCTGGTTCCTCTGAAAGTGTAGTCGTAGGAGGGTTATAATCGAAGAGAGCGGCTATTTCCTCGTAGACCTTCTGGCGTGCCATAAGGTTTTTTGGGCACTTCTATTCGGAAAAAAAAAAAAAGGTTTTGTGGAAACTAGTAAATGTCATAACAAGTATATACAGAGGTTCACATCCATAAACGTTAAACAATCAATTAATCAATGATCATTAATCACGGCTGCGCTGAGTAATCATGCTGCCTTGTAAACCATACATACAGTCTCCCTTAGATAGGCAGGTCTCTGATTCCATAGCTCTTCGAATTCCCTCAAGCAGCGTGCCGTTGGCGGGAATTTTGTCCACCCCGTGACCTCTTTGAATACTCGAGTCGCACTGGTCGACACGGGGTTTGTAATAGGGCCGAGATGAATTGATGTTCCCCAATTTCTTGGACGTTTTGCACGGCGTTTATCAGTCTTCTCGGCCGAAGAACGTACACATTTGCTTAACCCCACTAAAAAGACATCTGACTCGATGTCATCTTCACCACGTGCGATCACAACACTTTTCTCGTCTATTTTCCCGTATTCATAACGTCGCTCGTTCATATAGTGTTTGGTTCTGTTCAGGCTTTCCCTGTTTCTTGTCTAAGTGCCTCATCCGTAAGAAACACATTTCTCGTACCATTGATCACTTGACAATTGGCCAGAACATTGATACCAAGGCTTTCCCAAATATTGCAATAACAAGACAGCGTGTGGCTCATCTTTGTCCGGAGAACCCACGAAAAAACCATACATACGAGCAATTTTACACACTTGGGGGTCTCCGCTGAGCGAGCGATATGCAGAGGACTCCTCTGAAAGTATGCGTGTGGCGTACTTTCCACGCGCAGTCTTGACGACGACGCAATCTTCAAAAGTTTTCCCTGACAATCCCACGGTGCCCACAAAAATGTTCCAGTCATCGCTAGCCCTAGTCCGTATAGTCAAACGATGGGATTCCACAAGTTGCTCCTCTGGACTACGCTTGTACAAGTTCCAGTGCCTGTAGGGTACAGGATCGGCACCTTTCTCGGGGAACAGGCAGAGTTCTCGACAGTTCGATAGCACCTCTTCGATATCAATTGGGCCTAACTCTATGTCAGGAGCCTTGATGCGACGATGTCCTACATATGCTGTCCATGAGGAAGGGAGGACGTTGGCAGCTTTGCTTGCGTTCAGTAGCGCCGCGCGATCTATGGCGTCTTGAATTGCAGCAATAAAAAGACCGACGTGGATCTGAAAATAGCCGGGATCGGCAGTGACAATGAGGTCACTTAGATAGAGCGTTCTGTTTCCACGGTCACGAACAACGATAATTTCAAAGTTTCCGCTGTTGAGAACCAGGAATGTTGCATCATACTTAACCATTTCAGACCATATTTACGTATCAAGTCAGTTAGATCAACAGATGCATTAATGCGCTTTTCACCTGTTGTATCATATGCTTGGCTGATACCGTGTGATTATTGCGGTGTATGTCAAGCGCCCGAGATGTGCCGAGTGAACATCCAACGTCAGTCTTTCTCCAATCTCTAGCGGTCAATCGAATGACAGGATTCTCCGCATCGAACCCGGTTGGGTGGCCGGTCACTGGGGCGTTGAGCCTGGCATGCGAACAACGCTCGTCACATTCCTTCCAGCAAACGTCGTCATGACATGTCTGCTCCAGTAGTGCAGTCAAATGTTGAAAAGTTCCAGACGTGAGGCTTTTGAACTCGTAAAGTACGATATCGGGGAAATACTTCGCGACATCGTTCAACTTCTCTGGGTAGGGATTGTCACAAATGCGACATCTAAGATCATCAAGAACGGCACTTTGTCTTCTCTTTCGGCCTGATGGCTTTTCTGTTATCTTGGTACACGGACAGTCGTGCGAGTTGTCTTCCGGTGGAAAGATATCGAGATTTATGCGTAAGCTCGCATCCGGAATAGCCTTGGTTTGCTTCTGGTCTATCGTCCATTCTATATACCTTGGTTTCCACGAGGGCGTCTCAAACGCAAGTGCTGAAGCTATAGGTAGGATCGCTTCTCCCATTGTTTTCGCATAATCAAAGAGGATCGCTCTCTCTGATCTGACAACTTTCTTGCTCTCAAGGGTGTTGCGTACATGATCGAAGTCGGTTTCTTCACATTCAGGAGGCATGCCTAGCTTTCCTTTGTATCCCTCGTAGCGCCTTTTTGCCACTTCTGCGAGCTGCGCTGATATATCGGAGCAATAGGCGACTTTCGCCGGCCTCAAATTCGTGTCAAGGTGCTTATCATAGGGTCCTGGTTCGCGAGTTGAACTGCTTGGTGTATGATCAACTGCACGTTTATAGGGTCCGCCCAACCCTAGCCTGAAAATCTTCTGCATGTTGTCAAGGCCATCCGGCTCAGGAGCCGAAACCTTGTCATCGTCAGATACAATGCATTTATTAACCACTCCTGTTAGATGGTACCAATATTAAGTGCTGCTTCATGCGTACGTCATGTGGCCACTTACCTAATGCCGCTCTGCTTTTACGATCGACGCGTTTACCAGAAGTAGGAATTTTCTTTTCCCGAGGCGTCGGTATACCAGAACTTGGATTTGTCTCGTCGGCGAATCCTTTCCTCGTCGCGAGAATACTGCCAATCGCAGACCGGAGTGTTTGAACAACTAGGTGAATACTCCCAAAAATGAGAAGTAGGATGAACCGCGTCAATGAAACCAGAGGCATGCACGAAGTCGTTAAAAGCGACAATTATCAAATTGAAGGTTTTATGCGTCTCGCAGCATCCATCAGGCACAATAGTACCGGGGTAGCTAGCTCCACCTTCAGAGGTGAGAGACAAATCGCGAAACCATGGATACTGTGTGTGTGCGTGTCATTTTGCAACATAGCCGTGAATACATAACAGAAACGAGAAACCCACTCTTTGGCAGCCCTTGAAATATCTGGTAACTTATTATGGGCCTACGTACAGCACTGGAGCCTGATTAAGATTAGTCAATGTTGTGGTAACATGATAGCATCCGTCAATCACTGGACAATATTCAGCTGTACATCTAGACATCAGAAATACTCATGGACCTACAAACATTCACATTCTGCCAAATTCGGATGCTGCTGGCACCAACAATAGTTCTATTATGCGATTCGACGTGATCATGGCAACTCGTCACAGCGCTTAGGATGCCGCCCGTTAAAAAAATCTAGACATGACTTTCCGTACAGATTAATCGTGTGGTTGAACTTGTGTTGAACGAAGTTGCCATGCAGGTGGATATTGTTGATCAAATCAAAAGAGTGACTGTCACAAAGCCAGTCGAAGAAACCATGGCAACTACTAGTAGAACATGACGATGATCCGCCAAGGAGCGCAAATGACAAATTATTTCACGCACGCGAGGAACACTGCATCCGGTCAAAAGGAACTTCCAATTGGAGCTGCAACTCCGTCCGGCCGTCTTGAGTTCAGAACTCAACGGCGCACGTTTCACGGATATAATGACATGAGCTTAGCAGTTCAATTCAGTTTGGATGTCAAACACGGATAGATACTAGTAGCGGTGCTGCCGCCATCTCGAGCTTTGCTCCGATGGATAAATTGTTCTATAGTTAGAGTTAATACCAATCAGGCATGTAACTACATTGCTTGCGACATTTGTAGCGTCATCTTCATGCTTTGTTACTGGTAACTGATCGCCTTGAAAACCTCTCTCTCAGTTGCCTCTCCACTCTTTCGTTCCAACCATAAGTCAACGCGTTCGCTAGACCTACTAGCTGTGAAGTCGCCTGCAGATACTGCATTACAGTGCTTGAATGCCCAGTTGCCTCAATCAACCGATTGGCAATACCAGGAAGCCATAGTATGATATACGCCAATGGGTACGCGTTGAGGAGGAGCGCTCTGTGAACCGTCAAGTATTGGGTATCTGCGGACAAATCGCCACCCGCTCGGCTTGCTCGCAGGCCTGATATGCGCGAGAACCAATGAAGCGCGCGACAGGGCTTATCTTGTCGGATCAAGGTGACCGAGGACGTGGATGACCTGCTGTCTTGCTGTTCGCCCACGTCAACAGCCTGAATCGATGCCTCTGATATAGGAGGACCTGGAGTCGAACCTCTGTAGGATTCGCAATAAGCGGGGGGAGAAACGGCGTTCCACCGTGGTATACTCTCTGCCACCATTCGATAGTGCCGCCGAAGATGGACATCCTTTATATTGAATCGTTAAAGATTGTGACGCAAGACAACTATTTGGAATTCGTACTAGATAGAGGTAGAGTCCAATCTAGTTGGTATTAGTATGAAAGTTGTCCGCGGGGAACTCAGGCATACCTCTATGATAATGAACAAGAAGCGCCAGCCTTGAGTAAGCGCATAACGAAGATACTTTGGATTTTCTTTTATCCAGCACCTGTCAATAAATGCAGATTTCTCAGTTCTGTACCGCGTGAACGACAAAAGAGATTTACCAGCTTCCCGTGACTGGGCCATACCATTCCATCCCTAAGGCCAGGAACCCTGTGTTAAGAAATAAGTTTCAGTATTTTTCGGTGCGTGCAGTGCATCGTACCTGTGAAAAGGGGAAAAACCCATATAGAACAACTAAGTAACGCTATTCGCTCGTATTGCCATTTTCCTTGCGAGAACGTTGATTGACCTGTCCCCCTAGTGATTGTATATACCGTAGTTATCGTAATTGCCAGAATAGAGCAATCGGTAGCCTTTCATCGTGTCAAATCAATCAGCGAATTTCCATGTATTGAATTACCTGAGAGGTAACCTGGCCGGCAAAGCCATTGAAAACGCACGCAGGGCCCGGATCTAGATTTATCCTATGTAACAGGACGTATGAGTCGATAACAATGTTGTTTAGAGCATGAAGAAAGTCTACAATTCTGTCAGCCTAGTCGTGATATAGCAAAGCATGAGTGGACGTCTACCGGACATTGTAAGGTTGAGAATCAAGATATGGCGGAAATGGCCGTCGAATGGTAAGATAGCGTAGCACACCAACACGAATGCAGAGCCGTTGAAAGACAAGAAGCTCGCACCGGCCGTTAACGCAATCTGGACCGTTGATGCTTGGGTCATGAATAAATGCCGTTAGCAACGAAATGAATGGGTCCAAGGGTATGTTGAGAGAGAAACTGGATAGAGAGCGTAGAAAAGGAAAACCAAGGCACAGCGGCCCAGTCATCTTCGGGGTTTCCGATACAGCAGCAACTGTGGCAAATGTTGACAGACCCAGACAGCACCCACTCATATGCCCGCATGAGGTGCGCCTCGACCACTGGTATGACCAGGATCACTGCAACTAATGAGCTTCTATCATGTCGCACATATCGCGAAGCCCAAGGTCGACTAAAGGCTGTCACGTAGTCTTCTGTAGCATATAGACATGGGCCCATCCACGTATTTTCTCACTACAGAATATTAATTGGATAAGTTGGCCTAAGGGCAAGGAGCCAACCGTACCGCTAAGTTGGGCCGCATGACCATGCTTGAAGGTTGGTTGCCAAATTCAGTGTGTACAAACACTGGCCAACAGATACAGCGCCGGACAGGAACGCCGGAATTAAGCTTACACTGTATAGCACAGCTGCTGTGAACGACGGCATGCCAAGCCCATTAACCACCATACAATGAAATCCGGTATTTCTCTCTTGCAACGTCTGACCAGCGGATCTGATGCGTCAAGAAACCAGCAATCCTTCGTATTGGCTTGGGAAAACGGAAACAAGACATGACGTGGGACGTAAAATTAGCTATGTAGTAAATTGATCTAATTATCAACGTCCCAAAAAGGTTGGAAAGGTAATACATTAATGGGTATATTTGCGAGGTGCTCTGATACACGTTTTGAGATTTTCTACATTTGAGTTTAGAGTTTGAAGGAGAGATGTACGAGGGATAGTAGGCCGACATTACATAAAAACGTCGTGATGTAACGTGTAATCGTCGTGATAAGCGGATCTATCGCTTTGCAAATTTCTCTTTCAGCAGTTTCGCAACTTTTTCATTCCAGCCGTAGGTCAAAGCATTTGCTAACCCTATTAGCTGTGCTGTCACCTGCAGAAATTGCATCGGGACGCTTGAACTTCCAGTTGCCTCGATCAATCGATTGCCGAGTGCAGGAATCCAGAGTATGATGTACGCCAACGGGTAGGCATTAAGTAGAAGCGCCCGTTGAACTGCCTGGTGTTGGGTATCTGAAGAGAAAGAGCCAGTTGTTTGGCTTGTTCCCCGTAGGCCTGATATGCGGGAAAACCAATGAAACATGCGGGGGGACTTGTTTTGTTGAATTAGGCCTACGTTGGACGCCTCACTGGGACTGGCGGCGTATATGTCATGTGTCCCGCCCAGCTTCTCACCCGCATTTATAACGTGCATTGGGAATCCGCCGACGGGAGGTCGCACGGCTGACTCACGCCTCGATTCATCAAAGGCAATACGAGAGGCAATGTTTCGTGATGAAATGCTCTCCGACACCATTCGATAGTGCCGTCGAAGGTGGATATCCTTTAGAATAACT
>WNGI01002282.1_pt1 | contig 16541 bp, 14 predicted proteins | sample 5400621 | NCBI WGS metagenome assembly WNGI01 (sample SAMN13153374, study PRJNA577476) | soil metagenome | isolation source: 20 cm soil or saprolite under Garry oak tree replicate 1 | place: USA:California | collected 2016-06-15 | reverse complement strand
CGCGGAACGATTGCAGCGCCGATCACGACATAGCTCAGATGCCACGCCGTGTACGGCGGATGCAGCAGTGTCCACCAGTCCGCGCGACGCCCGCCGCGCCGACCGTAGAACGCGGGTGTCGTCGTGAACGAGGGGTCAGGGTGCACGTTTCTGTCCCCACATGACGAGCCCGCCGCCGAGGCTCATGCGGCGGCTGCCGATCGCCTCGATCCCCGCGTCCTGCCACGCGCGTTCCATCCATTCGACGGGGTAGGTGCGGTAGTGCGCGCTGATCGACGGGCCGAGGAAGCGGCCGACGTCGAACCACTCGCGCCCGCCGGTGACCAGCCCGGCGAGTGGCAGCACCAGGCGCGTGTAGCCGAACCAGGACGCGCGCCACACGGGGTTGCCCGGCACGGCGAATTCCAGGTTCGCGATCCGGCCGCCGGGGCGCACCACCCGGGCCAACTCGCGGATCGTCGCGGCCGGGTCCGCCACGTAGCGCATGAGGTAGGTGAACGTCAGCGCGTCGAACGTGCCGTCCGGAAAAGGGAGTTGCTCGGCGCGCCCGACGAGTAGCCGGATCCGGCGGGACGCGCCGCGCCGCTCGACACGATCGCGCCCGCGGCGAAGCATGTTCGCGGTGAGGTCGATGCCCGTGACGACCGCGCCAGTACGCTCGGCCAGCATGAGCGCCACGCCCGCGGTGCCGGTGGCCACATCGAGTACCTGTCCCGGCGGCGGACTGGTCACCGCATCGACCATCGCCTTGCGCCATCGCCCGTTCTGGCCGAAGGACAGCACCTCGGCCAGCAGGTCATACCGTGCCGGCAGTCCGTCGAACAGCGATCTCGCGAAGGTGTTCGGCTGGTTCCGTGACCGGGTAACGGAAGTCGTCATGTCCGTAGTGTCCCCCGACAGGCTGGGTTTCCCGTGTCACGCGTCGACGCGGTCGTCGTAGGCGCGGGCCCCGGAGGCTCGGTGGCGGCGCTGTGTCTGGCCCGGGCCGGGGCGCGGGTCGTCATCGTCGACAAGCGATCCTTCCCGCGAGACAAGGCCTGCGGCGACCTGATCGGACCGCGCGGCGTGCGCCTGCTCGACGAACTCGGCGTGGAGGTGCCGGGCGCGCGCCGGTTGGGCGACATGATCGTCGTCGCGCCGAACGGGCGGCGCGCATTGCTCCCCGCACTGCCGGGCGTCGACTATCCGGGCCACGCGTTGGCCATCCCCCGCCACGAGTTCGACGCCGCTCTGTTCGACGCCGCGGTCGAGGCGGGCGCCGCGCACGTGCATGACCGGGTCACCGGGCTGCTCGACGATGGCGGTGTTCGCCTGGCCGGCGGCGCCGACGTGTTCGCGGACGTCGTCGTCGGCGCCGACGGTGCGCAGAGCGCGATCGCCGGGGCCGCCGGCCTGGTCGACGACCGGCGGGCGCTGTGGGGCTTCGCGTTGCGGCGCTACGTCCGGGCGCCGGTGGAGCTCCCGCACATCCTGCTGTGGGAGCCGGACCGTTGGCGGCTCTTTCCCGGCTACGGCTGGATCTTCCCGACACCGGACGGTGGCGCGAACGTCGGGCTCGGGCTGGCCGTCGGCGCGGATCGGCGCGAGGCTCGCCGGGCCACCGCGCAGTTCGGCGATTTCCTGCGGCACCTGCGTGCGGAGGGGTTGCTGCCGACCGTCCCCTCCGCCGACGCACTACTCGGCGGTTGGCTGAAGATGGGCGCGGTCGGCACCGTGGCGGCGCGCGGCAACGTGCTGCTCGTGGGCGACGCCGCGGGTCTCGTCAATCCGCTGCAGGGTGAGGGCATCGCCCAGGCGATGGCCAGTGGACGAGCCGCGGCGGCTGCGATCGCTGCCGGCCCGGCTAAGGCGGCGCAGCGCTACCTGTCCGCCGTCCACGGCATGACTGCGCACCAGCGGCGCAACGCCCCGGTCCAACGCGGCATCGTCCGGCATCCGGCAGCCGTCTCGGTCACGGCGAGGGTGCTCACTGCGCCGGTGGTGCGCAGCGCGCTCGCCGGGGGCTGGTCGCTGTACTGGAACGACCTCGTGGACGGCGCGCAGCCGAGCGCCCACCGTCGAGTCGCTGCTGCGGCGACCCGGCTGATCTCCGCCGCGACCCGGCGCTCAGACATGCAGTAGGCCGACACGCTCGTCGCGACTTGCCGGGGCACCCGCGACCGATCATCAAGCGCTTGGCTCGCGCGTGTTTCGACGCGGCGCCGGGGGAGGGCAATTCCATGATCGAGACCCGCGATACGTCTCCTCGACTACCGGCGGACTCGTCGTCTACGTCCCAGGGATGCGCGCGCGCCGCACGGAATGGCGCTGCCTGCTGAACGGCGCGTCGAGGCACTGCTCGCCGGGCTGCGCGCAGAGCCGAGGATCGCCGGGTTCGACTACTTCGTCCATCCGCGTGCGATCACCAGGTTCAGCCGCGGCAACCTGAGCGCCAGAAGGCGACGAACTCGCCGACCTGCTCGACGAGTACTGGTGCGACAACGGTCGCCCCGAAAAGGTCATCCCTGATCGGGCACAGCATCGGCGGGCTACTCGTCCGGCACGCATACCTGGCGGCGCTCGCCGACGCTCGCAAGCAGCCGTGGGCGCGCTGCGTCGAGCGCGTTGTGCTGCTGGCGGCGCCAGCTCGGCGAGCATGTCGGCCGGCGCATGTGCGCGATCGCCTCGCAGATTCCCGGCTACGCCGACATCGGGTGAGTGCGCGCCCTACCCGACGCGGTACCTGAGGTGGCTGACTGCAGCGGAGCCGCTCACCTGCACCGGCTCGAGCCGCAGCGTGTCGGGGACGCCGTCGAACAGGCGCTCCCCGTCACCGAGCAGCACCGGCGAGACGTGCAGGTTCAGCTCGTCGATCACGCCGGCGCGCAGGCATGCGTTGACGGTGCTGGCGCCTCCGGCGATCTCGACCGGCTTGCCACCCGCCGCCGCGTCGGCCTGTTCGAGCGCGGAGTCGAGGCCGTCGGTGACGAAGTGGAAGGTGGTCCCACCGTCCATGATCAACGGCTCGCGAGCGTGATGCGTCAGCACGAAGACGGGCGCGTGGTACGGGGGCTCGTCGCCCCACCAGCCTTTCCAGTCGAGGTCCCACTCGCCGCGACCCGGGCTGAACATGTTGCGCCCCATCACGTACGCGCCGGCCGCTTCTTGCCACTCGTCGAAGACGGCCTGGTCTTCGGGCAACAGGTCGAAGTGCCATTCGTGCAGACGTATCCCGCCTTCGCCGAGCGGGTTGTCGGCGCTCTGCCTCGGTCCTGCCACGAAGCCGTCCACGGACGTCGACAGGTTGCAGGTCACTCTCGTCATCGAGGGTCCAATCGATCAGTCGCCGGGTGCGCTGGGTCAACCTACTTGCGTGGTGTCCGGACCGATAGTCCCCCGCTGTCTGCCGCGGGCGTTCCCGTTCGTCGCATTAGCGACCGAACGTTTGGAGGACGTCATGCACTACAGCAACGCATATCCCGAGCTCATCTACGGCATCGCCGCCGAAGAAGTCAGGCTGATGGAGCAGGCGCGGATCGCGGACGAGGAGCGGCGCACCCGCCGTGCAGCCCGCCGTGCGCGGCGCAGCCTGCGCGCCCGGGCCGTCCGGAGGACGCTCAGCTAGTCGCTGTCAAGTCGGCTGTCCACAGGGCATGCCGTCGTCCACAGATCGCCGATCCGGGGCGACGGCTCTGGGCCGGTCGGGATTTGCTGTCGGCGTGAGCCAGCAGCGTGATCGAGCCGCCCGCGCGTGGGCGATCGGCTGCGCTGCTCCGATACCGATCCCGAAGGAGCAGCCTCTTGATCAGAAAGCTTGCCCGCCGTGTCAGGCTGCGCGCCGAGGCCGGCATGACAACCGCGGAATATGCGGTGGGTACGGTCGCCGCGGTCGCGTTCGCGGCGGTCCTCTACAAGATCGTCCGCAGCAGTGCCGTGCAGTCGGCGCTGAGTTCGATCATCCAGTCGGCCTTGCATGCAATCTGAGGCGGCGCGTGCGGTCGCGCGTTCGCTCGGACGTCGGGATGGTCACCGCCGAGCTCGCCGCCGCACTGCCGATGTTGATGATCCTCGTGGCTGTGGCGCTCTGTGCCGTGTCGGTCGCCGGCCAGCGAGTGCGCGCGGCCGACGCTGCCCGCGAGGCGGCCCGGGCGGCGGCACGCGGCGATCCCATGACGGGGTCGCGGCTGGCTGCGGCGTCGGCTCCCGGATCGACGGTGAAGATCACCCGTTCGGGCGATCGCGTGACGGCCCGGGTGCGGATTGTCGTGCACCCGATGGGTGGCTGGCTGGCGGCGCTCACGGTCGTCGAGCGCGCGGTCGCGGCGGTCGAACCGGACGCCGACACGCCCTTCGAGAGCGGCATCCCGCCTTGAGCCTCATCGGTGGCCGCGGCGACCGCGGCTCGGCGAGCGTGTGGGTGCTCGCGTGTTCGGCCCTGGTGCTCCTCGTGGCTGTCGCGGTCTCGCTTCGTGCCGGCGCGGTGCTCGCGCGCCACCGGGCCGAGTCGGCGGCCGATCTCGCGGCTCTCGCCGCGGCTGGGCGTATCGGCATGGCTGACGACGTGTGCGCGCCTGCCGGTCCCATCGCACGGGCCAACGGTGCCGCGCTGGTCCGCTGCCGGGCGACGCTGGCTGCCGACGGACGTAGTGGCAGCGTCGATGTCGAGGTCAGCGTTGCCGTCCGCCTCCCGGGCGTCGGCTCGCGGCGCGCCACCGCGAGTGCTCGGGCCGGGCGCCTGTCTATCGACCCGTGAGTCACTCGGCACGCGGGCGACCTGCGGACGGAACGTCACGGTGAGGCGACTACACTGCCCCGGATCATGTCCCGCGGTGTCGGTCGCCGACGCGCGCGCTGCGCGAGATATCTGCTTTCGAGCACGCACAGCCTGTTAAGGAGTTTTGGATGGCGCTGGCCTATCAGCACGACCCGACCGCTGCGGCGGCGATCTCTGGAGGCGAGCACGGCCTGGTCGCCGTCACACTCGTGGTCGGGATCGCGGCCCTCGGATTCGCCTACCGCTTCGTCCAAGAAGTGCTCAAGGCCGATCAGGGCACACCCGGCATGCAGGAGATCGCGAAGGCCGTGCAAGAGGGTGCGCGCGCGTACCTGAACCGGCAGTTCCGCACGCTCGCGGTGTTCGCCGTGATCGTGTTCCTGCTCCTACTCGCTCTGCCGGTGAACGACGGCGGCTTCATCGTGCAGTTCGGCCGCGCACTGTTCTTCCTGGTCGGTGCGGCGTTCTCGGCGACGGTTGGCTACGTCGGCATGACGCTCGCCACGCAGGCGAACGTACGCGTCGCCGCGGCGGCCCGCGCCGGGCAGACCGCACACGGGTTCCAGGTCGCATTTCGCACCGGCGGCATCGTCGGCATGCTCACGGTCGGCCTCGGCCTGATCGGCGCGTCGATCGTGCTGCTGATCTTCAACGACCACGCCCCGACCGTCCTCGAGGGCTTCGGATTCGGCGGCGCGCTGCTCGCCATGTTCATGCGTGTCGGCGGCGGCATCTTCACGAAGGCCGCCGACGTCGGGGCCGACCTGGTCGGCAAGGTCGAGGCGGGCATCCCCGAGGACGATCCGCGCAACGCCGCCACCATCGCCGACAACGTCGGCGACAACGTAGGCGACTGCGCCGGCATGGCGGCTGACCTGTTCGAGTCGTACGCGGTCACGCTGGTCGCGGCGCTGATCCTCGGGCAGACCGCATTCGGAGCGAAGGGGCTGCTGCTTCCGCTGGTCGTCGGTGGCGTCGGCGTCATCAGCTCGGTGGTCGGCGTGCTCACCACGAAGCTGCGGGCCAGCGACCGCAACGGCCTGGTGCCGATCAACCGCGGGTTCTTCATCTCCGCAGCGACGTCGCTCGCGCTCGTCGCGATCGTGGCGTTCAGCTACCTGCCGAGCAAGTTCTCGGACTTCGACGGCGTCTCGTCCGCGATCTCGGCGAGCAAGGGCAACCCGGCCGTCATCGCGTTCGTCGCGGTGCTGATCGGCATCGTGCTCGCGGTGATCATCCAGCAGCTCACGGGATACTTCACCGACACAGTCCGTCGCCCGGTGCGGGATGTCGCGGGCACGTCGCTCACCGGCCCGGCGACCGTGATCTTGGCCGGCATCGCGCTCGGCCTCGAGTCGGCTGTCTATACAGCCATCCTGATCGCGCTGGCGGTGTTCTGCGCGTTCCTGCTCGGCAGCGGCTCGATCGCCGTCGCCCTGTTCGCGGTTGCGCTCGCCGGGTGCGGTCTGCTGACCACGGCCGGCGTCATCGTCTCGATGGACACGTTCGGGCCGGTCAGCGACAACGCACAGGGCATCGCGGAGATGAGCGGCGACATCGACGAGGCCGGTGCTCGTGTGCTCACCGAGTTGGACGCGGTGGGCAACACCACCAAGGCCATCACCAAGGGCATCGCGATCGCCACGGCCGTCCTGGCAGCTACTGCGTTGTTCGGTTCGTTCACCGACGCGGTGGCGACGGCGGTCGCGAAGACCGGCGTCGACATCAAGCCCGACAACTTCGCGTTCCATACCGACCTCACCCAGCCGAACAACCTGGTCGGGCTGATCATCGGCGCATCCGTCGTCTTCCTGTTCAGCTCGCTGGCGATCAGCGCGGTAGGGCGGGCCGCCGGTCGCGTCGTGTTCGAGGTGCGCGAGCAGTTCCGCACCAGGCCGGGGATCATGGCGGGCACCGAGAAGCCCGAGTACGCGCGCGTCGTCGACATCTGCACCAAGGACTCGCTACGCGAGCTCGCTACTCCCGGGTTGCTCGCGATCTTCGCGCCGATCGCGGTGGGCTTCACGTTCGGTGTCGCCCCGCTGGCCGGCTACCTCACCGGGGCGATCGGGGCCGGCGTCCTCATGGCTGTCTTCCTGGCGAACTCCGGCGGCGCGTGGGACAACGCCAAGAAGATGGTCGAGGACGGGCTGCACGGCGGAAAGGGCAGCGAGGCGCACTCCGCGACCATCATCGGCGACACGGTGGGCGACCCGTTCAAGGACACCGCAGGTCCCTCGATCAACCCGCTCATCAAGGTCATGAACCTCGTCTCGGTGTTGATCGCGCCCGCGGTCGTCAAGCTCAGCCTCGGCGAGCACGCTTCGGCGGGCATTCGGGCGCTCATCGCGGTCCTTGCGTTCGGGATCATCATCTCGGCAGTGGTCGTCTCCAAGCGGCGCAAGATCTCCATGGGTGCTACGCCGGGGCCGACCGCCGCCGCGGCGCAGGAGCCGGTCGACACGCGCGCAAGCTGACCCGGCTCGGCCCGCCACCGAGCTGACCGGCGCGGGCATGCGCGTCGGCAAGTTTCGCCGTGGCGCATGCACGAGTCGGGCGGAGTTCTGTCACGCTTTGCCGGTGCAGTTCTCGCTGTTCGGTGCCGCCGCGGTCGATCCCGTCCTCGACGACGTCGACGGCGTGCTGCTGGCCGGCGGGCACTGGGCGCGCCTCGGCGGCACGGCGAGGCTGTCGATCGTCGTTGCCGACCGTTGGCGCGCGGACGCCCTGGCGCAGGCGTTCGAGGAGCGCGGCGTCGCCGAGGCGGCATCGGCGGTGGTCGATGCTGAGGGCGGGCTGGCAACCCGCACAGCATTCAGTGCGTCGCTGGCACCACACGCGGCACGATGGACGCGCGGGGCCAACGAGGGACCGCCACCGGGACTCGTGCTCGGCCCGGGCGGGTTGCGGTTGTGGGCCATTGCCGGCGGGCGCGCGGACGAGTTTGGCTACATATTCGCCACCGCTGAGTCCGATGATCGGGTACACCTGGTAGGAGGCGCTCAGCTCGCGCGGCTCGGCCTGGCGGCGGTGTCGCTTGCGCAACGTGCTGGGCCGGGTTGGCGGATCACGTCGACGAAGCGGCTGCGTCGCCTCGGTGAGCTGCTCGGCGAGGCACCGCCCGGGGCCGAACGCGACTGGCCGGTATGAACGACCTGGTGTGAGCAGCAGGACGCGGCCGTTTCACCCGGCGGTCGTGGGGGTGATGTACCGTCCGCCCGTCAGCAAATGCACTCAGGGCGTGACGGAACGCAATCGCAAGGAGCAGACGTGGCAAGTAAGGGCGCGCGGGCGAGCACCGGCAACAAGCTGGTGATCGTCGAGTCGCCGGCGAAGGCGAAGACGATCGGCGGATATCTCGGCAAGGGCTACACGGTCGAGGCGTCCATCGGTCATATCCGCGACCTGCCACGCAATGCCGCAGACGTCCCCGCGAAGTACAAGGGCGAGTCGTGGGCGCGCCTCGGAGTCGACACCGAACACGACTTCGAGCCGCTGTACGTGATCAGCCCCGACCGCAAGGCGCAGGTCAGCAAGCTCAAGGCCCTGGTCAAGAACTCCGACGAGGTCTACCTCGCCACGGACGAGGACCGCGAGGGCGAGGCGATCGCCTGGCATCTCGTGCAGACGCTCGAGCCGAAGGTGCCCGTGCGGCGCATGGTGTTCCACGAGATCACCCCGCAGGCCATCGCCGACGCGGTGGCGGCGCCGCGTCAGATCGACGAGCGGCTCGTCGACGCGCAGGAGACCCGCCGGATCCTCGACCGCCTCTACGGCTACGAGGTCAGCCCGGTGCTGTGGAAGAAGGTGCTGCCCAGGCTGTCGGCCGGCCGGGTGCAGTCGGTGGCCACCCGGATCGTCGTCGAGCGCGAGCGGGCTCGCATGCGGTTCCGCACCGCCGAGTACTGGGACGTCGAGGGAACGTTCGCACCCGACACTCGCAAGGATGGCGACCCCGAGACCTTCACGGCCACGCTCGTCGCGCTGGACGACATGCGGATCGCCACCGGGCGCGACTTCGACGCAGAGACAGGCACCGCCCCGTCGAACGTGCTGCAACTCGACGAGGCAGGTGCCCGCGGCCTGGCGGCCCGGCTCGACGGCCGGCCGTTCGAGGTCGTCCGCGTCGACGAGAAGCCCTACCGGCGCCGGCCGTACCCCCCGTTCATGACCTCGACCCTGCAGCAGGAGGCCAGCCGCAAGCTGCGCTGGTCGTCGGCCACTGCCATGCGGGTGGCCCAGCGGTTGTACGAGAACGGCTACATCACTTATATGCGTACCGACTCGACGACCCTGTCCGAGACGGCCCTGGCCGCGGCTCGCCAGCAGGCCCGCGAGCTCTACGGCGACGCGTACGTGCCGGCCGAGGCGCGTACCTACACCCGCAAGGTGAAGAACGCCCAGGAGGCGCACGAGGCGATCCGGCCGGCGGGCGACACGTTCCGCACTCCGGGCGAACTGGCGAACCAGCTGTCGAGCGACGAGTTCCGACTCTACGAGCTGATCTGGCAGCGCACGCTTGCCTCGCAGATGGCCGACGCGGTGGGCACGACGGTGTCGATCCGGCTGGCCGGTATCTCGGTCACCGACGAGCGCGCCGAGTTCAGCACGTCCGGGCGCACGATCACGTTCCCCGGATTCCTGCGGGCGTACGTCGAAGACACCGATGAGCAAGACGAGAAGGACGACGCCGAGAAGCGCCTGCCACAACTCGAGCGGCATCAGCCGGTGACTCCGCGAGGGTTCGAGGCCGAGGGTCACTCGACCTCGCCGCCCGCCCGCTACACCGAGGCGTCACTCGTCAAGGCACTCGAGGAGCTCGGCATCGGCCGGCCGAGCACGTACGCGTCGATCCTGCAAACCATCCAGGACCGGGGGTACGTCTGGAAGAAGGGCTCGGCGCTCGTGCCGTCGTGGACGGCGTTCGCGGTGATCGGCCTGCTCGAGTCATACTTCGCCCGGCTGGTCGACTACGGGTTCACCGCCTCCGTCGAGAACGACCTCGACTCGATCGCGGGCGGCTTGACGTCGCGGGTCGACTGGCTGCGGCGCTTCTACTTCGGCGTCAACGGTGCCCTGACGGAACCGGCCACCGAACGCGCGTCACGGGCGGCCGATTCCACCCCGAAGCCCGAGCGGATCTCCTCGCAGGGCGGGCTGAAGCGACTGATCGAATCGCGCCTGGAGGAGATCGACGCGCGGGGCGTCAACTCGATCCCGCTCACGTCCGACGATCCGAACGGTGCGGTCGTGCGGGTCGGGCGCTACGGGCCGTACCTGCAGCGCGGCGAGGAGCGGGCATCGGTTCCGGAGGATCTGGCCCCGGACGAGCTGACACCCGACAAGGTCGAGGAGCTGTTGAGCGCGCCGTCCGGCGACCGCTCGCTCGGTGTCACCGACGACGGACGCGAGATTACCGCCAAGTCCGGCCGTTACGGGCCGTATGTCACCGACGGTGAGAAGTCGGCGTCGCTGTTCAAGTCGATGGCGCCCGACATGATCACGCTGGACGATGCGCTGATGCTGCTCACCCTGCCGCGCAAGCTCGGCGTCGACGAGGGCGAGGAGGTCACCGCGCAGAACGGCCGCTACGGCCCGTACGTCAAGCGTGGTTCGGACTCACGGTCGCTCGAGTCGGAGGATCAGCTGTTCACGGTCACGCTCGACGAGGCCCGCACGCTGTTCGCCCAGCCGAAGACGCGGGGACGCCGGGCGGCCGCCGCGCCGCCGCTGCGCGAGATCGGCAACGATCCGGTCAGCGGCAAGCCGATGGTCGTCCGCGACGGCCGGTTCGGCCCGTACGTGACCGACGGCGAGACGAATGCGTCGCTGCGGCGCGGCGACTCCGTCGAGGAGCTGACCGTCGAACGCGCCGCCGAGCTACTCGCCGAGCGCCGAGCCCGGGGCCCGGCGACGAAGCGCGCGCCGGCAAAGCGCGCGCCGCGCAAGGCACCGGCCAAGCGGGCGCCCGCGAAGAAGGCCGGCTCGGCGAAGCGGTAACCGCGCACGATCACGCCTGCTGGAACTCGAGGCGGTTGCCGAACGGATCGATCGTGTGAAAGCGCCGCATGTCGGCAATCTCGGCGTCGGCCCGCACGCAGTCGTGGCCGGCGGCGACCAGCTGAGCCGACAGCCGGTCGAGATCGTCGACGACGAACGCGGGATGTGCCTTGCGCGCCGGATGAAACGGCGTCTCGACGCCGAGGTGCAAGACGGCGGCACCTGCTCGGAACCAGCAGCCGCCGCGTCTCGCGAGGGCGGCCGGTTTCGGCACCTCGACCATGCCGAGCAGGTCGCCGTAGAACGCCCGTGCCTGCGCCTCGGACTCAGCCGGGATCGCGATCTGCACATGGTCGTAACCGAGGATCACCGCTTGACGCCTACGCAGAAGACGCGCCGGTACGGCAAGAACGTGCCGTGTGGCCCGGCCGGGTATGCGGTTGCGAGCAGTTGGCCGTAGGACGCCTCGAACTCGGCGCGCGTCGCGTCGTCCGGCAGGGCGGCAAGAACCGGGCGGAGGGCCGTGCCGCGCGTCCATTCCAGCACGGGATCCGGCCCGGACAGTATGTGCACGTATGTCGTCTCCCACGCGTCGGCGGCGAAGCCCGCCTCGAGCAGCAGCGTCGCGTACGAAGTCGGCGAGTCGACCGGATCCGGCCCGCGCAGCACGTCGCCGACCGCCGGCGACCATCGGGGCGAGGCCGCGAGCGAGCGGAGCAGCGCGTGCGACGGCTGGTCGAAGTTGCCCGGCACCTGCCAGGCCAGCCACGCTCCCGACGGCAGCGCGGCCGCCCACGAGCGCAATAACTCGCGGTGGGCCGGCACCCACTGGAATGCCGCGTTGCTGATCACGACATCGGTGTTCGGGGACGGGACCCAGGACGACATGTCCCCGACGCGGAACGAGATGCCGTCGACGGGCGCGGCCTCCGCGATCATCTCGGGCGACGAGTCGATGCCCTCGACGACGGCGTCCGGCCAGCGCGCCTTGAGCAGTGAGGTCAGGTTGCCCGGGCCGCAGCCGAGGTCGACGACACGGCGCGGCGCCGTAGCACTAACGCGCGCCAGCAGGTCCGCGAACGGCCGGCCGCGTTCTCCGGAGAACTTGGCGTACTGGGCTGGATCCCACATCTTCGGATTCCTCTCGACGCCGAGAGACTATCTCTTGGTGTCAAGAGACGTGGCAGAATGATCGGCATGGCTGACGAAGTCGACGAGGTTGACGAGATCGTCGAGGCGTGGCGGCGCGAGCGTTCCGATCTCGACGTCGAGCCACTCCAGATCCTGTCGCGGGTCAGCCGGCTCGCAGCCGTCCTCGACGACCGGCGCGCGGCAGCGTTCGTCGACCACGCGCTTCAGGCCCACGAGTTCGACGTCCTTGCCGCCCTGCGCCGCAGTGGCGAACCGTTCGAGCTGACTGCCGGCGAGCTTTGTGCCGCGACGCACGTGACGTCCGGGACGATGACCAGCCGGCTCGACCGCCTCGTCGCCCGCAAGCTGGTCCTGCGCCGCGCCGACGAGGACGACGGCCGGCTCGTGCTCGTCCGGCTCACCGCCGCTGGCCGCCGCCGCGTCGACGGAGCGCTCACCGCGCTGCTCCACTCGGAGCGTGAACTGCTTGCGAAGCTGACCCTGGCCAAGCGTGATCGGCTGGCCGCGACACTGCGAGAACTGCTCGGCGCCGCGACCCGAACCTGAGAGGTCGCGCCGTTCGGCGCGGTGCGTGATCAGGGCGTAGATACGCTGTCGGCGGTACGCGAGATCCTCAGGGAGTGCAAATCGCCGCCGAACGTGGGAGTGCGGGTTCCAAGGCCGATCGTCCGATGCCGGACGCCGGTGGCCTGAGCACGCCCGCGCCCGGCCCGCACGGCAACTCCCACGCCGATCCGAGCGTTGATCCGCAGGCCGATCCGCGCGACGAGGTGTCGAGCGATCCCATGCCCGCCGTCTCGAACATCGCGGCTCTTCGGGGCGTGCTGCACACCAAGCCGATCCGCAGGTTGTGGTACGCGACGGCGCTGTCGAGCCTCGGCGACTGGCTGGGCCTGCTCGCCACGACCGCGCTGGCTACGTCGCTCGCCCACGGTTACGCGGCGCAGAACTACGCGCTCGGCGGCGTGCTGGTCGTGCGGCTGTTGCCTGCGATCGTCCTCGGGCCGCTCGCCGGCGCGTTCGCCGACCGGTTCGACCGGCGGTACACGATGGTCGTCGGCGACGCCGTGCGGTTCGGGCTGTTCTTGACGATCCCGCTGGCGCACCTCGTCGTCGACTCGCACGCGACGCTGATCTGGCTCTACGTCGCGAGCTTCCTGATCGAGTGCATCAGCCTGTTCTGGCTGCCGGCCAAGGACGCGTCCGTACCGAACCTGGTGCGCCGCGACCAGATCGAGGCGGCGAACCAGCTCAGCCTCATCACGACGTACGGGATCACGCCGGTGCTCGGCGCGGCGCTGTTCTCCGTGCTGTCCCTGATCACCAACGTGCTGGCCCGGCACCTGTCGTTCTTCCGTACCAACCCCACCAACCTGGCCCTGTACCTCAACGCCGCGACGTTCCTGGTCGGCGCGCTGATCGTGTTCTTCATCCGTGAGATCAGCGGCCATGGCGTCGCCCGGTCCAAGGGCGAGCAGCCCGGCCTGCTGGCGCTGATCCGCCAAGGCGCGAGTTTCGTGCGCTCGTCACGGCTGGTCGGCGGGCTGATCATCGGCCTGATCGGCTCGTTCGCGGCGGGCGGCGCGGTGATCGGCGCGGGCAAGATCTTTGTCGCCAGCCTGGGTGGCGGCAACGCCGCCTACGGCGTGCTGTTCGGGTCGGTGTTCGTCGGGCTGGGATCCGGCATGGCGTTCGGCCCGCGCATCGCCCGCGAGCTGTCTCGGCGCCGCCTGTTCGGGGCGTCGATCGTGTTCGGCGGAATCTGCCTCGTGCTCGCCGCGGTGATGCCGCAGGTCGCGCTGGCCATGATCTTCGTGCTCGGCGTCGGCTTCGGGGCCGGCATCGCGTACCTGTCCGGCACGACGCTGATGGGCACCGATGTCGAGGACGAGATGCGCGGGCGCGTGTTTGCCCTGCTGCAGTCGCTGATCCGCGTCGTGCTCATCCTGAGCCTGGCGGCGGTGCCATTCGTCGTGGCGCAGGTCGGCCGCCGGCGGGTCCAAATCGGCGGCGCGCACGTCACGGTCGACGGCACCCGCATCGTTCTGGTCGCGGGCGGCTTGCTGGCGATCGCAGCCGGAGTGCTCGCCTACCGCAAGATGGACGACCGGCAGCGCACCCCGATCTGGGCCGACCTCAAGACGACGCTGTCGGGCGACTCCGCGGCGCGGCGGCGCATGGCGACGGGCGGCGTGTTGATCGCATTCGAGGGCGGTGAAGGTTCGGGCAAGTCCACCCAGGCGCGGCTGCTGGCGGAGTCGCTGGCCGAGGCCGACGTCGTCGTACACGTCACGCACGAGCCCGGCGCCACCGGCGCCGGACGCAAGATCCGCGAGCTCGTCCTGCACAACGACGAGGCGATCACGCCACGCGCCGAGGCCCTGCTCTTCGCCGCCGATCGCGCCCAGCACGTCGCCACCGTGATCAAGCCGGCGCTCGACGCGGGCGAGGTCGTGATCACCGACCGGTTCATCGACTCGTCGCTGGCCTACCAGGGCGTCGGCCGTGATCTGAAGACCGAGGAGGTCCGGCGGATCTCGCGCTGGGCAGCGGGCGGTGTTAAGCCCGACCTCGTCGTGCTGCTGGACGTCCCGGCCGGAGTGGGCCTGAACCGGGTACGCGACCGCGGCGCCCGCGACAAGCTCGAACGCGAGTCGATCGACTTCCACGAACGGGTCCGGCAGGCGTTCCGCGCGCTGGCCGAGGCCGACCCGCGCCGCTACCTGGTTCTGGACGGTTCCCGCTCGCCTGACGAGCTCGCCGCCCGGGTGCGCATCGAGGTCGACCGGCTGCTCGACGGGCGGCGCAGCGCGCTGCAGCATCCCAAGGCGGATCGCTCATGAGTGCGGACGTATGGGACGACCTCGTGGGCCAGGACGCCGCGGTCGAGGTGCTGCGCACGGCCGCGGGGGCCGCTCGCGAAATCCACGCGGGGCGCGACTCCGCGCCCGGCGCCATGACCCACGCCTGGCTGTTCACCGGGCCCGCGGGCTCGGGCCGGTCGGTCGCGGCGCGCGCGTTCGCGGCGGCGCTGGAGTGCGTCCGCGACGGCGAGCCGGGCTGTGGCGAATGCTCGGGCTGCCACACCACACTGAGCCGCAGCCATCCTGACGTCCACGCCGTCGCCCCTGAGGGGCTGTCGATCTCGGTTGCCGAGATGCGCGCCGTCGTCGCCACGGCGGCGCGGCTGCCCGCGCTCGGCCGCTGGCAGGTCGTCGTGATCGAGGACGCCGACCGCCTCACCGAGGCCGCGTCCAACGCGCTGCTCAAGGCCGTCGAGGAGCCGCCGTCGCGCACCGTGTTCCTGCTGTGCGCACCGTCCACGCATCCCGACGACGTGTCCGTGACCATCCGCTCGCGCTGCCGGCTGGTGTCGCTGCGCATCCCCCCGGCCGAGGCGGTCGCCGACGTACTGCGGCGCGGCGGCGTCGATGCCGAGACGGCAACGTGGGCCGCGCAAGCCGGGCAGGGGCACGTCGGGCGGTCGCGGCGGCTGGCCCGCGACGAAGCGGCTCGGGCGCGCCGAGCCGAGGTACTCGCGATCCCGGCGTCGTTGACGTCGCTGCAGGCCTGCCTGGACGCCGCCGATCACCTGGTGCGCGCCGCCGAGGGTGAGGCCGCGGCCATCTCGATCGAGCTGAGCACCGGCGAGACCGAGGCGCTGCAGATCGCCCTCGGTGCGGGCGGCACGGGCAAGGGCACGGCGGCGGCCACTCGGGGCACGGTCGGCGCCGTCCGCGAGCTCGAACGCCGGCAGAAGTCGCGTGCCACGCGTATGCAACGCGATGCGCTCGATCGCGCGCTGGTCGATCTCGCGGCGTTCTACCGCGACGTGCTGCTCGTGCACGCGGGCGCGGCGGTGACGCCGGCGCATCCGGACTTCGCCGACGACGCGCGATCCGTCGCCGCCCGCATGACCGCACCTGGCACGCTCCGGCGGCTCGACGCCGTCCTGGCCTGCCGCGAGGCGCTGGAACTGAACGTCAAGCCGCGCATCGCGGTCGAGGCGATGACGGCCGCGCTGCGCCTACCCTGAGCCGCTCAGCCCGACCCGTTGCGCGATCGCGGCCGCTTCGACGCGGTTCGGCACGCCGAGTTTGCGGAGCAGGTTCGTGACGTGCACGCTCGCCGTCTTCTCGCTGATGAACAGCGCCTCGCCGATCTGCCGGTTCGTGCGGCCGTCGGCGAGCAGCCGCAGGACGTCGATCTCGCGGGGCGTTACGTTCAGAGCGGCGGCCGGGTCGCGGGCTGCCTGCGCGCCGTCGCCGGAGAGCTCGAGCCGTCCGCGCTGGGCAAGCTGGCGGATGCGCGCGGCCAGCGGCTCGGCGCCGAGCCGCTCGGCGGTTCGCAGCGAGTCGCGGGCCACGCGCGCCGCCTCGTCGCGATCGCCTCTCCCGCGGAGCAGCGCGTCGGCCTGCCGGTAACGGGCCGTCGCCGCGGGGTATGGCTGCCCGACGTCGTCCCAGATGTCGGCGACTGCGGCCCAGCCGGCGGCGGTGTCGCGGCCCAGCAGACGTTCGTGCTGCACCTCGGCGGTGGCGAGCCAGGCACGCGACTCGGGCAACAGGTCCGCACCGAGGGCAGTGACCGCGGCCGGGAAGGCGCGTACCCGCTCGGCGAGTCGATCGGCGACGGC